>ENA-UOOR01002354-UOOR01002354.1-fermentation-metagenome-genome-assembly--contig:-NODE-2354-length-19230-cov-8.833585_pt1 | contig 19230 bp, 7 predicted proteins | sample MGYA00245780_ERZ724029 | MGnify/ENA primary metagenome ERZ724029 (study PRJEB28704, sample SAMN03018315) | fermentation metagenome | biome: anthropogenic terrestrial biome; feature: soil; material... | reverse complement strand
AAGCTCTCTTATTTTTGAACGTTCCATTATGTCACCCTTTATGCGGTTATTTGTTATTAACTCAATATTTTTGTAAGTTATATTTGATAATCATATAAATCCTTGATTTTTATAAATTTATGGACAAAAGCAAACTAAAGGAAGGTTTTAATATATTCTATAGTTTTCTGTTCTTGCTCTTTTAAGCGTACTCCTTGAGCATTTTGGACGCACTCTGAGCACACTTTGGACGCATTTTCCGGCACTTTCACTTCGAGTCGGTCATCATAAAGAGCCACTCGAACTGTACCAAAGCTCAAACAACTCCTGTGTTAAACAGCATTTTAAATAGTATACTACAAAATAACCCCAATGTGAACTACCCGCCACCATACGTTTTTAAACCAGAATGGTTGAAAATATGCGAAGAGTTGGGGGACATCTAAGCCTCGTTATAAATCATAGAACAAAAATAATATGCAAACATAAAATAAGACAGGAGGGGTAATGGTGAAAAAATGTCAGATTAGCGATGGTAAAATTATAGCGTTATTCGTTGCGCTTATAGCTATCTTCATAGAAGAACTAGTAAATGATCCTGAAAAAACGGGGGTAATTGGTGGTTGGATTGCTGCTCTTGGAGATATATTATCTTCTTTAGCTGCTACTAAACTATTATCTAACCAAGAAAAAGAAAATCAAAAAAATTTAATTCAAAAGCAAATAAATGAGCTGCAAAATAAATTAAATGAACTGTAACATCCCATGAATTACGAATTCAATTAGCGCTTACGCGTTTTGTGAGCTTAATGCCGCGCTTTAGTAGGAGAGCTTATTCAATAATACTAAAAATTAGTGGTCTTTAATATTAAAACTCTTGTGTATGCAGACAACAATACTAAGGATGTGTTTATGGCTTAAAATAACGGAAGAAATTGCTTAGTAACTCAACTTTCCCACCTCAGCTTGCGAGTAGTATTTTGAGGCGCTGTTACCGACATGCTGAGGTGTGATGTCACACCGCCGTTGGTAGCCTGCTGTGCAGGCAAGCGCCCAAAATACTGTGGGAAAGTTGAGTTAGTAATTTATTTCTACATTTGATGCAGGAGTCCAAACACCTTCTATTTCATTGGCAAAGGTGTAATAGTCTCCGGTTGAGATATCTGTCAACTCCTGAATTGACGCACCTCCTAAATCGTAGTCTCTGGGTACTGTTATACCGGTTGTGGCGCTTATGGCTGCGCCTTTCTCTACTGTTAGCTTAAGCTTTGAAACTCCGGAAAATGCAGCGTTCCCATTAATCCAAAGCCCCATCCCAGCTGTAAGGTTCAAGTTGGAATTGTCGACCTTTAATCCGGAAATTGTTTCTGCTGCCCATTCACACTCCATGTCCAGAACGCTGTTTTGTATTTCAATATTAAAATAATCCAGCATAAACCCAACACCAGCCGAGGTTATGTCAACATCAGAATACACAAAGCTGCAAACAGTCTGCTGCGTTTCGCCTATATCTGCGCTCAATGCATATATATAGTTCTCATCAATGCCTTCGCCACCCGCATCAATGGCTAAATTGAGGGTGTTAAATGTTAGTCTGTTCGATACGTAAATTGCCTTACCCCCTGAAGTAACTATACTCAGAGAGTCTTTGGTTTTGTCTGTACCGATAAATTCGGTAGGGCGCTCGATGCGCATAACATTCGAGGCCTCATCCGAGTTTAATGTAACCTCAAAAATGCAGGTTCCCTTGATGTTGATGCTCAATGGGTTGCTGCATTCAACTATATTTACGCCTTCAAAATACTCTTCACTTATTGAGAGGTTCATATTATCAAAGGTAACCGAGCCTGCCGTGCTGTTGATGCTCATGAATATGTCGCTGCCGGTTCCGCTGAATGTCAGCCCATCTCCCGTTATTTTAAGTATTGGGACAAGACTCCCATCATAAGCCTCTACCATTTCATATGTATAACCGAAAATGCTGCCCACGCTGATATCCTCTGTTACTTCGCCATCTGTTACGGTAATCCCGCTTTCAGGCAGAGTCGTACCCTTTGGTATGGATCGGTAGTTCGCTGTATAGGTTTGGCTGAAAATAACGGTATCCCCTTCGTTTAGTAGAGGGTTCCAGCCTGTGAACTCATACCGGAAGTGTTCGTTCCCGGCTTTTACCGGATCTGCGGGCGGAACAATTATATCACCATAATGAAGGGTCTGTGTAAGGGTTGATACGCCGCCGTCAAACAAGCCGCTGCCGGAGTCAAAAGTTATGATGTACTCGTTATAGACCATCTTATACTTTGCGAAAATAGTCATATTCTGTGAGAATGTACCCGGAAGAGCTTCTGACCAACCGTCGAACTCATAATGATATTGGGCATAGCCATCAGGGGGAACTGGATTTTCCACCGAGATATTTGTCAGTTTTCCATAGGCACCCGTATAGTTTTTTGATTTTTCACCGTCAGGGAATTTTCCGTTTCCTGCGCTTACTGTTACAGTATAAATAATTTCGACTGGCATGTAGACCGCCGTATAAGTTATATCCTTTTGAACAACGACAATATCTGTCAGATTAAAGGTATTTCCATTTTGATCTCTCCAGCCAGTCAGCGTATAGGTGTATTGGCTGTCTGCTGCCTTAACAGGGGCAAACGAAGCTAAATCCAGTTGGGTTCCGTATGTAACCTCAAGCGAATGACTTGTGCTTCCATCGGGGAAAGCTGCCCCTTCCCCCGCATTGAAGGTGGCGGTGAAATTCTGATTAGGGGCGGCTATCCATACTGCATTCCACGTTTGGATATGCTGTCTGTCCTGGGAGTAATCCACATCCCAGTGATGGAATTTGTAGACTACACCGTCCTTAAGCACCGGCTGGAGCGTCAGGGCATTGTTGGTGTTCTGGAAGTCTTCTATATATTCCAGATAATCTGGATACGGAATCATACCTGAGTCAGCGGTGGTACTGCCATCGGTAAAGGTACCCATATCTGTTTTGAAAATTATCCTTCGCTCCGTAAATTCAACAATAAGATAGTAATAGGTGTCCTGTGTGGCTTGGGGGAGCGCGTCATATTCATAATCCGCTATAGCAGTATATCTATGGCTCCATCCATTAATTCTGCAGCCCGGATAGTTCCTTTGGTTTCTGGGAAGCGGTGTAGTGCCATAGTTATAAAAGTATATATCACTGGGGTAGTATATGTCGAAATCCTGCCCATAAGCAGTGTATTGAATCCTGGGATAGTTAAACGTGATATATATGCGTTCAATCTCATACTCTGCTTTATTGTGATACATAACAGGAATGGTTTTTTGATTTTCATCGAATTTTTCGCTGCACTCCTCCAATGTACCGGTAAAAGTGAAGACCGCCTTTGTTTTGTCATATCCGGTATGGGTCAGGTTATTAGCCCAGGCATCAAAGATTTTTAAATTTGTCAGCGGTTTATAACTTTTCGCTGGATAGCTGTAATTAATATAAGTGTAATCCCTTCTTAACCAGTGTTTGAATATTTTCCCCTGATCCGGTGACTGATAATCCGTTGGGGTAGGAGGTTTATCGCCATTTTCAGCTGCATATATCTCATAGTGCCACTTACCATCGTTATCTATATACATGTAAGATACCAGCACCTGCCGCTTTGTCATATTTACAGTATAGGTAGCATCCTCCCAGATGGCGACATTCCAATCACCTATATACCCGGTTACCTCAGCTTCCTGGTACCCGACTATACCTTCTATGGGGTTAAGCCAGGGAGCCAAATCGATTGAGCCCGGAGAATTACCCGCAAGCACGAGCTTTTTTATCTCAGCTACCTTTTTTCCGTTCATATTAATCACATAGGTTGCAGTCACAGGATTGAGGTTAACCGTTGATGGATCAATGCTTGGGTCAATCCATATGAGCTTGATTTCATTATATGTATAGCCCTTAGCCCGGCTGCTGAAGCAGAGGTTATCGCCTCCGTAATAAACCCGCACCGTAGCGTCAAGTCGCTTTGTACCCTCCAGCACACGGACACCATAGTACGTTCGTCCAAAATATTGCGGTTGAATATGGATATGATTCTTATCATTCCAGTCGTTCATCCATGGGTTGGATACCTCGAAATAAAATTTACTCAACTTGGAATAGTCGCCCTTGATCAATTGCCCGGTGGTAAGGTCAAGCATTTCGCAGTCGAGTAGACCGCTGTTACTGATATAATAGTCGTTTTGGTTGATTATCACTGTGTTTCCGGCGTTTTTAAATCTGTACAGCACATATCGGTTGCCCAGCGTGTATATGGGAAATTTCATATCCAAAACTGAAAGCTCCGCCTTTACATTGAAAATTTTGGACTCGGCGAAGATTTTCAACTCGAGATAGAAGCCCACTTCCATATAGATTCCACCGTTCATATTGATATCCGGAGCAGCACCGGTTTTCATTAAATGTAGCTGTAAAAAGCCGTATAGATCCATATAAGCGCCCGCTTCGCCAGTAAATCCGACTCTGCCCAGAGATTCAAGACCATAAAAATTGACACTTACAGTAAGCCTTACTCCGGCTTTGACTCCCAGATAACCCGCGCAGTATAAATCGAGACTTTGCCTGCCGTCACCCGTAAGTCCATATTTGTACGTTTCCAGAGCCTTACTCACACTACCTCTGATTCCAATACGGCTAGCAGACATGAGGGTGGTTTTGGCCGAAAGTCCCACTGCGAGATTAAGCCGGACAACGAATACACCCGTTTCCTTGAACTGCAAAACCGGAAACGGCATTTTAACATCCTGACTCTCCTCAAAAAGGTTGACTTCCAGAATATCGATGTAATCACCCTTCGAACCCAGTACCTCCTGAATGATTTCGGGGACATCGGAATTGTCCTTTGTGAAACCGTCGATAAGTTTATTGATTTCGGCTGTAATATCCAAAAACTCCTCATCCGTGTCCACTGTCCTGACAAGGATGCTAAATTCGATATCGGTTTGTGAATAAGTGTCAATCCATGCATCAAAATATAAGAAACCTACTTTACTCCCGGCAGAAAGAGTAATAAATTCCTTGAAGGTAAAGTCAGCCTTCACCTGGATCTTCTGAATCGTCGCATTGTAATTGAAGGATAGAGTCATTACAACCCAATTATTGTCAACTGCATTAGGGAAATTGCTGTTCTTTGCGGTGCCGATGGAAGCGGAGATGCTTAATCCAGAGATCAATGCATTGACAGTAATGGAGAATTTATCATTGTTTTCCACAGGCGTTGCAAAGGGGGACGACCACGCTTTGGAAAATGCAGTATTTGGCAGCATAGGCCTGTTTGCAAACAAAGACATTGATGCCATCGTCTGGCTTTCATTAAGCGCAACTGCAAGAAGCTTTGTAAATTTTAATGTACCTTCACTGTTTTTTAAATCTTCCTCAAGTTTTTGGATGTCTACGGAGCCGGCTATGTTTTCAGGATCAATGATTTGACGAAAATAAACTTCAAGCTGCTGATAGACGTCGTCCACGCTGCTAGCTTCAGTAAACAACATCACGCGCTGCGGATCTGTTGCATCTGTGTTTATAATGCTTAGGACATTACGGATTTTCGAGTTTTCATTAAGAATCCCTTGCCCGTTTAAATCAATCTCATCTGTTAAGCATATGGTGGTATTGATGGCTATCCCTTTTTCGTCAGCTAAAGCTTTTGTCAGGCTGTACACTCCATCATCAATTATATTGACCTGACTCCAGAGGAGATAAACAATGCTGTCAACAAATTGAATATTATAGGTTTCCGATTTTATTATATTGAAGGCCATGGTTCGGACTTCTTCTTTTTCATTGTTGAAGCTGATTGCCTCATTTATCAGTGATAGCTCGTAAGTATCGCCGGGTGTATATGTATAGCTAGACTTGGGTGAAACGACATATATGCTTGTGCCCTGACTTTTAACTGTAACATCAGGGGTTTCATTCGGATTTACTTTATTCTGAATGGTTATGTAATTTGTTAAATTGCTGCTATTGATAGGTTCCGGCGAAAAAATCTCAAAGCTTACGTCGGGTTCGCAGTCCGGTAAAAACTTGACTGGATCGACAAATTCCTTATAATTATAATTTCTGTCGGCATATGATGCGTAAAGGGTCATGTTCTCTGTGATAGGGGTATCGATAAAGAAAGCCTCGGTCAGTTTGCTGTCTCTGTACCAGCCCGTGAAAATGCATTGATCCTTAAGAGGTATGGACACATCGGGAAGCTTGCCTTCCTTGGGAACGGAAACGGGAGCAATTGCAGTGCCGCCGTTGGTTGCGAAAGTGACTGTTAAGGGACCTGCGGGGTCGTCTTGGTCTGGATCAGGGTCTTGGTCTTGGTCTTGGTCTTGGTCTGAACCGGAGTTCGAATCAGAACCTGTATCTGAATCTATGTCGGTGTCTGTGTCTGTACCTGTATCCTTGCCAGTGTCTGAGTTGTTGTCAGGCTGTTCACCAGTAAAGCTGTTGACGACATTATCTGAAAACCTGTGGAGCATCGCTGCAAGCTCAGCTCGTGTGGCGTTCCCCTGGGGATCAAAAATCATGCCATTATTCCCCGGCTTGCCTGTGATAATGCCAAGCGTATTACACCACAGGACAGCCTCCAGTGCCCAATCTGATATTTTATCCTTGTCAATAAAGTTAGCACCATTTGTTGCTTCGCCAGCAGGTACCTTTCCGATCAGCCGCGCATATCTATGAAGAAACACTGATGCCTGTTCGCGTGTGACATTTTCATCCGGTGCAAAGCAGCTACCGCCAACTCCGGTAGTTATGCCGTTCGCAACCGCCCATGCCACAGCACCGGTATACCACGAGTTTTCCGGTACATCGATAAAGGCGTTGGGTAGATCCGTAGTATCGGGGCTCCCTGCCAGACGGTACAAAACAGTAACCAGCATAGCCCGGGACATAGGCATACCGGGGCTGAACATTGGCGATTCCGTACCCGTACCAGTCATTAAACCTCTGGTGAAAACAAAGCTCACATCATCAAAGAACCAATCACCGGATTGTACATCACTAAATGGATTGACTAACGCTATCTCATCGCCTCCCGAACCGGCGAGTGATTTCTCATCCGGGGTGTCGGCATTATCGTCGTTGTTGTCCTTCCTCATAACTGATGTCCCTGAGGATACAGTTGAACCGCTGACTGCCAGCACATCCAACGGTAACATTGTAACTGTTAGCATAACACACAGAAGCAGGTTTAAAAACCTTTTCACTTTCATTTTGCTTCCTCCTTCTTCTTCTATTAAGTTTATTTTTCTTTCATAATCTCTCATTCTCTTAGGTTTTCATATTTTTTTCAAAGAACCTAATGCATGCATATGAGATTTATACATAAAATGGGTTACACGGTTGCAACCGCAAAAGATCCTTTGCTGTTACCTTGATGCGCTCATTACACCATATAACGAGGCTAAGATGGATCCCCGCCCCACCTCTTCGCATATTTTCAACACTTTCCATCTCCATATACAACCGATAATCCTTCATGGGTACGACTTTTTTAATATAACTCATAAGTCCTTTTCCTTTCGTGATAGCCGGTATCAGTTGCATAATTTTTTATACAAAAAAATCCCACTCTACATATATTATAGATCGGGATTTTTTATTTTGCCTCGTACGAATGGATGATATTTCAAGATGATATTTTCAATGTTTAGTTCTTTAGCAGTTTTTCAGCAAGCTTAGCACGCCGGTCGATATCAAGTTTTTGGAATACGGAGTGCAGATGGGTACGAACCGTGTTTTCAGTTATAATCAATTCAGCTGCAATCTCACTGTTTTTAAGTCCTTTCGCAGCCAGAAGTGCTATTTCCCGCTCCCGTTCCGTTAGGTTTTCAGGCAGCGAACCGTGCAAAAGGGCGGTGTGTAACCGATCGAAGCCTATTTTAAACCGGTCCTTGATTTCTTTGTAGCGAGTCAGATGTTCAGGGAAATTCTTTCGGATAAGTTCCTCCGACAGTTGTTTCAGAAGCCAGTGATGTGCGGCAAAAATATATGTAAGATCATCCGGCATACCTTCTTCCAAAGCCTGTTTTAGATTCTCGGCTCCGCTTACTCTGTCCCCTGTTTGGATATGGCCTATGGCGATCATTATGTAAATCAGAATGCTTCCGAATTTCGGGTAAGGATTTATGGATTCCCGGACTGCCTGAAGGATGCCAATCATACGTACGAATTCCCCTGTGTGCATCAGGAAAGTGACATGCACATAAAGTGCGTTGTATCTAAGCGCAGGTGGCAGCTGCTTTATTTGATCCATGTTTTTCAGCCAATCGGGAATACGTTCCGGATATCCAAGTTCATTTAAGAGAAGCCCACGCTGCGTGTCCAGAACCACACGCACAGCATCGTTGCTTTGATAAGAGGCTGCGTGTTCCATCGAATCTAATGCACTTTGCCATTCTTTAAAGCTGGATTTTTCTACAGCAATTTCGCATAGATGCATTGCAGCGCCAAGATGTACAATGCTCTGTCGATTGGCTTCGGCAAGAAAAATCGCCTTATACGCCAGTACCTCTGCTTGTTTCAAGTCTCCCCGATAATGGGCAAGCTCCGCTCGAAAAAGCGCATCCGCACCACTACCGTGACCGTTCGTCAGTTTGGAGTACAAAGCAATAAACTCCTCAAGAGTATCCGCTTCCCGGTCAGCTTCTCCCTGCTTAAGATGAAATGTGACCATCTGAGAATAGTCCCCGAAGCACCAAGGGGCGTCAGGTAAAATCACCCTTGAGCTCTTGCCTTTAAATAAAAGTTTAGCTTCTTTTAATAAAGGAATCATTTTATCTATGCCAGGAAAAAAACGGTATGCGGATAAAAGATGCCATTCTGCCCGCAGAAAAGCGTCTTGTCCAAGGGTTAAGTCCAGTTCGTCCAATAAATTAGTAAACATCGCATCCATACCTGTGGCTTTAAGCGCCCAGGCTATTCGCAGCATGGAAAGCGGGTATTCGTTTCTAATTTTAGTCGGACAGTTCTGCACAAGATCCAACGCAATTGCAGAAAAGGGTACTCCTCCTGTTTTGTCAAAGATTAAATATGTAAAATCCATAGATAAAATCCCTTTGTAATCTTTGATTTTCCAGTAAAAAGCAAGTGCTTCGGCGTTTCTATTATTATCTCGGCACAAGTTACCTGCACGTATAAAGCAATCCCGCTCAAACGCCTGACCACGCTCCCTGAGCTTTTGTACAAGCAGCTCGGATAAAATGCTGTGAAGTTCGTACTGTGATCTGGATCCATCATATCGGATAAATGGGCTTTGCAATGCCTCCAAAGCATAGCCGGGCATTGAGTCATACTGGGCAAGGACGCACACTTGTTGTACGGTGATCATTTCAAATGGTGATAATTGCAGTAGAAATGTCTTCTGCTGTTCCGTCAACCTCTCCCATACCACATGATCCATCAAGGAAATGATTGCTGCTTTTGAAAAGTGCCCGGTTTCCTGATATGCCTTGAGTTGCAAAAATAAGGCTACGATCCAGCCTTCGGTATAGTGTGCAGCACTCTGGGCTTCCTTTCTTGTAATAACAACGCCCGAGAGGGCATAATAGCGAAGAATATCATCTGTGTCCAGACGTAAATCTGCGGCTGTGATATGTAAAAAAGCGCGCCCTGCAATTGAGCTATGTACGTCCCGTCCCAGCATCTGTGTTATAATGACAATATGCAGCCCCGAACCGCCGTGTTCCAGCAGTGCTGTTAGAAATGAGGCAGGAAGGCTTGTGTTTAACGATTGAAAGTTATCGATGACCAACCAACTATCCCGGTCACACTCGATATCCCGCAGCGCATCGCAGCATTCTCCGATGGTAAAGACATTGGGAAAGCCTATTCTCAAAAGGCACTCCCCCACTTGGCTGTCTATTTTTTCAATTTCTCGACAGAGTCGCAGATATCCAGCTTCCGGAGCTTCGTCTGCAGCAGTAAACCAGTACACATCTGTGCTCTGCGACAGGTTTTTTCCCAGATAATCCTGCACCGCAGTGGTTTTACCATAGCCAGATGGCGCTTCTATGACCGCAGCGAGTGAGGTTCTAAGATAATTCAACTTATTATTTAACCGGTTCGAGTAATAGTGGACATCAGGTTTTCCGTTTTTCCTGTAATCCATAACTCTCCTCAATCATTCATCCCCACCTGCATTTCACTGTCGTGAATAAGGTAGTTTAGGGCGGGGCTTCTAATTAATCCATGATACTATATCGTAAATTATGTGATTTTGGGAAACAATCATATTATACTTGCATATTAATACTTAGTCAATTTGGAAAATAATGATCTACACAGGGGTATGGATATGACCGGGAACGAGGTTGCACGGAATACTTTAATCGGAGCGGCATTCAACTTGGCAACATAATTTTCAAATATTTTATTAAGCTATAACATAAAAATGGGTTATAATGACAGAGTGGAGGACAATGGCTTTGTTAAGCTTATCGCCGGGCATGATCGGAAGCTTCTGGGCGCACATGTTGTCGATCCCTATGCAGCAATGCTGGTGCAGCCTTTTGTCTACCTTATGAATGTCGAATGGAATTGTTTGAATAATAAAGAGAGAAACGTTAATATTAATGAAATAAACGAACTCTGCTTAATGTGCCCTTCGCATGGTATTTATGAGCCAATTCTTGATGCTATAGAGAATACCAGTAGCTCTTAAATACTTATCTGCATGTTATATTCTTTTGTCAGAACACCTCCAGAATCGCCACCCTAATCAATCGGAGTACGCTACGTGGAGTGTGAGATTTCCTTTGGACCTGATATCTTGTATCTGTTTATTTCAACTCACACGCCCTGTGTGGGGCGTGACACACCGTTATTACTCAGGCACTTACACAATATCATTTCAACTCACACGCCCTGTGTGGGGCGTGACGTAAGCCCGCAATCGTCCTTTGTAAGCCTATCAACATTTCAACTCACACGCCCTGTGTGGGGCGTGACTGAGCTGTTCCAGAAGTGTAACAATCATATCCTCATTTCAACTCACACGCCCTGTGTGGGGCGTGACACAGAATGCCGATTCTCTTGGGTCTCGTTTACCATTTCAACTCACACGCCCTGCGTGGGGCGTGACTACAGAATGTCGGTTTTCTTGGGTTTCATTTACAATTTCAACTCACACGCCCTGCGTGGGGCGTGACATAAACTGTCATTTTTTAAACCTCCTTTGGGATCATTTCAACTCACACGCCCTGCGTGGGGCGTGACAATAGCGATTGCAGGAATAGGGTTTGCATTATTATTTCAACTCACACGCCCTGCGTGGGGCGTGACATGGTGGAAATGTATGCGCTTTAACGATATCAGATTTCAACTCACACGCCCTGCGTGGGGCGTGACTTCTATCGACCCTTTAGGGTAGCTGGCTGTTGACATTTCAACTCACACGCCCTGCGTGGGGCGTGACACCGAATTATGAAAAATGGGAAGTAAACAAAGTTATTTCAACTCACACGCCCTGCGTGGGGCGTGACGATGTTGTGCCGGGGAGGATGTGCAATAATGGGGATTTCAACTCACACGCCCTGCGTGGGGCGTGACCAACTTTTTCAGGATTTTCTAGCAAACTGAAATATATTTCAACTCACACGCCCTGCGTGGGGCGTGACTTTCCGAACTTCGGGCAGCAGTCCGGGAATGCGAAAATTTCAACTCACACGCCCTGCGTGGGGCGTGACGAGTTATTGAAATCAAAAACGTTTCTTTAAGAAAATTTCAACTCACACGCCCTGCGTGGGGCGTGACAGGCTTTAGGTCCGATGCGGTGCAGGACGAAAGATTTCAACTCACACGCCCTGCGTGGGGCGTGACGAGGCGGAATTATCTGAGCTCAATAAAAAACTTGGATTTCAACTCACACGCCCTGCGTGGGGCGTGACGGTGCTTGTTTGTGGCGAACAGAATAATGTGGCACATTTCAACTCACACGCCCTGCGTGGGGCGTGACAATTTTAAGCCGGGATTTGCTGCTCTGGTAGACAATTTCAACTCACACGCCCTGCGTGGGGCGTGACATACCCTGTACCGTCCTGGATAGGCTCAAGTACATTTCAACTCACACGCCCTGCGTGGGGCGTGACACTATAAAATTCACCGGCTCGGCATTCGTGAAACCATTTCAACTCACACGCCCTGCGTGGGGCGTGACAATTCATTAGAGAGATTGGAGGTTACAGAAATTTATTTCAACTCACACGCCCTGCGTGGGGCGTGACACGACAAACGCAAAATAATATATAATTGCATTGTATTTCAACTCACACGCCCTGCGTGGGGCGTGACGATATCCACAAAGGGATAACAATCAAAGTAGGCATTTCAACTCACACGCCCTGCGTGGGGCGTGACCCTGTAGCGAACACTATTTACAAAAATAGTATAAATTTCAACTCACACGCCCTGCGTGGGGCGTGACGTCATATTGACGATAATATTTTCTTACATTGTTATTTCAACTCACACGCCCTGCGTGGGGCGTGACGGATTTACAGTTCCGAATGATCCACCAGATATTGATTTCAACTCACACGCCCTGCGTGGGGCGTGACGGTCAGAAGTATGTTTTGAAATGTATCATAATGATTTCAACTCACACGCCCTGCGTGGGGCGTGACGAGGTTGGGTTTGTCCTGTTACAATAGATTCCAATTTCAACTCACACGCCCTGCGTGGGGCGTGACGTTGCAGTTATTTAGATAATTGCTAAAGAGATAAATTTCAACTCACACGCCCTGCGTGGGGCGTGACAGGTGATTCATTGGTTACAAGTCGGCGGAATTAATTTCAACTCACACGCCCTGCGTGGGGCGTGACCTGCATCCTGTGTGTAAAAGGCTATAATATTGCACATTTCAACTCACACGCCCTGCGTGGGGCGTGACTCAGCAGGTCAATAAACAATCATTACCGGGCGTTAAATTTCAACTCACACGCCCTGCGTGGGGCGTGACCGGACAAATGCAGTTTTTTGCCCTCTGCGTAATTTAATTTCAACTCACACGCCCTGCGTGGGGCGTGACTTTGCTTTCTAACCTGTAGCAGTGTTGATAATAATTTCAACTCACACGCCCTGCGTGGGGCGTGACTCCAGTTTGAAAAGTTTCTCCCTATTTCCGGAAGATTTCAACTCACACGCCCTGCGTGGGGCGTGACGGAGGCGTGGAAAATGTATAAAGGATTAAAAAAAATTTCAACTCACACGCCCTGCGTGGGGCGTGACGCTTGCTGACCTATCGGCAACACGGGGAGAAAAATTTCAACTCACACGCCCTGCGTGGGGCGTGACAAAATTTGACTGTTTTTAGCTATCTATTTTTATAAATTTCAACTCACACGCCCTGCGTGGGGCGTGACAGTTGCAGGTGTAACATACAGAATTAATAATAATGATTTCAACTCACACGCCCTGCGTGGGGCGTGACATTATCAGCAGCAGGGATAGGCATCCGTTCCGATATTTCAACTCACACGCCCTGCGTGGGGCGTGACAATAAATATCTGTGGCTCCGTTTCAATGACAGCTATTTCAACTCACACGCCCTGCGTGGGGCGTGACTGCATCAAATAAATGGGATAGGTGATAAAAAATATTTCAACTCACACGCCCTGCGTGGGGCGTGACATGTTCCCTTCGACAAGTGCTTTTTTGCCTTTGATTTCAACTCACACGCCCTGCGTGGGGCGTGACACGGCTCAAGATAACTATGGTGTTTTGGAAAATATTTCAACTCACACGCCCTGCGTGGGGCGTGACGATAAATATATCTGCTTAGTACCATTTTGCATAATTTCAACTCACACGCCCTGCGTGGGGCGTGACAATTTATTGTGATAGCACCAAGGAAGAATGTCTCATTTCAACTCACACGCCCTGCGTGGGGCGTGACACAAGTCTTATGGTGACTATGCTGGAAGATGGTTATTTCAACTCACACGCCCTGCGTGGGGCGTGACATTTCTGCCCAAGCCTCAATTTCTGCAAATTCAAATTTCAACTCACACGCCCTGCGTGGGGCGTGACTTAATAATAATCAAGAATATATTGCAGATGGAGTATTTCAACTCACACGCCCTGCGTGGGGCGTGACAAAGAAGTTGTCCGGTATGGGCATTTCACGTCAATTTCAACTCACACGCCCTGCGTGGGGCGTGACGTATTATTTTTTCCTGATGATTTAATTTAAAATTATTTCAACTCACACGCCCTGCGTGGGGCGTGACATGGTTAAGCTCTACAAGATGTAGAAAGGCAGGGATTTCAACTCACACGCCCTGCGTGGGGCGTGACTTGTAAGGCACAGAGCAGGAATCAATGAAGATGGCATTTCAACTCACACGCCCTGCGTGGGGCGTGACCCGACTCTGTCTGTGCTAATATGATAGTGGTAAAATTTCAACTCACACGCCCTGCGTGGGGCGTGACGAATAAGAAAATATCTGGCCGGTTAAATAATTTATTTCAACTCACACGCCCTGCGTGGGGCGTGACTCCAATAAGTTGGTTGAACTGTAACTGTTTTCTTATTTCAACTCACACGCCCTGCGTGGGGCGTGACGTTATAAACTTGGTAACGTTTGGTTCCAGGATGGTATTTCAACTCACACGCCCTGCGTGGGGCGTGACATAGTTATCGTATATCGCTTGTTGTCCTCTTTTAATTTCAACTCACACGCCCTGCGTGGGGCGTGACTTAAATTGATAAAATATGTATTTGATTCAATTTAAATTTCAACTCACACGCCCTGCGTGGGGCGTGACACAAGCATAATTTTATATGCTTGTTTCGGCTATTAATTTCAACTCACACGCCCTGCGTGGGGCGTGACAAATACTGTCTTACTACCATTATTTCCTCATGCTATTTCAACTCACACGCCCTGCGTGGGGCGTGACGTAGACAATTTAGAATCTGCTGCAATTGAAAATGATTTCAACTCACACGCCCTGCGTGGGGCGTGACTCTTAGCCTGTCTAACATCATATAATTAAATCTATATTTCAACTCACACGCCCTGCGTGGGGCGTGACCTGAGGATTATGCAGACCTTGAAGAGTGTCTTGAAATTTCAACTCACACGCCCTGCGTGGGGCGTGACGATCCGGAGTTTGAGGCTTTTATGGCAAGTGATGATTTCAACTCACACGCCCTGCGTGGGGCGTGACAAAAGAATATGCTTTTTACACTCAGAATATTGGATTTCAACTCACACGCCCTGCGTGGGGCGTGACGATATTTTCACTTCTTCCCCACTGTGAAGAAAAGTATTTCAACTCACACGCCCTGCGTGGGGCGTGACTAGCTACGACCCCGACCATACAAGTAGAGTTGATATTTCAACTCACACGCCCTGCGTGGGGCGTGACTTAAGAAAAGGCGTTGGAGTTTTATAATGAAAAAATTTCAACTCACACGCCCTGCGTGGGGCGTGACTATTAAGAGAGGAGTGAAACATCAAAATAATAGATTTCAACTCACACGCCCTGCGTGGGGCGTGACGCAAGCTGTGTTTTAAACTGCAAAACCAACTTACATTTCAACTCACACGCCCTGCGTGGGGCGTGACCTATTTTAACATTTTTCGACTTACAAAGTCTATATTTCAACTCACACGCCCTGCGTGGGGCGTGACATTAATTACTTGCGTTTTACCTATCACTGGGCAAATTTCAACTCACACGCCCTGCGTGGGGCGTGACCCTTTGGGCGTGATAAGCTGTAACCATTGAAAATAATTTCAACTCACACGCCCTGCGTGGGGCGTGACGGGCGCAAGCCCGGTAATGCGGTAGAGCTGGTCACATTTCAACTCACACGCCCTGCGTGGGGCGTGACCTTTGGGCGTGATAAGCTGTAACCATTGAAAATAATTTCAACTCACACGCCCTGCGTGGGGCGTGACAAGCTAACAGACGAATTCAAAAAAGACATTGACATTTCAACTCACACGCCCTGCGTGGGGCGTGACAACAAAAACATAGAGATTTCCGGCTTTAATTTTATTTCAACTCACACGCCCTGCGTGGGGCGTGACACGTATGCGACGACCTGCAACACCAGCTGATAAAATTTCAACTCACACGCCCTGCGTGGGGCGTGACACAATCTTTTACAGCTATTAGAGTACGTTTTAACAAATTTCAACTCACACGCCCTGCGTGGGGCGTGACTAAAACATAAAATGTATTGTGTCCCTCATTTCAATTTCAACTCACACGCCCTGCGTGGGGCGTGACTAAGGAGGTAAAATCATGACTAAAGAATCAATAAATTTCAACTCACACGCCCTGCGTGGGGCGTGACATCGGAGTAATGGTCCTTGCCAAACAAGAGAAATATTTCAACTCACACGCCCTGCGTGGGGCGTGACATGATTCCGACCATATCACCGGTGATCTTCAGGCGGATTTCAACTCACACGCCCTGCGTGGGGCGTGACGGGTATTCAATTATTAATTAAAATTGCAATAAACGGATTTCAACTCACACGCCCTGCGTGGGGCGTGACTGGGCATTAGCTTTTTACAATTCAATAGCATGGATTTCAACTCACACGCCCTGCGTGGGGCGTGACTGACATAGATAAAAACGATAACATAAAGCCGATCATTTCAACTCACACGCCCTGCGTGGGGCGTGACGTGGCTCTTAAAGTACAACCAATCATTACGTCCGATTTCAACTCACACGCCCTGCGTGGGGCGTGACGACAAGGGCATCGAATACAATCCAAGGCAGACCAATTTCAACTCACACGCCCTGCGTGGGGCGTGACACACCTGATCCGGCAGACTATGAAAAGATAACTATTTCAACTCACACGCCCTGCGTGGGGCGTGACGAATTCACTGGTGCGGAAAAAGACATACAAATACGATTTCAACTCACACGCCCTGCGTGGGGCGTGACTTGCGACGGCAAGCCCGTAACGGACAAGCCGGGGGTAATTTCAACTCACACGCCCTGCGTGGGGCGTGACATAAATACTATGAATTTTTTAAACAAATCGGATGATTTCAACTCACACGCCCTGCGTGGGGCGTGACAGGTCTTTAAAATGACTAAAAACGAATTTAAACATTTCAACTCACACGCCCTGCGTGGGGCGTGACCAGGTAAAAGCAAATATAGTATCGGATACTGTTATTTCAACTCACACGCCCTGCGTGGGGCGTGACATGTTAAAAAAGTTTGAAACAGTGCCTGGAGTTTATATTTCAACTCACACGCCCTGCGTGGGGCGTGACATGTTAGAATTTTATTACCTAATGACGGGTTTCATTTCAACTCACACGCCCTGCGTGGGGCGTGACCCAAATACAAAGTTTGAAAAGTGTCCGCATTGCGATTTCAACTCACACGCCCTGCGTGGGGCGTGACAAAAATTGTGCTGAAGCTACAAAATGGCTTATCGATTTCAACTCACACGCCCTGCGTGGGGCGTGACACAGAGAATATAAGGTGGTCAGAACTTGGGAATTATTTCAACTCACACGCCCTGCGTGGGGCGTGACACTGGATTTTATGATTTTATCCCCTGCCACAATGATTTCAACTCACACGCCCTGCGTGGGGCGTGACCTTACGGAATATAGAGATGAGATTGATACTACAATTTCAACTCACACGCCCTGCGTGGGGCGTGACATCCAATACCCGCAACAGTGGGGCGGACGTACTAATTTCAACTCACACGCCCTGCGTGGGGCGTGACAGTAGTTTCAGCGTATCACGCCTATTGGTCAAACAATTTCAACTCACACGCCCTGCGTGGGGCGTGACACATCTTAATAGTATCACAAAGGATAATTAATGAAATTTCAACTCACACGCCCTGCGTGGGGCGTGACCGGGCTTGTTGAAAACTGGTTGAACGACTTAAAAATTTCAACTCACACGCCCTGCGTGGGGCGTGACAAGATACATTTTATTATTATGCGGATGGTCGGTACATTTCAACTCACACGCCCTGCGTGGGGCGTGACCATTTAAACCACATGAAATAACTTGACCTTCTAATTTCAACTCACACGCCCTGCGTGGGGCGTGACAAAGCAGCTATAAAATAATATTTTTGTGAGTTATATTTCAACTCACACGCCCTGCGTGGGGCGTGACGGAGATACCCACAAATAGCGATTTGTTGTTGAAATTTCAACTCACACGCCCTGCGTGGGGCGTGACAAAAAATGCTATACTTGAATCATTAACAGAAAATAATTTCAACTCACACGCCCTGCGTGGGGCGTGACAGGGAAAACGAGTAAAGTAGGCAAGTTGCTAGTATTTCAACTCACACGCCCTGCGTGGGGCGTGACCCAATATCCGCAACACCACGGGGCGGACGTACTAATTTCAACTCACACGCCCTGCGTGGGGCGTGACAAGGGAGTATCGGCACTATTGCCGAAACGTGCCAATTTCAACTCACACGCCCTGCGTGGGGCGTGACGACTTGCGATTTTGATAAGTGCGGAACCGGATATATTTCAACTCACACGCCCTGCGTGGGGCGTGACTTTTGTATAGCTTGCCATGTGACATATGCACCAACATTTCAACTCACACGCCCTGCGTGGGGCGTGACATATCCCTTTTTCCTGTGTCTTCATTTTCCCGAATTTCAACTCACACGCCCTGCGTGGGGCGTGACTTAATCTTATCCCCTATTACAGCTGTATTTACATATTTCAACTCACACGCCCTGCGTGGGGCGTGACTGAAGATGTGTTGAGCAAAGAAATTGAAGTTATATTTCAACTCACACGCCCTGCGTGGGGCGTGACGCCTTGTAACGCAGTGATACCAATACTTTCAGACATTTCAACTCACACGCCCTGCGTGGGGCGTGACTTGAAGATGTGTTGAGCAAAGAAATTGAAGTTATATTTCAACTCACACGCCCTGCGTGGGGCGTGACATGATCCTCTTGGACTGACTTCAAGCCTTCAATATTTCAACTCACACGCCCTGCGTGGGGCGTGACGGGGCTGTCCGGGCATCGTGTCCTGAATTTCTTATATTTCAACTCACACGCCCTGCGTGGGGCGTGACTGTTTATAGGGTATTTGCACTATTCGATAAAAAATTTCAACTCACACGCCCTGCGTGGGGCGTGACGTAAAACAGCCATATATAATGTCATAACAGTCTGCATTTCAACTCACACGCCCTGCGTGGGGCGTGACTGTTTATAGGGTATTTGCACTA
>ENA-UOOR01002350-UOOR01002350.1-fermentation-metagenome-genome-assembly--contig:-NODE-2350-length-19258-cov-4.432120_pt1 | contig 19258 bp, 25 predicted proteins | sample MGYA00245780_ERZ724029 | MGnify/ENA primary metagenome ERZ724029 (study PRJEB28704, sample SAMN03018315) | fermentation metagenome | biome: anthropogenic terrestrial biome; feature: soil; material... | reverse complement strand
TAGCATTAAGCAGCTTATCGCCAGTAGACGGTAGGCTGCTCTTTTTGTTGTGCAAATATATTTTTAGTAATATTACGTTTGATCGTATTCAATAAGATATTCATTTTTATCCTTGTCTATCATTACAAGTTTCATATTAAGAATTTTACATATTTGATCCAATTCTTGTGAGCTGAAATTATCACGCTGAAGCTTATGATAAATATTTTGACGTGTAGTACCTAAAAGTCTTGCAAACTCACTTTGACTAATATTTAAATCTGATAGCCTTTGTTTGATGGCTGTTGACGCTGACATATTTTATCTCCTTTTATTTAGTAATATTATCTTTACTTAGCTTATATGCAATATTATATATATTTAATGTAGTCTTGTAAAGCTACATTTTAAACAAACAATTGTAGTCATATTTGTTTACAATGCTTATTGCAAATGTAGTTTAAACAGGCTACAATATAAACACAGTTAAAGGAGAACTGGAAACACCAAAACAATGACCTATAAACTAGAATTCAGGAAAAGAAAGGGAGCTTGATAAGTTGATTTACTTGAATGACATTGTAAATTCCATTGCAGAAACAATAGGCTATCCAGATGAAACAAGAATTACAATGGATTTGCAAGAAGCATTGAATCCTCCAATCTTTACAAGGCACAAAGTAGGCAAGACAAAGATTTACACTTTTTCCAAAAACCACAAAGCTGTATCTCGTTCATACAAATAAAAAAATTCAGATGTGTGCAAGACACACAACCGAAAACAATTTAAAAGGAGTTTATTATGAAAATCATTGACAACAACGGTAAGACAATTTTTAAAGGTGGATTCGATAGCACAAACCTTATCTTTGACGCTAATGGTACAGATTTAAGTGAACCTGACAAGAGGATTCGCTACATTGATCCAGACATTATGACAGATGGCGAAGTCGGAGATGCGCTTTACAAAATTGCAACATCGGTGTGGAATTATTACAATGGTGTGAATGAGGAAAAAATTCAGTTTTTCATCGACCTACTGACAGACCGATTCGACGATGATGACGGATACTATATTCAAGCGTTTTGTGAACCATGCGTTATTGATTATGACAAAATGCCGCATTATACAGCAGACGAAAAGCGAATGATGGAAGAAATGCAAAATGATATGTTGCAAGACGTTTCAAATGATGGTGGTGGAGAATGGGCTATTTTTAACCTTCAACTGGACGATGCGGAAAAGGTTGACCTGTTGGAAGCTTTAGCTTGCTATGCAAAGTAATTAAAAGGAGAGTCGAACTATGAACGTTAACAAGATAAAATCAATTCGTCACGATGTTGCTTTATCACTGTATCATGATTTATCTCCAGAACAATACAAGCAATTTAAGGATTTACATTTGTTACGAGAGTCAGTTGTTGGTAAAACCTATCGTGCAATTTGGGCAACACCAAATTTTTCAAAAACAGCTTGCATTCTACTGAAAGATTTTACAGTTCAAAATTATCCTGTTGCAGTGCAGCTTTATGGCTTTACTAATTTTTCGCCCATTGGTTATTACTATAACTCAGCACAAAAAATAGAGCAGGAAAACCCGCTCTAAAAAATTATGAAATCGCAAAATATTGTAAAATATTTGTCGAAAACGGAAGATAATATGCCATAAATTGGTGCAGAAAGACATAAATCACCTTATATCGACTTTGACAACAAGTTTTAGCTATGCTATACTACAAAGTGCAGCTTAGACACAACTATACTCACTATACGTCTATCCTTTTCGCATAGTGAATTATAAGAAATATCTAACTTCATTGAACCTTGACAACTGAATCAATCTATATATTTAAAAAGAAGGAATGCAAATTGCTTGTATAAAATTATTCGCTCCATCTCAACTTGACATTTACTCTCAAAACAGCAAGTTGAATTACAATTGATAGTGTACACTATTAGTGTATAAACATAATTGCAAATTAGAAAATAAAGAAACAAATATTTAAAAATTGATAGTTCCCTTTAAGGGTGGCAACTCAAAAGGGTGCCGCCCTTGGGGAGAGCCTACATTATAAGGAAAGAGGGAACAGCATGAAATTAAGAGTCATTCAGGGAACACCTATCTGCAAGCGATACCTAAAAGCATTTATTAATGTACTGGAAAAGCCAGATACCCTAAAGCAAGCCAATCATACAGCCTTGAAACAAGCCGTTTTTTATGGCGTTAAATACATCAATACTCATAAGTATGAACATAAGGACTATACAACGAAAAAAGAAGTAGAAAACAAATTCCAGACAATTCAAATAGTCAAAGAACTGATGATGCAGCTAACACTAAAAGAATTTGTTAATTTATTTCCTATTAAGAAAGAATACAATCACAGTGAAGAGGATTGTTGGAAGGATTATTTCTATACTGCCAACAAACTTAAAGAATATGATATGGATTCTCAGTTGGGCGATAAGTTTGAAGATTTCATTTGGGACTACACGAATGATACTGTCTGCCAATTCATGGTGGAAACACTTTGTACAGCCAGCAAGTTAAGACAGTTTCAAGGGCAACCTTCCATTACCGAAGAATGGGCAGAAAAAAATGATATTCCGACTTATACAGTAAATGAAAAGCAAGGATATATTTTGGATAATCAAACACATAGATCGGCGGCGATTAAAAAGAAAGTGCCAAAATATCTAAAGATGGTTAATTAATGTTACTGATAACAGTTGTGGCAAATTTGCCGAAACTGGATTCAGTAACATATAGGAAGAAGAAATGACTATTCTGATAGATTCAAGAGATTGTCAAGATGCTTTAGAAAATTGGTGGAATGAATATGGAACTTATAGATTGATCACGTTCCCTAACTTCGGACAGGGCTATACCAGATATTATTATAGCGCAAGTATTCTTTTGATAAATGGAATCATTAAACAACAAGACTATTTAGTATATTTATGTTTGGTTAGGAATTTACAGCAGAACAAAAATGCTACTTATGATACTCTAAGTGAAGACACGGGTATTGATAAGAGCAATATAGGAAAGCGTATTCATAACTTATTTAAAGCAAAAATATTAGATATTGAAAAGAGTTATAACGATAAAGGACTTCTTTGTAATACTTATGTTTTAGTTGCTTAGTTACTTTAGAATTAGATTTTATCTGGCATTCTTCTGGCTACGCTGGGAGTACAGTACAGGGATTGGTATAGGCTATCGCCTATATTATTCATATGATACAATAGTGGTTATTTTTGACACTTAAAGAAAAATAGTTATGTATTCATGCGGCTTTTTGGAGATAAAAAGTTAAAAAGTATAGTGGTTATTTTTGACACATAAGTCTGAAATTCCGCATGGATACTACATTCTTAAAAGCAGTGAAAAACCAAAATGTATAATTCATGTTGATAATAGAAAGGAAGTCATAAATTAATTTTGAAAAACAAAGACAATAAATCAACAACACTTAACGCTATTATTCGTGTTAATATACTGGATGCCTATGACGGTAACAAGTTCTGGATCATCAATAATCGGAAAATGCTCTATAAGGATGGTAAACAAGATAATGAAAGATTATCCGATACCGAAATAGTTCAGGGTATTAATGATGGTACTATTAAAACAGATTGGGCAATTAAAAAGAAAAAGATACTTGTCAACGAAAGCGAATTCTTTAGAATTGTTAAATGCCTTGATCCTGATAATTGTATTCTTGCAGAAAATAATTATCCGTTTCTGAAGAATATTGTTGAAATCAAAATAGGCAATAGCCATAAACGCTATGATCCTTGGTTTGCAGTAGAAAATTCTGACGATTGTGGAATTATCTATGTTAATGGTAAACGCTATAAGAAAATATTCTGTAGCTCTTCACATAATCGGGCGAAAAAAGTATTGTGTATTACAGAAGAACTATATGATAGGGTTATGGAAATCAATCTTTGTGGTATTCCAAAGCATGATCCAAACAAAGTAAATTTTCCATGTAAATGGTCGGCGTATGAAGGTATGAGTTGCACAGACAGTCAATCGGTTACAATGCCTAATATTGTTGTGATTCATGATTATAATAATCCTATTACGGAGATGTTTGATGTTGTAACCGGCAAAGTTGTCAAAAATCAATATGAAATTTCAACTGATGTAAAAACTGAAGAACGTGAAATTAAAATAAATGTTTTTGACGGAGCCGGACTTGTTGGTGTGGAGTTAGCTAAAAAATGGGCTAAAGAACTTGGACTTGATTATGTTCCGTCTGCCTTTCAGTTTCGAGCAATCCCCGGTATTAAGGGAAATCTATATCCATTTGACATTAAGAAGTTTGCAGATACTTATCATGTTCAGAAGATTAAGGATTGTTGGAATAAAGTATGGGATTTATATAATGACAAGATTGACTGTATTATGACGGAGAGCCAATTCAAGTTTGCTAAAATGTACAACAGTTTTAAAGAATGGAAAGATGCTTTCGACACTGATTTGTACGGCTATCATAGAACCTTCAATATCTCTGACTATTCGATTCCGTACAGTAAGTTGCAGCGCCATTGTATTATGGCATATCAACCATTACAAACATTATCACTTACAGACGAGGAAATAAAGGCATTATGCGCTGATACGGTTGAGAACGTTAAGAAAATCCATACGGATATTGATTCTTTTATAAAATGGCGTGGATTGGATGGAGAATCTGAAACAGAGTCAGGAAATGACGAAAATGATAATAACACAAAAAATAATAATTTGAATTACACAAATCCAGTTCTCAAGGCATTACAATACAATCACAGTCTTGCTACTGATCCATATGTTAATAATGTTATTTTAACGGAATTACAAAGGTTTCGTTGTTTAAATCATATCAAAATTAGAGTAGATGGCAATTTTCAAGTATTGATTCCTGATATTTTCGGTCTTGCACAATGGGCTTTTGGTATTCAGCCAACAGGATTGCTTCCAGCCAAACAGGTGTACAATAAATTTTGGTCGAATCGACACATTAAAGAATTAGATTTAATTCGATTTCCGCACATTGCCCGTGAACATTGTCTTGCTACAGTTGCTGGTGTATCTAACGAGAAGTGGGCAGATATGAAGCAGTGGTACAAATATCAAGATGTAGGTTATGTAACATCAATGTGGGATAGCTTTGCTTTGCGGATCGGCGGCGCTGATTTTGACAATGACCACATATACGGTGTAGCAAATAAGACGCTTATAGAGGCAGTGAGGCGGCAGGAAGCAAATACTATTTATTTTGATCGTGATCCGAATGAAGCGTCAAGTAATTCAAAAGTAACTGCGGACGATTATTGTGCTATGGCAAAGAGTGATTCTACAGGATTTTCCAATAATATAGGTACAGTTGTCGATAACACTTCAAAGTTATGGAGTATGATAACGCCGGGTAATCCAGATAACGAAAAGATTATGAAGTATATTAAAGTGATGTCTACTATTGATTCTTTGACAATAGATTTCGTAAAGTCTGGAATTAAGGCAGATATGCCACAAGAAATTAAAAATGCGTTGAAAAATTATAAAAATCCTTATTTCTTTAAATACCGGACATTGAGTGAATACAGGAATTCTATTCCAAAGAAAAGTAAAAGTAAGATAAAAATTAAGGAGTACAATAAAAATCCATCTACAATGAACCGAATAGCTATATACATGGATAGCCAAATTGCTAATTTAAAACTGCATTATAATGTGCCTGATTTTAACTGGACAACATTGTTGCAAGGTGAATATGACTTTGTACGTTCAACAATTTATATAAATATAAAAAATAAAATGTTTAAATTACAAAAAGAATATGAATCGCTATGTAAACAAATAGATGCAAATGAGTCGAATCAGCGTAAAAATGTTAAAAAGCCGGAAATTTTTTCACAGATGAGAATGTTTTTTACGGAGAGTAAAGTCGATTTGCTAATGATACAACCAAATATTAATAAACTGGTTAATGATATTATTATCATATATTATACGACAAGTGATTTTGCTGGTAAGAAAAGTAAAGCTATTTTATGGCAATGTTTTACTTCTCAGATGATGAAAAGAGTTCAAAACAAAAAAGGAAAAGATAAGGTATACAATATTGAAGAGCTTAAGAAGCGCCATAGTAAAATTGAAAAAGCTAAAGAAAAACAAATAAGACGCATTTTGAAAAATATGGCCATAGATGAAATTAAAGTAGCTGTAAATATAACAGATATGGATAAGAAATATGTTAATAAGAATTTAAATACACAGAGAAGTAAAAAAATGTATTATGGACTGTTGTATATTTGGCTAAAAATCAATGCGGAAAAAGAAAATCTTATCCACATAGGATATAAAAAGAATAAAGGCGAAATCTCTGTTTATCAATTATGTAATTTAGCAGGATTAAAAACGAGAGGATGGGAAGATGCAATAACATCATTACAAAAACACAATATGGTTGAAGTTGACGAAGATAACATGATTATTAAGGTAATATATGAGCGTCATGAGGGAAAAAATATTTTACTTCCTGATACTTGCAAGGGAATGAGAGCTTGGATTAATAGATATGTTCCTGCTAAAAGATCAGAACAATACGAATTTGTTTTTGATAACTCTAACGCCAAGATAAAAGGACAATATCAAAATATGAGGGCTGTTATCAGATTAGAAGATCAAAAAATCTTTGCAAGTACAAAAGCCGCCGATAAAACAATGGGCTTTGCAGGTGATAATGTTGATGCGGTATGTGTAGGAAGAAGCAAAACAGCAGGTGGTTATCATTGGATGTTTTTAGACGAATATCAAGATAAATATCAAAAGGCAGAATAAAAAATATAAGTTCATAAATTAAAATCGCAAAAATATAATCCCTTAAAAGTGCTTATTAATACAGCGCTTTTAAGGGATTTATTTATTTTAAAGAGAGAACTATTTTAGGATAAACAAATTATTTTTCAATTATTTTTTATCAATTAAAATTGAGAGGTAGGTGTAATTATGGATAATCAAAAGCAATTGCAAAAAAGATTGCTCTATGCCATTAATGACATTGGATTAAAAGCGAAGCAGATTAGTAAAATTACTGGAATAGGTGAATCTGAATTATCACGGTTTAAAACAGGTAAAGCCATGTTATGCTTACCTGATGTTAAGAAGCTTAATAATTATTTTGATAATTTTTTTATGGTTGAGATATAAATATCCAATTTAATAATATCATAATAAATTATAATTGTCAATAGTAAATTAACAATTGTGGTAATAACAAGTAGCAGCAGCCTTGTTTTACAATATGGACTGCCGGAGATGGTAGGCCAGAGCGATTTTAAGCGTATTTCATTATTGGTAAGCATTTGCCGCTAACCGTAACAGGATCATACCCTGTCTCCTCTTCAAATTGTGTGTAAGCGGCTGTGGTGAACTGATGGCTACCTATATGGAACCGGATTAAAGGAAGACATCACTTTCTGCGTCTGAATAGGCGTTGCCTAAAAATAATGTATGACTTATACACTATTAATCTTCTTTCATGTAGGCACAGTGACTTAACAGCCAGTGCGCCTATGATTATAAGTGCCGCTGCTGGCTGCTCGTGACCAACACCGGCTTCAAAATATATTGGGCATTTACTTCCTTTATTATTTGCATTGTGGGGGAGCTGAGAAGAACGGTGAACTTTGAACAGGCAAGAACGGTGAGCAGCTTTCTAAAATGCAACTGAATAATATTAGATAGGTATCCAGTCGGATGCCTTATTTTTATGCTTAAATAAAATATGGTTGAATAAAATATTACATAATAGAAATATAGTAAATATTATTGCAGAAAGGTGAAGAATGAGCAATGAAAAAGGCAGATGTAATTATAATAGGATTGGTAGGAATAGAACCTGTTGATCCAAATGAAAAATGGAAATTTTGTACTGTAAGCAATAGTTATTTAGTTAGCAATATGGGAAGAATTTTTAGCTTAAAGCAAAATAAGCTTATGAAACCATATAAGGATGTTTATTATAAAGTTACATTGCAACTTGAAAACAAGAAAAGTAAAACTTATTATGTCCATCGGCTTGTTGCCTTAGCATGGATTCCGAACCCAAATCTATATCCAGAGGTAAACCATAAGAAAGAATTTGAGAAACTAAATAATTGTGTTGACAATTTGGAGTGGTGTGACCGTACATATAACAATAACTACGGAACTAAAAATAGAAGAGCAAGTATCAGAAAGCAAAAGCCGGTTTGTCAATATAATGAAGAATTCAATTTAATAAAAATCTGGAATGGCAAAGTCGATATTATGAAAGAACTTGGATATTGTGATAAAACTATAGGATATCATTGTCGCACAAATAATCATTTATATGATGGATATTACTGGTATTATGCCGATGATATAAATAATAAAAGACAGAAATTAAAGGAGATAAATAATAGTGAATGAAATGAGTAATCCAGTAAAATTAAATAAAAATGTAAAGCAAAGATCACTTGTTGTTTACAGTATGGAATTACTTTATAAAATAGCTGATGCAGGTTATTTGGAGCAGTTGAACGAGGTTAGACCTGATAGGCTTAGGCAAAATAGGAGAGTCTATTATTTTGACTATGATCCAGAAATTGAAAAAATAATTAAGAATTATCAGGCTCAACGGCAAAAAGAAAAAGCTGAAAAACAGGAATCTTTAAATTATGCCGCTGTTGACTCTATAAAGCCATTTTCTTTGTCTGATGAAGATAAAAAGTCAATTATAGACGGTATTGTAGTGGAGCTTAAAACTAATAAAGCAGAAATTGAAAGCAGTGATACAAATGCTTGAAGACTATGTTAAAAAAATTAAATCTGTAAACGGTGAGGAAGCTAAAGAAATATTAACTTCCTTTTTTGTACGGAGTTTAATTGAAGATAAATTCAGAAATAGAATAATTGATGAAATAGAAAAGGATGAGGGTATAAATGAAGATACTTATAATTGTATGCGTGTTGTTTAATCTATTAATCGGTATTGATAATTGGATTTAACATAGCGAATAGCACAGCAGATATAAGGTCGAAAAGAATCGAAGAAGATATGCTTTGCATTTTAAAACTGTTATGTAATTCCGATGCAAAAGAATCCGACAGCGAGGATACAAAAGAGTCAAATACAGATGGCAAAATATAGTTTTTATCATTCGCAGAGATGGCGCAAACTTAGACAAGTATGTATTGATAAAGCTGGAGGAATATGTCAGGAGTGCCACATCAATGCTGGTACGATAGCACATCATAAGGTTTGGGTTGATGATAGCAATGTCAATGATGATAGCGTGGTGTGGGACTTAGATAACCTTGAGTGTGTGTGTCCTGATTGTCATGCAAAGCTGCATAGCAAGACAGGAGCAAGGTCAACGATGGATGGCTATGTCTTTGATGATGAGGGCAACCTTGTCTATGTTGGAAATGACAATATGTCCAGCAACAAGCCATAGACAGGTAATGAAAATATATGGCAACTGATTATAGAGAGATAGATATCCCCCAGCCACTTTAACAAAATGAAGTGCTAAAGGAACCGTTGATAGCCTAAACTTTTCCTCTCTATAGATTTTAACAACGTGACTTGCAATAATTTGTATAAAATAACAATAAATAAAAGCAATTAGTGAGAGGTGAAATAAAATGAGCAAAGAAACAAAAATTAATGATGAATATACGAAACTTAGAAAGACATTAAGACTTGTTTCTCCAGAGAAAATACAAATGGCAGAAGGATTGATTTCCAATGCTGCATTTATGTCAGTTACTCTTGATGAGCTTAAAGATGAAATTAATAGCCGAGGTGCTTTAACTACATATAATAAAAACCTTGTTGAGAATCCAGCTACAAAGAGCTACAACACTATGATAAACCGCTATAGTGCTGTTATGGCTCAGCTTCTTAATTTGCTTCCAAAAGAGGATCAAGGAGCAGCACAACAGACTAATCCAAAAGAAGAAAAATTAGAAAGGTTTATTAAGAAATCTCATGGTAGCAAATGACAAATTATATAAGAGAATATTATTCAAAGATTGAAAGCGGGGAAATCATAGCAGGAAAACGAATAAAGCAAGTATACAAGAAACTTGTGGAAGAGTTAGATCATCCTGTTAGCAACTGGATTTTTGATATTGAAAAAGCAAATCAGCCAATTGAGTTTATTGAAACATACTGTAAAAATAGTAAGGGTAAATGGATGGGAAAACCTGTAAAGCTAATCCTATGGCAGAAAGCCCTTCTACAAGCCATATACGGCTTTGTAGATAAGGATACAAGATTACGCAGAGTAAGGGAAGTATTCGTTACGTGTGGCAGGAAAAACGGAAAATCAACCATGCTTAGCGGACTAGGAATTTTCGGAATGTGCAGCGAAAACGGCGCTCAGGTACTATGCAGCGCAAACAAGTACCAACAGGCAAAGATAATATTTGACGAATCGCGGAATATGGTTTTACAATCGCCAGAACTAAGTAAAATAATCCGCAAGCGTAAAACAGATATGTATATGGATTTAAATTTCTCATCTATGTTGCCGCTGTCAAAAAACAGTCGTTTAACGGATGGCTTGAATTGTAGTCTTGCGCTGGTGGATGAAGTACATGAGAATACAGATCGGTATAGTTATGATGTAATTAAACAATCAATGTCGGCAAGGCAACAGCCATTAATATTTACTATTTCTACGGCGGGATTTGTCAGAGAAGGTTTATATGATATCCTTCACGATTACGGTTGCAATATACTTGACGGCAAAATTACTAACAAAGATGTGCCTTATGGAGCATTTCTCCCCTTCTTTTATGAATTGGATGATGTTAAGGAAATGGATAATCCTGATATGTGGATTAAAGCTAATCCGTCATTAGGAGTAATTAAATCTTTTGATGAATTGAAAGCAAATGTTGAACGTGCAAAGGTTGATACAACATTTCTACCAACACTGAAAACAAAGGACTTTGATATTCCTGAAAATGTCGCAGGTAGTTGGTTGACGTTTGAAGAATTAAACAATGAAAACACTTTCGATATAAAGACATTTGCTGGTAGCTATGCTATTGGTGGAGTCGATCTCTCAGAAGTTGGAGATTTGACTTGTGCAACAATGCTTATGATGCACGATAATGATGAAACGAGATACGTTTTACAGCATTATTTTATCCCTGCTGATACAGCGGAAAAGCATATTAAACAGGATAAAGTTCCTTATGACGATTGGCAAAGAAAAGATTTGATTACTTTTTGTAAGGGAAACAGGATTGATTATTCCGATGTTACAGCATGGTTTGAGATGATGGAGAATCAATATCATATTATTCCATACTGGATATATTATGATAGATGGGGTACTCAATATTGGAGTAAGGAAATGGAAAATAAAGGCTACACAATTAAATCTTGCGGGCAAGGGTATAAATCTGTATCACCTGTTATGAAACAGATGACAGTTGATTTTCAGGCACATTTGATTAATTACAATAATAATCCGGTTACAAAATGGTGTTTATCCAATACAGCGGTTACAAGTGATCCAGCAGGAAATATAAAGTTCGATAAATCCAAAAACAAGAAACTTAGGATTGATGGGACAGCCTCAATGTATGATTCATATTACGGTTTAATGGATAATTGGCTTGATTACAAACAGATGATAAAGGGAAGATAATTTGAAAAGAGGTGAGAAATATAAAACTACAAAAGCGAAGTATTTTTAATCGAATATTCGGCAATAAACCAAATAATAATTTGCAGAATGATAATCAGCAATTAACAGCAGTGCAAATGCTGAATGGTTATAATAACCGTATCTGTAATTATAGCGGCGATTTATATGACAATGCAACAATCCGAAGTGTGGTAGATACAATAGCTCGATATTTTGCAAAGATGCAGATGGTACATAGATTAAAAGGGACAACTGTAAACGACTCCCTGAATACTTTATTGACCTTACGCCCGAATCCTGATATGAGTCCGTACACATTTTTATATAAGGTTGCTACTTGCTATGAAATGGATAATAACGCTTATATCTATGTAGAACGTGATGATTTAGGAAATGCAATAGCACTATGGCCTTTTAGTTATTCGCAAGCCGAACTGAAAGAAAATAAATACGGTGATTTATATCTTGAGTTTACTTTTACGAATGGAAAAAAGGTTGTTGCTTCAACTGATGATGTAATCATTTTACGGAGAAATATTTATAAAAATGATTTCTTCTCAGAAACAAATAATAAACCGCTTTATCCTGTTGTAAATCTTCTCCATACAATATCTCAGGGAATTATTAATGCTGTCAAATCGTCTGCTTTCATTAGGGGTATTTATAAAGTAATAGGCAGTTTGCAACCTAATGATGTTAAGGAGAAGCGTGATAATTTTAAAAGTCAATTCTTTGATACACAAAATAATGGCGGCATTATCGTTATGGACAGTAAAGGCGATTATACCCCGATAGACAGCAAGCCTGTTTTGGTTGATGATAAGAACTCAAAATTAGTCAACGAACAAGTTTATACCTATTTTGGAGTTAATGAGAATATTGTAAAAGGTACATATACCGAGGATGAATTTACAGCGTTTTACGAAGGAATTTTAGAGCCATTGGCTTTACAACTTTCACAGGAAATGAATGCTAAGTTGTTTTCTCAACGTGAAATTGGATTTGGTAATGAAGTTGTATTTGTTGCCGATAAATTAAGCTATATGAGTATGGCGAGCAAGGTCAACATGATTAATGCTGTTAAAGATTTGGGCGTACTTACAAAAGGAACAATTGCGGATATTTTGAACGTGGAACGTCCTGCCGATCCAGATACGATCTTGCAAAGCCTTAATTATATTGATACATCTATCGCTAATCAATATCAGTTACAAACGCAGAAAGATAAAATAGCAGGATTGACACAACCAACGGAAGGGGGTGAGACACAGGATGATAAAAACAGCAAAGGAAATTCGGATGAACCCAATTCAGATCAGAGCGGCACAGAATGAAGAAAATAATACTGATATGACTGTTGAGGGTAAAGCTATTGTTTTTAACGAAACAACACCTTTATTTAACGACGGCAGTACACAGTATTATGAAATGATTGATTCTCATGCCCTTGACGGTGTGGATTTATCGAATGTATATCTGTACTATAATCACGATAATAAGGCAGTAGCAAGAACAAAAAATAAAACGCTAACTCTTGATGTTCGTCCAGATGGAGTGTATTTTACAGCGGTTCTTGCCAATACAACTTATGGCAGTGATTTATATAAATTGGTACAGCGTGATGATGTCGATAAATGTTCATTTGCCTTTACGATTGCAGATGAAGATTTTGACAACGTAAAAAACACTTTTATAGTCAAGAAAATTGATAAACTTTTTGAAATTTCACTTGTTGACCTGCCTGCTTACGACGATACTAATGTATCAGTGAGTGCAAGGACAATGGTAACACAGCTTGAAACAGAAAGACAAAAAAGAATTAACGAAGAAAAACGCAAAACTTTAATTCTTAAAACACTATATTAAAATAAAAAAAGGAGTAACGATTTTTATGAATAAGCTTACAGAGAGAATTTTTAATATCAATAAACGTAAGGCAGAAATCCGTTCCGATATTGAATCTAACAAGGAAGGTATTGACCTTGATTCTTATGAAAAAGAGCTTCGTGATCTTAATACTGAATATCAGGGTATTGAAAAGCGCATGAAACTTGTAGATGGTATTACTATCGAAAAACCGAAGGAGGAAATTAACATGGAAGATAAAACATATACACGTGATTCTAAAGAATATCGTTCTGCATTCCTGAAACATATTCAGGGTGTAAAGCTTAACGAAGTAGAGCAGAGGGCATATAGCTCTGCTTCTGATAGTGCTGGTGCTGCTATTCCAACTCAGACGGCCGATCAGCTTATCAGCAAGATTAAGCAGATCGCGCCTATTCTCAATGAAATGACTCTGCTTCAGGTCGCTGGTGATGTACGGTTTGCAACTGAAGGTGCGCGCGATAGTGCAACCATCCATACAGAGAATGTCGCTGTTAATCCTGCTGGTGATACAGTTATGTCTGTCAATCTTGGCGGTTATGAGTATATCAAGGTTATCAGCGTGAGTAAGACGATCCAGACGATGGCTATTGACGCTTTCGAGGGATGGCTTACTAACATCCTTTCTGAAGACATTGCCCGTCAGATCGAAAATGCGTCTATTAACGGTACAGGCTCTTCACAGCCGACAGGCGTTGAAAAAGCAAATACATGGGATGAGACGAACAGCTTTACTGTTTCCGCAGCTTCCAGCCTTACATATGCGAATGTCTGTAGCTTTATCGGACTGCTCAAGGGCGGTTATGACTATAACGCAAAGTTTCTTATGAGTAAAAAGACACTTTATGAGGACTTCATTACTTTACAGGATAAAAGCAAGAATGATCTTGTTGTTCGTGATGCTGTCAACGGCAGTTATGTGGTAATGGGTTATCCTGTTATGCTTTCTGATTCTGTTAAAGAGCACGATGCTTATCTTGGCAATTTCCGCTATCTTGTAGGTAATCTTAGCCAGAATATTACTGTTGATAGTTCGGCAGAAAGTGGCTTCCGTAATAACAGTATTGATTTTCGTGGTTCTGCTATGTTCGATTGCAAACCGGCGCTTGGTGAAGCGTTTGTGAAACTTACAAAAGCCGCAGAATAAAAGATAAGGTGATATAGATGTCACTAATAACGAGCTTGCGCAAGAGCTTGCGTATTGCGGATGATAACACTGATTTTGACGATGAGATAGCAGATTTAGTTAATCAAGCCATAGATGATTTAAGGGCAAGCGGCGTAAAACCGTCTGCTTTTAACAATTATGGTGCTAAAGATGCCGATGAAAATATGATTGATGGTATAACAGACGGCAATATTAGGCAGGCCATAACACTATATGTTAAGGCCTATTTTGGGCTTGAAAATGCCGATAAAGAATGGTTTATCGAGCGTTACAATTATAAGAAATCAGAATTATGCAATCAACTTGCGCAGTACGGAAGTGATACTAATGCGTTATAAAAAGAGTAGTACTCACTTTAATGCAACGGCTGAGTTAATCACTCATACGTATACTACAGATGAGTTAGGGCAACAGATTCCAGCCACAACGACTTATCATAAAATTTATTGCGCCAAAAAAAGTACACCGCAAAACGAGTTCTTTCTTGCGGGGCAAAGCGGTATTAAGTCAGCCGCAGTGTTCCTTATGCGGACGGCAGATTATCGTAATGAAACTGAAATGAGATATCCTGCCAACGACAACGGTACTGTTTACACCATTTATCGTGTGTACGATACGGTCGATGAGATGACGGAGTTATATGCGGAGGTGATAGCAGGCAATGAGTGATGTTATTTGCAGTGTTGATGAGTTTTCCGAAACTCTTGCCAACGCATTATCTCAGTTTTCAGATGAAGAAACACACGAAATAAAAGATATTATAACGCAGTCGGCAACAGATTGCGCTAAAAATATTAAAACAGATGCTCCAAAAAGAGCAAGCACAGGTAACAAATATGCCAAAGGTTGGACTTGTCATAAAGATGGCGAAACAAACCTTGATATTCAATACACAATCTATAATAAGTCACAGCCGAGCTTGACGCATTTGCTCGAAAATGGACACGCAAAAATCAACGGAGGACGTGTAGAGGGTATTCCACATATTGCACCAAATGAAAAAAAGATGGAGCAAGAAATTGATAAAAAAATAAACGAAATGGACGGTGATTGAGATGGATATAAGGGATTTAAAAACACTACTCGAATCAGTCGGGATACCTGTCGTATATCACTCTTTTCAATCAGAGGGCTTAAAAGTAAAGCCGCCGCCTTATATCGTCTATTTAATCAAGAGCTCAGATAATATCGGTGCAGATGATAAGGTTTACCAAAAACAATATATAGTGCATATTGAGCTTTATTCTAAACAAAAAAATATAAAATTAGAACAAAAGCTTGAAGATGCACTTGACAAAGCGTCTATTTTTTATGATAAAACAGAATTATATATCGAAGAAGAAAAGATGTTTGAGATTCTTTATGAGATAAAAATCTAAAAAGGAGTGACTATAAATGGCAAATAATAATAAGATTCGTTTTGGTTTGAGAAATGTCTTTTACGCCAAGATGATAGATGACAATACATATGATAGGCCAGTGCCTATCAATGGCGCGGTATCACTGACACTTAAGTATAACGGCTCAAGCGCAACTATCTATGCAGATGATAGCCCTTATGCCGATATGTCCATCAACAATGGTTATACAGGTACACTTGAAATGGTTATGATTCCAGAGCAGTTTAAAACTGATATCCTTAATTTTGACCATGACAATAACGGCTCACTTGTTGAGAGCAGTGACCAGAAAACTAATTACTTTGCATTGATGTTTGAGGTGCAGGGCGATAAAAATACAACACGCCATGTGCTCTATAGATGTAAGGCAGCAGTGCCAGATGAGGAGTTCAATACTCAGGAAGAAAAAGCCAAAAATACCAACACTAAGCTTACTTTTTCTGCTTATCCATCTCTTGGCTCTGGTTGGCTCAGTCATAAAATCCACTGCGCCGCACACTCATTTCAAGCCAACTATGGTACTTGGTTTAATGGTGTTTACATCGGCACAGCCGTGCTCGGCAAACTTGCAATAAAGTCAATAGCAAGTATTACGGCAGGCGAAACTAACGTCACTTATGATGCGCTTCAAAATTCCGCAGATAGTGTTATGTATAAGTTTAATGCTACAGAGTTTTTGCCAAATGTAGGCGATGTATGCGACACTACAGCGGGTTATACTGCTTTTGACGGAAGTCCGCTTACTGTGCCAGATCTCGGCGATTATATTACGATAGTCGAGGTAGATTCCACAAATAAGGCAGTCGCGGCAGGTTGCACTAATGTTACAGTGATGCCAAAAGTGATAGTAAGTAATGGCTAATAGCAGGGTAATTAGGTTTGGTTTGCGTAATTGCTACTATGCGCCAATAGTGGACAAAATTAGTATATATTACGCAAAGCCAGTGCCCTTAACAGGCGCTATGAGTATATCGCTAACACCTGCGTATTCGGCATTGCCTGCTAATAGTGGTAATGTGCCTGTTATATTATCTGCTAATAATAGCGGTTATAATGGCTCATTAACTATTGCAGATGTACCAGAGTGTTTCAAAAAAGATGTATTGGGTATGACGTGTTGTAACGGAGGCTTAACAAGCAAATGCAATGACAATATTAGGCCATTTGCACTAATGTTTGAAACAAATGGCAATGTATGCCACACACGATATATTTTATATAACTGCAATGTACGGCCATTAAGCATTGAGTTTTCAAGCAATACTAATGCAGTGCAATATATAAAGAACACACTTGAATTAAGTGTATATCCTATTAGAGGTGATGTCAGTAATTTGCGTTACTGTATATATACGGCGATTGACGACACACCAGCCACACATACAGATTATGTCAACTGGTTATCGCTTTTACCGATAGAACCGCAAATGAAAAAGGAGTTGAAAAAATAATGGAAAAAACACTTGTGATAGATGGCAAGAATATTACTTTTAAATGCACAGGCGGCACGCTATATAGATATAAGCAACAGTTTGGGCGCGAACTCATGGAAGATGCCGCAGAGCTTATTGATTTCGCCGCGAGTGGCAAAAAAAAGAAAATAAAGATAGACGGTGTCTCACGTGTCATCGATGATTATGATTTTAAGAAACTAAATCTCGAACTTGTTTATAACCTCGCGTGGGTTATGGCAAAGACGGCCGATACATCTATACCAGATCCACAGGCGTGGCTTGATAGCTTTGACACTTTTCCTATTGGCGATATAATCCCAACTCTAATTGATATGCTTGAAAAATCACTTGTGGTGAACAAAAAAAACGCATAAAGGGTGACACTCAAGCCAGCGATGATGATATGACGACAGAGGATTTTATCGCGTTATGTAAAAGTAATGGCTTGAATATTGCCGAGATAGATGCGCTCAACATAGGTCAAATATGTGACATATTATTTAGTTACAACGACATTATGTGTAAGCGGTATGGCGGAAAAACTAAAGATAATAACGATGATGTCAAAGATGCGACACAAGAGGATATAGATACATTTTTTGGTGAATAGGGAGTTGATAAATAATCGAAAGTATAACAAAAGAAGAATTAAAATATTTACTCAAACATAGCGAACAGCCAATTTATTATACGACATTAAACAGGTTTGCGCCTGCGCGAAAAAAGAAACATATTTTGACAATGGACGATAACGCAAAGCGACTGCTTGCAGAGTATAGAGCGATGTATTAATTCAACAATCGAGAATCGAGGGAATTAGTTAAGGGAATTTAAAGCCCTTGATTAATTCCTTTTTTTTACGGAGGCATAATATGGGAAAACGCAGAAACATAAAAAATAAACTTATATGTCAATTTAATATTGATGGCAAATTGATAAAAACATATGACAATGTGGCCAATACCGCACGGAAAACAAATATTAGCCGCAGACAAATACTATATAGCACATTATACAAGGATAGCCATATTATGGTTGGCGGCTATATATGGCGGTATGCAGATGATAACAGGAGATGATATAAATGGCAAGAAGTAGCATTAGAGGGATTACAATAAAAGTTGGCGGTGACACCACAGAGCTACAGAGAGCGTTAAGAGGCGTCAATGGCGAAGCGCGTAATCTGCAAAGTGAAATGAATCAAGTTAAGCGCCTTATGAAACTGGATCCATCGAGTACAGTTTTGATGGCTCAAAAGCAAAAAGTGCTTAATGAAGCAATAGGAAACACTAAAGCAAAACTTGAACAATTAAAAGATGCACAAGGGCAAGTTGACGCAGAATTTAAGAATGGTGACATCGGCGAAGAACAATATAGGGCTTTTCAGCGCGAGATTGAACAAACTGAGCAGAAGTTAAAATCACTTGAGAAGGCAGCGCGTGAAAGTGGTGGCACAGTTGGCCAGTCGATACAGGAAACAGGCAAAAAGATGCAATCGACGGGTCAAAAAATAAGTGATGTAGGTCAAAAGCTTATGCCAGTATCAGCCACAGTCGCAGGTATTGGTGTAGCTTCTGCTAAAACAGCCGCCGACTTTGAGACATCAATGTCACAGACGGCAGGTGCACTTGATATCCCGATGTCAAAAATGGGTAACTTACGAGCACTTGCGCTTAAG
>ENA-UOOR01002346-UOOR01002346.1-fermentation-metagenome-genome-assembly--contig:-NODE-2346-length-19321-cov-6.816257_pt1 | contig 19321 bp, 16 predicted proteins | sample MGYA00245780_ERZ724029 | MGnify/ENA primary metagenome ERZ724029 (study PRJEB28704, sample SAMN03018315) | fermentation metagenome | biome: anthropogenic terrestrial biome; feature: soil; material... | reverse complement strand
GTGAACCCGGCGCTGATCCTGGCCGGGAACACGCTCCAGATCCCGTGCGCGGGCGCGGGGACGACGCCACCGCCTGCGACCGGCGGCGGGACGGGCGGCGCGACGAGCGGCGCGGCGGGGAGCGCGGGGGCGTCGCCTGCGGCGGTCGCCAGAGGCGCAGCGTCGGGCGCCCCCGCCTCGGCAGATGCGGCCTCGGGGGGGATGACGGGTGCCACGGCCGGCGCCTGGGCGGTGTCCGGAAGCGTCGCCCAAGTCGTCGGCACCTGCTCGTCGGCCTCGGGCGTGGCGGCCAGGCTGAGCGAGGGCACGCAAAGAACTGCGAAGAGAAGAAGCCTCTCGAGCATGTCGGGTCTCCCTAGGAAGCGGCTCTATCATAGCGGTCATCGACGTACTCGGTGCCCGCGGAGTCGGGGTCAAAAGGCGCACGAATGCGTGTGCTAGAGTCGCCCCTTCTCTGGGGATACGGGCATGGCGCTGCAAATCGGAGGGAATTGCCACTACCACCCGATGCGCGCCGGCATCGGCGTCTGTGTCGAGTGCCGCCAGGTGATCTGCGTCGAGTGCACCACTCAGTTCGACGGGATCAATCGGTGCGCCGCCTGCCTGGCCAAGATGAGCCGGGTGGCACCGGGTAAGGCCGCGGCCTCGGACTTCCGGGTCGCGAGCATCGCCGCGCTGCTCGGCGTCTTCGGCGTCGTCTGGGGCGCGGTCTACTGGCTCGTCTCGCTCGTCGCCTCCTAAATGGCACTCGTCGCTCCAGACCTGCGGCCGCGCGGGCCGGTCGAGCTCTACGACGCGGCCATCCACCTTTGCCTGCGCGGGCGCACGGCGCTGCCGGCCCTGTCGCTCGCGGGCGCGGTGCTGCCGGCGCTATCCGGGCAGTGGCTCGTCTACCTGGCCCTTCACGGCAAGCCCTTTGGCCTCGCCGCCGCGGTCTTCGCCGCGGGCCTGATGCTGCGCTCGGTCTTCGTGGGGGCGGCCTCGCTCGCCGGGCAGGCAGCGCTCGAGGGCGCGCCGATCGGACCCTACGAGGCGCTGCGCAAGGCGTTTCGCCGGGCGCCCTCGCTGATGAGCGCGGGCGGGATGCTCTTCCTGATTGGCTGGCTGGTCACGCCGGTGACCCTGGGGCTTGGCCTCGCGCTCTGGGCGCCGCTCCACGGCGCCCACGCCCTCGTCGCGCGGGGCGAGGCGGGGCCTTTCAGCATGGGGCGCGCCTGCCGCGCGAGGCTCGGGCGCGAGCCGAACTTTCTGGTGCGGGTCCTCCACCTCTTCGCGATCGTCGTCGTCCTCGTCAACTTGCACACCGGGATCGCGGCCGGGCTCCATCTCGGGCGCACGCTGTTCGGGCTCGACACCGCCTTCCTCGAGCGCTTCGGCTCTCTCGACAACGGGGTCTACCTCGCCTTCCTGGCCGCGCTGGCGTTCGTGGCCCTGGAGCCTGTCAAGACCGCCCTCGGCCTCTTGCTGCTCGTCGATGCCCGCGTTCGCAGCGAGGGGCTCGATCTGCTGGCGGCCACCGAGCGCCTCTCCTCTCGACACCTCAAGTCGGCCGCCGTCGCGCTCTTCGCCATCGCCGCGCTCGCGTCGCCCGCCGGCCGCGCGTGGGCGCAGGCCGAGTCCGACGCGGCTTCCCGCCTCGAAAACCTCGCAGCCAGGCTCGAGATCGACTCCGATCCGCACGTGCGAAAAGGTCTCGAAGCCGCGGGCCGGCTCGAGGGACCCGAAGCGCTGGCGCTGCGGCGCTTCGCCGAGCAGGCCGAGGCCGGCTTGCAGGACGGCGAGCTCGACGCGGTCACGCTCGCGTCCCGGCTGAAGGGGGCCCTCGAAGAGGCGCGTGGCGCTGCCGCCCCGCGGTCGGTTCGCCTCGACGCCCGGAAGGTCGCTCGCTCCATCCTCGCGCGCCCCGAGTTCGACGCGCCCGAGGAGGAGCGCGCGAGCGTCGGCGAGGAGCGTGAGAGCCTGCTCGCGCAGTTGCTCCGGTGGCTGTTCGGCCGCACCGAGAGGCCCGAGCAGCCCGAGGCGCCGCGCCGATGCGGCCTCGAATCGGAGCCGCGCGAGCTGGGCGGCGGGGTCAAAGGCGGGACCTTCGAGATCCTCACGCCCGTCCTCGTCGGCTTGGCCATCGTCGCCGTCGTCTGGCTGATCGTCGCCCTCCTGCGGCGGGACTGGCGGCCGCGGCCCGGGCTCGCCGACGGGGCGGCGGCAGGCGGAGCCCAAGCGGCGCAGGAGGAGATTCTCTCGGCGCTGGCGAAGCCCCCTGAGGGCTGGACCAGCGAGGCCGACCGGCTGGCGGCGCGCGGCGAGTTCCGCGAGGCGGTGCGCGCGCTCTACCTCGCGGTCCTCTCGGCGCTGCACCGCCGCGGCGAGATCGACTACGACCCGTTCCGCAGCAACTGGGACTACGTGCGCGCCTTCAAGGGCGGCGCGCAGGACAGACCCGCGCTTCGCTCGCTGACCTTGCGCTTCGACTACGCCTGGTACGGGCGCAGCGGCGCGACCGCCGACGGCTATGCGCTGACGCGCGATCTCGCGCGCTCCTTCCTGGAGCGGGAGGCGCGCGCCGATGCGTGATCGCTTCCCGCTGCTCGTCCTGGCGCTCATCGTCTTCGCCCTCGCCGGAGGCTGGCTCCTGCAGCAGTCGGCCTCCCGCGGCCGCTTTGCCGAGCCGCTCTCGACCTATCGGTCCGCGCCCGACGGCTCGCGCGCCCTGCTGCTGCTCGCCGCCGAGGCGGGGCTCTCTGTGCGCCGGCGCCACCTCGACCTCGCGCAGATCGAGCCCGAGGTGAAGGGCATCGCGCTGCTCGGCATTCGCGAGCTCGCGGAGGCCGAGCTCGAGAAGCTGCAGGCCTTCGTCGCCGCAGGCGGCAATCTCCTCATCGCCGCGGCGGCCGAGCCGGAGAAGAAGGGGTTTCGGCTCGACGACGTGCTCAAGGCTTCGCGGCCGCTGCTCGACGCCTTCCAGGTCGGGCTGACGCCCTGCGACAGCCCCGAGATAGAGCGCGAGCTGCTGCCGGCCGTCGCCTCGGCGCTTACCCGCGGGGTCGAGCAGGTCGACGCGCGCGTCGCCGGCTACCTCGGCCGCAAGGGCGGGGAGCCGTTCCTGCCGCTCATCGTCGACCCGCACCACGAGAACGACCCGGTCGCCATCGTCTTCCCGCACGGCGGGGGCAGGGTCGTCGTCCTCGCCTCGCCCGACCTCGCCTCCAACCGCGTGCTCGCTCGCGCCGACAACGCCCAACTCTGGTTGAGCCTCCTCGGCGCGATGGCCGGGAGCGGCGTCGTCGAGCTCGACGAGCACCACCACGGCTTCACCGGCCAGCGCTCGATCAGCGAGTACGCCCGGCGCTACGGCATGCACTGGGCGCTGCTCCAGCTCCTGCTCGCCGTCTGGCTCTGGGTCGCCTCGCACCGGCGCTTCGGTGCTCCGCGCGAGGTCGCGGGCGAGGGGCGCGTCGCCAGCGCGGACTACCTGTTGGCGATGGCGCGCATCTACCGCATCGGCGGGCACCGGGCGCACGCGGCCCGGCTGCTCGTCGACGGGCTCGCGCGCTTCCTGGCAGGCAAGGCGGGCCTGAGCCCGCACGCCGGAGTGCGGATGATCTCGGCGCGCCTCGCGGGACGCGGCCGGCGCGACTTGGCCCGAGCTCTGTCGGGCGTTGCCGAGGGCGCGGAGTCGGCCGCGCAGTCCGACAATGCGCTGCTCGCGTTTGCCCAGAGGTGCGCGAGCGCTCGAAAGCTCGCCGAGACCCGCGCGCCGCCGCCACGCAAGGGACTCTTCCATCGTGAGCAAGGCGTGGCCCGCCCGCCCAAACACCCGACACGACCCCAGGTCGACAGGAGCACCCGATGATCCATCCACCGAGCGCAGCGAGCGGCAATCCGCTCCCGCCCGAAGGCGCCCAGCTCATCGACGCCGCGGCCCGCGTGCGCGAGGCCGTCCTCGCCGAGGTCCGCAAGGCGGTCGTCGGCCAGGACGAGACGCTGGACCTGTTGCTGTGCGGCATCGTGGCCGGCGGCCACGTGCTGCTCGAGGGCGTGCCCGGGGTCGCCAAGACCTTGATGGTGCGCGCGGTCGCCCGCGCCATCGCCGCGCGGTTCAAGCGCATCCAGTTCACCCCGGACCTGATGCCCGCCGACATCCTCGGCACCAGCGTCTTCGACCTGCGCCAGAACGTCTTCTCGCTCGCGAAGGGGCCGATCTTCACCGACCTGCTGCTCGCCGACGAGATCAACCGCGCGCCCGCGAAGACCCAGGCCGCGCTGCTCGAGGCGATGCAGGAGCGCACCGTCAGCCTCGAGGGCGCTCACCACACCCTGCCGTCGATCTTCACCGTCTTCGCCACCCAGAACCCGGTCGAGTCCGAGGGGACCTATCCGCTGCCCGAGGCCCAGCTCGACCGCTTCCTGCTCAAGATCGAGGTCGGCTACCCCGCGCCCGATGAGGAGGACGCGATCCTCGAGATGGTGGACAAGGGCTTCGACGCCGGGAACCTCGATCGCGCCGGGGTCGGCCAGGCGGTCTCCATCGAGCAGCTCGTCGCCCTCCGCGGCGCGCTCTCCGCGGTCGCGGTGGAGAGGCCGGTGCGCGACTACCTGAGGAAGATCGTCTCCGCGACGCGCGCCTCGCCGCGGGTACGGCTCGGCGCCGGCCCGCGCGCGGCGGTCCACCTGCTGCTCGCCTCGAAGGCGCTCGCGGTGTTGATGGGCCGCGCCTTCGTGACTCCGGACGACGTGCGCCGGCTGGTCGGGCCCGTGCTCCGGCACCGCCTGCTGCTCTCGCCGGACGCCGAGATCGACGGAGCGACCCCGCACGAGGTGCTCGAGGAGATCCTGCAGTCGGTCGAGGTCCCGCGGTGACCGAAGCCCGGGAGCGCGCGCGGGTGTCCGAGACCCGAGGGTTCGGCGGGTTCGTCCCGACCGGACGCCTCGTGCTGCTCGCGTTTCTGGGCGTCGTCCCGCTGCTGGTCGCCTTCGCCGCGCCGCAGCTTCGGCCTTGCGTGCTGGCACTCGACGCCGCGCTCGCCGGCTTGGTCTTGATCGACCGGCGGGCGGTGCTCGGTACCCGCCTCGAGGCGAGCCGCAACCCCAAGGGCCGCCTGCACCTCGGGGCCGAGAACCGCATCGTCATCCGCCTCAAGAACCTGCAGAACCGGCGCGTGCGCCTCGAGCTCCGCGACGACGCCCCAGTCGGGTTCGAGCTGAAGGGCGAGCGCATCCACGCGACGCTCGAGCCGTTCGAGGTGACGACGAAGACCTACCTCGCGACCCCGCCGAAGCGCGGCAAGTTCAGCTTCGGCGACCTGCACGTGCGCGCGGTCGGTCCGCTCGGCTTGTGCGCGGTCGAGCGCGCCTTCCCGGCGGGGATCGAGGTGCGCGTCTACCCGGACCTGCGCGGCGCCTCGCGCCTGCTGCTGGCCACCGCGGCGCGCGACCTGCAGAACCTCGGCCTGCGCCAGATCCGCCGCGACGGCGCGGGCACCGAGTTCGCGCGCCTGCGCGACTACGTGCAGGGCGACTCGCAGCGCGACATCGACTGGAAGGCCTCGGCGCGCCGCCACAAGCCGGTCACCCGGGTCCACGAGACCGAGCGATGCCAGACGGTCTTCCTGTGCGTCGATGCCGGCCGGACGATGGCCGCCCGCGTCGACACGCTCACCAAGCTCGACTACGCGGTCAACGCCGCGCTCTTCCTCGCCTTCGTCGCCATCCGCAACGGCGACCGGGTCGGCGTCGTCGTCTTCTCCGACGGGGTGCGCGCCTTCCTGCCGCCCGCGGCCGGGCGTCGCCACTATCGGCGCATCGTCGACACCCTCTACAGCGCCGAAGCCGCGCTCACCTTCGTCGACTACCAAGCCCTGTTTCGCGAGCTGTCGATGCGGTCGAGGAAGCGCTCGCTCGTCACCATCTTCACCGACCTCATCGACGAGGAGCAGTCGCGCTCGCTCGTCGCGCCGATCCACCGGATGGCGCGGCGGCACCTGCCGCTGTGCATCGCGCTGCGCGACCAGGGGATTGAGGATCTCGTCAGCCAGCGCCCGTTGCAGCCCGAGGATGCCTTCCGCCAGGCGGCCGCGCTCGAGCTGCTCGAGGAGCGCGAAGGGCTCAAGTCGCTCATCGCCCGCGACGGCGTGCAGCTCGTCGACGCCGCGCCGCGCGAGCTGAGCCTGGCCGCGGTCAACCGGTATCTGGAGGTGAAGCGCCGTGGCTTGCTCTAGCTCCGGTTGGCCGAGCGAGCCGCGCTCCGGATGGAGCCGGAACGGCTGGAGGCGAAACGGCTGGAGGTGGAAAAGATGGACGGCGGAGCTCCAGCTCCGCCAAGCCGCGACGACGCCGACGAGCGGATGTGGATTAGAGCCGCCGACGAACGGCTGGAGGCGAAACGGCTGGAGGCGGAAAAGATGGACGGCGGAGCTCCAGCTCCGCCAAGCCGCGACGACGCCGACGAGCGGATGTGGATTAGAGCCGCCGACGAACGGCTGGAGGCGAAACGGCTGGAGGCGCAACGGCCGGAGGCGGAAAAAATGGACGGCGGAGCTCCAGCTCCGCCACCTCCCCGATCTCACGCGGGCGAAGCAGGAGCGTCCTCCTCCATCCACCTCGAAAGCCCGTCGCCTACGCCTCAGCCCCGCCGCGTACAGGCCCTGCAGTCGAGCTGGGCCCAGCCTCCTCCCGCCCCACCTTCAGCAGGTAGAACGCGAGCAGCCCGGTCATCGCGGCCGCGAAGAGCAGCTTGACCACCGAGGGCAGATGCGGCTCGTGGATCTGCGAGATGGTCCCCTCGACGAGTCCGGCCACGACGAAGATCGGCAGCGTCCCGAGCACCATGCGGACCGCGAGCCTGCCGTCCTCGCGCAGCGCGGCGCCGCGCGAGCGCTCGCCCGGCGCAGCCATCGCGCGCCCGATGACCAGGCCCGCCGCGCCGGCGAGGCAGATGGCGGTGATCTCCGGGACTCCGTGCGGAAGGATCCACGCCCAGAACCAGAGGGCGTGGCCCTTGACCTCGTAGACCTGGGCGAGCGCGCCGATGAACAGCCCGTTGACGAAGAGCAGCACCACGGTGCCTATCCCCAGCGTCAGGCCGAGCGCGAAGGCGAGGAAGGCGACCTGGATGTTGTGCGTGAACAGGAAGCTCGAGAAGGCGGTCTGCGACTGCAGGCCCATGCCCTTCTCATTGTGGGCCTCCTTCGAGATGCGCTCGTCGGGGTCGAGCGACTGGTGCTGAGCGGGGACGAGGAAGATGCCGGCGCGCTCGTCGAGGTGCATCGCCGTCCAGCCGAAGAAGGCCCCGCCCCAGAACAGCGCGAACGCGGCCAAGACCGCCTTCCACTGCGAGCGCACGAGCCGCGGGAAGCCCGCGCCGAAGAAGCTCAAGATGTCGTGCAGTCGCGGCCGTTGCCCGGGATAGGTCTGCGCGTAGCCGCGGGCGACGAGGTCGTTGAGGTATTCGACGAGCTCGGCCGAGGCCGCTTGGGCGCGCGCCCAGAGCAGATCCGACGAGGCGGCGCGGTAGAGCCGGCCGAATTCCCGGGCTTCTTCGAGCCCGAGCGACTTCAAGCCCCGGCCCTCGATCTGATCGAGCAGCTTCGAGAGGCGCGTCCAGCGGGGCCGGCCCCGCTCGAGGAATTCGTTCAAGTCCACGCCCGCAAATTAGCAGAGCGCCGCGTGCTGGGAGCCGAGCGATGAGCGAGCCGCTGCGCAGACTCGAGTCCGTTCACGTCGTGCGGACTCCGGAGTACGTCGAGTTCGAGTTCCCGGTCGCCGGCCTGATGAGCCGCTTTCTCGCGTGGGGCCTCGACCTCATCGTCTCGAGCGCCGTGGCCGGGGCCATCACCTTCGTCGTCTGGGTCGTCGGCTTCCTCGTCCCCGGCTTCGCGCTGGCTATCACCTTCGTGCTCTGGTTCGTCGTGAACTGGGGCTACTTCATGGGCGCCGAGTACCTCTTCGCCGGCCGCACGCTCGGCAAGCGGGTCTTCGGCCTGCGGGTGATTCAGGAGAGCGGGGTTCGACTCGGCTTCTTTCATGCGGCCGTGCGCAACCTGGTCCGCGTGGTCGATCATTTGCCGGCCCTCTACCTCCTCGGCGGTGCGCTCGCCGCGCTCTCGTCGCGGGGCCGGCGCTTGGGCGACCTGGCCGGCGGCACGGTCGTCGTGCGCGAGCGCAGCCGCAAGATCCCCTCGGGCATCGCCAGGCCCGATGACGCGATGGCGCAGCTCGGCCCCCAGCGGCGGGCCGACGAGCGGGTGCGGCGCGCCTCGGTAGACGAGCGACAGCTCATCCTCTCGGCCGCGTTGCGCCGCGAAGAGCTCTCGATTCAGGCGCGGCTCGCGCTCTTTCGCTCGCTCGCGAGCTACGTCACCGAGCGGTTCGGGGTCGAGAGGCCCGAGCATCTGTCCGAAGAGAAGTTCGTGGTCGCGATAGCCGGGTTGCTCGTGGGCACGGCCGGCTTGAAGTAGGACGTTTGGGCTGAAGAGGTGCCGTAACAGGTCAACCGGTTGCTCCCCTAAATCCCCTCTTCCCGCGCAAGCGCGGGAGAGGGGACTTCCTCATTGGTCGCGCGCGAGTGGTTTCTGCGGCAATCCGGCCAAGGGACCGGTGAGGAGCTCGGTTCCCTCGACAAGCGCGGGAGAGGCCGGACCGCCGGGAACCACTGATCGGAGTGGCACCCGGGACCTCTTCGTTCAGAAAAACGCAACGATCAGTGGCCCCGCATACAAACGGGTTCCCACAACCACTGATCGGAGTGGCTCTCGGAACCTCTTCGTTTAGAAAAACGCAACGATCAGTGGCCCCCGCACACAGACGGGTAGGCGAACCACAGATCGGAGTGGCTCGCGTTGGCTCGCGGTGCCGGCTGGCGTGCGGATCGGCGTTCGAGCAGACCGGGCGAGGCGCCGGGCGTCACCCGTCTGCGTTCGAGGAGGGTCGGGACTCGGCCGAGCAATGCCGTCAAAGGACGCAGTCCGAAGCGGCCAAGAAAGCGCACTCCGGCCATGGAAGAACGCGCCCTCTGGAGGAACGGACGGACGATCCTCCGTCCGAATCGGGGCACGAAAGCTGTCGAACTTCGCTGGTTTCGTCCTCGGACCGTGTTACTCAAAGGCGCGCTGACCGGGGAGCCACATCGGTCACGCCGCTCTCGATGGCCGGGAGACGACGCAACACCCAGCGGCCCCGAAGGAGAGGCCGCCGCATGAATGAGAAGCTCGAGCTCCTGCTCGCAGAGGGCATCGTCGACGAGGTTCACGGCCGGTTGAAGAGCGGCAAGGAAGCCGAGGTGTGGATAGTCAGCCACGCCGGCGAGCTGGCGGCCGCCAAGATCTACTTCGAGCGCGAGGCGCGCCGCTTCCGCAACAACGCCGACTACAAGGAAGGGCGGGCGGTCTCCAATTCGCGCACCGCGCGAGCCATGGCGCGCGGGAGCCGGTTCGGCCGGGCCGCGGCCGAAGAGGCCTGGCGCTCGGCTGAAGCCGACGTCATGTTCAAGCTCCACGCGCACGGGGTGCGCACGCCCAAGCCGCTGCTGTTCTTCGAGGGCGTCCTGTTGATGGAGCTCGTCCTCGACGCTGAAGGCAACGCGGCGCCAAGACTCATCGACGCCGCGATCGATGCAGAGACCGCCGCCGCTCTGTACCGCGACCTGCGCGCTCAGGCGGTGCGGATGCTCGACGCCGACCTCATCCACGGCGACCTCTCGCCCTACAACGTCTTGCTCGCAGCGGCCGGGCCGGTCGTCATCGACTTTCCGCAGGCCATCGCCGCGGCGCACAACTCGCGGTCGGAGTTCTTCTTCAGGCGCGACCTGGAGAACGTGCGCCAACACTTGCTCGGCTTCGACCGGCGGCTCGAGGGGTGCGCCGGGGACGCGCGTGAGATCTGGCGCGCCTATTCGCGCCGCGAGCTGACGTCCGACTTTGTACCGACGGGCAGGGCGGTGGGACCGAAATCGGAACAGCAGCGCGCGAAGTCCCAGCCACCGATGGCGGGTCGTCGGACCGACGTTCTCCGACGGTTCGACGGCAGGCCAGCGTCCGGCACAGCCAAGCCGGCCGGGCCGCGCCCACAGGAACAGCGCGAGCGGGGAGGGGCTGCGCGGAATGGACCGCCGCGGCAGGGTACCGGCCAGCCGGCGACCCCGGACGCTCGGGGACCAGCGAATCCGAACGCTCGGGGATCGGCGAATCCGAACGCTCGAGGATCGGCGAATCCGAACGCTCGAGGATCGGCGAATCCGAACGCTCGAGGACCAGCGAATCCGAGTGCTCGAGGACCGGCGAATCCGAGTGCTCGAGGACCGGCGAACCGTGCCCCACCGAAGCGAGCGGGCCCTGTCGTCGAGCACGTCCGACGGCCTGTCGTTGCGGCGGCTCCGGCGGATGATGGGCGAGCGGCGCAGCCCGATTCGAAACCGCGCTTCCCCGGCCGTGGGCGCTCCTTCCGTCGATAGCAAACGCCTACGACCGCTTTCTGTCGGTGTTCGCGAGCTGGGCTGTTCGTCGATGAATCGATACGAAGGCCCGGAGCGCCAGCCTACGTGCTGGCGATTCGGTGGATCGTCATCCCTCGGACCGGCGCCCGTAGACCCGAGCTCAGGACTACGGAGGCAACCACCGGCACCGGTGGCCCGCCCCCTCCCGCGCGCACGACCACCATGCTCGACTTGAGTCGAGGAGGGCGCGACTGGGGCGCGTGGGTGCTTGCGCTCTCCATTTCGGCTTGGTCGCGCGTGCGGTGGACTGGTTTCGGTTCGGTGAGGGGGCGCCTCTAGCGCTTGCGAGCTCGTCTTGAAAAAGTGACGAGTCCACGCACCGGCAGTCACGATCGCCCCAGGCCCGCGCAACCAAGTGCGCGACGAGCACCGTGTTCGTGCGGGCCGTTTGGGCGGGGAGGAGGGCGGGCCATCGGTGGGCGAATCGACTCCAGACCTCCCGAACCACCGCAGCAGTCCCCTCGAAACTCGGCGCTGTCGCCAGCGCGCCGGTCAGCGTGTGTCTCGAGGCGTCTCGACAATCGACATCGACCTGAAAACCCTGCCTACACCTCGCCGATTGACGATCGAGCGGCCCTCGGGTGAAGAGTGGTGCCTTGAGACGGGCCAGTCCGAACCCGTGGGCGAGCAGCGGGGCAGGCACCTTGGAAAGACTTCGATCAAAAGGCCGCAGAGGGCTGCGAGTTGCCGGGAGCAGAGCGAGTCGAAACCTCTCGCTCGCCACAGCGCTTCTTCTCACCCTGGTTCCAGCCTGGGCAGTGGCCGAAGGCTCCGCGGAAGAGCCGCACGTCTCCGTTCCTGACGTCACCCGAGCGCTGGCGCTCGAGGCCTTCGTCTGGAACACCTCGCCCGTCGCGCTGTGCACCGGGATGGTGTTCGGTGGTGGGCTCGGGCTTCGGCATGCAATAGGGCAGGGCGGCCTCTTCCTCGGCGGCCGAGCCGCGTTCGGCTCCACCTCCGAGGCGACGGCTCAATGGAACCTGACGCACCTGCACGGTGTGGCGGCGGCCAGCGGCGGCTTCGAGCTGCGCGCCGGAGCCGGGCTGCTTCGCGGCGAGCTCGGCGTAGGCGCGATGGGGATTCGCCAGATCGGCCGGCGCCAGCAGTACGAGAGGTTGAAAGCCACGGGAATCGGGGACCTCGAGCGCGACGGATGGTCCTTCGGTCCGCTCGTCTTTCTGGAGCTCGGCGCGTCGGTCGTCTTCTACGAACCGTGGCGTGTCTTCGTTCAGCTCGGACCGGGCTTCACCGTGCAGCAGGTCTCAGGCAGCGCAGCGAGCCGCTGGATTCTGCAGAGCGGACTGGGGGTGGGGCGTGCGTTCTAGCCAGACCTTCCTCGCAATCGTCGCGCTTGTCTCCCTCTCCTGCGGGAACGGCGTCGACGACCTTTCGCTCGAGTCGGCGCCCCTCGGCTATGTCCGAGGGAAGGTCGACCTCGGCGCCATCGACGCCAAGAGCACAGGCAAGCCGCTGCGCGCGGCGCTCGTCTGGGGCGCGGTGCCCAACTACGTGCTCGCCTGCGTGAAGTACCCGCTCAACGCCGAGATTGCGCCGGCTTGTCCCAACCCCTTCGGCTTTGTTCCCGGGCTCGTCGAGGCCGAGGTCGAGGTCGGCGTCGACGGCAGCTTCACCCTCCCGTTGCGCAGGTTGCCCGACGTGAGCCTCTCAGTCGGCGATGACAGCGCGCGCATCGCCTGGGGCAGCGTCGTCGTCGCCGCCGACTCCGACGGCAACGGCAGCTTCAACCTGCTGACGAGAGAGGGCGACGATCACGAAACGCCGAAGCTCGCCGACCTCGCGCTCGCCGCGTCCTTCTTCAGGCTCGACGAGCCGCAGCAGCGCGTCGCCTTCCGCGAGGGAGGCTGGGACGAAGAGTCGCTCTTCTATCCGCCCAAGGGTTGCGCCGCGCCTCCGGTTGGCTTCTCGGCGCTGACCACGCCGGGGCTCAAGCCCCTCAGCCTCGACCCGGCGCCCGGCGAGTGCACGAGCGCAAGTCTTGATGCCACCACCATCGAGCCGGTGCCGCTTTCGCTCAACGAGGCAAAGGGCCTCGCGTGCCGATCGATCAACCGCGCCCAGGTCCGACAGCCAGGCCTGGTGCCGCCGGGCGAAGAGGAGAACGAGCAGGGCGACCACCACGGGCTCGTCGGCAAGCAGGTGTGCCTGGACGCCGAGACCCTGGCCATCGTCGGCGAGGGCGACTGCCCGACCATCACCGTGATGCCGCTCTCTGGCTGTCGACAAAATCTCGTCTGCCAAAAGCCGGATTGGGACTTCACCAAGCAACCTCCGCCGTGGTGGCCATGCGCTCCCTGATCTTCGCCGCAAGCCTGATGGCTCTCGTGCCCAGCGTCGCCTTTGCCGGTGAACCCGAGCAGGCGCCGTCGTCGGAATCGCCCACGCGCCTGCAGGCCGAGAGAGAGGCGGTCGAGGACGACGGCTACGAGATCCGGCTCTCGCTCCCGTCCGAAGACGACCGGGCCGCGTGGCTGCAGCCCGGCCTGAGGGTCGAGCTCGCGGTCGAGTACGGCGTGTTGCTTCCGAACGGCCCCGCGCCGCGCATCGGAGGCTTCACGGCGCATGTGCGCCCGCGACTGCGCATCGACGAGCTCTGGTCCATCGCTGCGACCTTCGGCTACACGGTCGCGCGTGGCGATTTCCAGGGTGTGCGTTGGAGCGCGGTGGTCGAGCCCATCTTCCATCCCATCCCGTCGCTCGGAGTCTCGCTCGCGCTCGGCTACGGCGGGCTGAGCGTCACCCGCTCCTCGGGCAGCTTCCCGGCTGGCAGCTCGACCGAGACCGGCAGCCGAACGCTGGGCGATGACGAGCGGCTCTACGGCTGCTCTGGCGGCGGCTGGGTCTCGCAGGCGCGCGTCGAGTATCTCGCCGTCGTCGGCCCGCTCTTCTCGACCGGGCCCTATCTCGTCGCCGACAGCCAGTGGACCGGCTGCGAGCAGAGCTTCGGCAAGACCGACCGCGAAACGGGTGAACAGGCGATGGGCCGGCAGTGGTGGCTCTCGCTCGGCGGCGCGATTGGATGGTGGCTGTCATGGCGATGACGCGTCGACCTCGAGCCACGACCGCTTTCCTTGCCGCGAGCCTGTTTCTGTCGACCGGCGCGTCGGCGAGCGAGCTTCGCGACGTGCCCGACGCCGCCGTCGAGCAACCTCCGCCCGCGTCTGTCGACTCCGCGAGCGGCGCCGCGTCCGAAGTAAGCCCGCCGTCGGTCGAGACCGCCGCGCAAGCAGTAGTTCCACCCCAACCGCTTGGCTCGCTCGCCATCGCCTACCCGCCGGATGCGCCCCCGGGTGCCGGGCCCGTCTCCGTCACGGTGCTGATCACCATCGGCGAGACCGGCGACGTGACCGCGGTCGAGCTGCGCGAGGGCGCGGGCGAGCCGTTCGACTCGGCGGTGCTCGACGGTGCCAAGAGCTTCCGGTTCAGCCCCGCGACACTGGGCGGCAAGCCGGTCGCCGTCGCCGTCCCCTTCACCCAGAGCTTCGTGCCGCCTCCGCCGACCTCCGAAGCGGCGGACGAGAAGCTCGACGCGCTTATCGAAGGCTTCGTCGTCGAGCGCGGGACCCGAAGGCCAGTCGCGAGGGCGGTGGTCGCGGCCTCCGACGCGCAGGGCGAGCGCGGGACGACCACCGATGACGAGGGCCGTTTCTCGATACCGGTCGCGGCGGGAGAGTCGAAGATCCGCATCCTCTCCAACGAGCTGCGGCCCTTCGTGCGCGTCGAGACGCTCAAGCCCGGCGAGCACCTGCGCGTGAAGTACCTGGCCGACCGCGTCCGACACAATCCCTACGAGTCGGTCGTCATCGGCGAGCGCGATCGCACCGAGATCTCGCGTACGACCCTGAGCGGCCGCGAGATTCACCAGATGCCCGGCAGCATGGGCGACCCGTTCCGCGTCGTCGGCGCGCTGCCTGGCGTCACGCAGGTGATGACCCTTCTACCGCTGCCCATCGTGCGCGGGTCGAGCCCGGGCGACACCGGCATCTTCCTGGACGGCATGCGCCTGCCGCTGCTCTTCCACCTGCTCGGCGGCCCGTCGGTGATTCACCCGGAGATGATCGAGCGCGTCGACTTCTACCCCGGCGGTTTCCCGGTCACCTACGGCGGCTACACCGGCGGCATCGTCGACGGGCGCACCGCGCGGCCGCGGCCTGGCGAGAACCCGATAGCCATCGACGTGAACCAGGACCAGGCCGGCGTCTTCGCCCGCCAGCCGATTCCAGGCACGGCGATGACCGCGACGGTCGCGGGCCGCTACGGCTATCCCGGGCTGATGCTCAGCCTGCTCAACCTCGGCATCTCGCTGGACTACTGGGACTACCAGGCGCGCCTCGACGGTGGCTCGCCGCGCAGCGCCTGGTCGGTCTTCTTCTTCGGCGCCCGCGACGAGCTGAAGACCGCCCAGGACATGACCGATCCGTCGTCGGAGATGACTACCCAGGCGCTCTTCGCCTTCCATCGGCTCGACCTGCGCTGGCGGCTCGGTGACGAGGAGCGGCACGGGGACTATCGGCTCGTCTTCGGCTACGACAAGACCGCGGTCGCCGGCGATCAAGTCGGGACCAGTTCGTACTTCGTCGACCCTCAAGTCTCGTGGCTCGTCCCACTCGCCTCGTGGCTGCAGCTCAACGTTGGCGGCGAGCTGCTGGTGCGCGACATCGCCGACCAGCCGGCGGCGCCCGCGACGATGGGCATGGTGACCGAGGCCTCGCAGGCCGTGCAGTCGTCCGGCTTGCTGATCAACGGCGGCGTGTTCCTCCAGACGCCGCTGCGGCCGTTCGACGGTCTACTCGTCATCCCCGGGGTGCGCGGCGATCTCTACCAGCACGAAGCGACGCGGCAGTGGAGCGTGGACCCGAGGATGACGGTGCGCTGGAAGCCGCTCGAGCGCGAGCTGTGGCTCAAGGGCGTCGTCGGTCGCTATCACCAACCGCCGCGGCTCTTCGTCCCGCTGCCCGGGGTCGATCAGTCGATGCACGAGCTGGGGCTGCTCGCCTCGACGCAGGTCGGACTCGGGGTCGAGGCACAGCTCGCGCCCGGCATCGAGCTCGACTTGCAGGGCTACTACAACCACAAGAATCCCGTCGTCTTCGACCTGCAGATCAATCGGACGCTCGAGGACATGCAGCCCTCCGGCCCGTGGACAAACCCGGGCGAGCTGCCTTCGGGCGATAAGCCCGGGGAGGAGAGCGACATCAGTCGCTTCTTCGAGAAGCGCGTCGGCCGGTCTTACGGGCTCGAGGTGATCCTGAGGAAGCGAGATGACAGCGGCGTCTACGGGTGGCTCGCGTACACGCTGTCGCAGAGCGAGCGGAGGGATGAGAGCGGCTGGGCGCCCTTCGATTTCGACCGCACACACATCTTCAATGCCGTGCTCGGCGTGCGACTGCCGCGCAACTGGGAGATTGGCGGCAGGTTGATGCTGCAGAGCGGCACGCCGCTCACGACCATCTATGGCTACAACGCGAGCCGCAGCGACTGGCAGTTCCGTGCCGACTTGAGGGTCGACAAGCGCGCGGTCTGGAATAGATGGTTGCTCGACTTCTACGTCGACATCATTAACTCCACCGTTGCGGCGGAGTCGGGCGGGCTCGCTGGGTCGAATGCGTTGCGGTACGTGGTGCCGACCATCGGGCTTCGGGCGGTGCTCTGAGAGAATCCGCTCACTCCGAGCGGAGTCGAAGGACCTCGAAGTCGAGCGACTGTGTTGGAGATCAAGGGCCCGCGCCTCGGTCACCCCGAGCGTAGCCTCCCGAGGAACGAGGAGGCGGAGTTGAGGCGCGCGCCGGGAAGCTGAGGGACTCGCGGTCATATTTTCCAACCTCGAGTTGGACGCCGAGTTCCTACGAATTTGCCCGCGAATTCGCACGGTTTTCTCCAGGCTCAGACGGCCCAGAAGAGCTTTGCGAAGGTCTGCTCTGTGCGGGCGGCGCGGATGCGGGCCGAGCACGGTTCGCAGCTTCGGGTAGTCGTGGAGTAGTTCGAAGAGAAGCGGCAATCGCCAGTGCATTCGGTCCAGTGGTACGGTGATCGGGCGAATGAACATTCCCGACTACATCACTGCAATGGCGCGGCGAACCGCGCCGCTGAGTGCGCCCGTCGTCCCGTCGAGTACGCCTGTCGTATCGTTCGGCGATCCGAGGGTAGCGAAGGTTGCAACCCTGGGCATCAATCCTTCAGTGAACGAGTTCTTTGAAGACGGGATACTCCTTCGGGGTCCGGCGCGAAGACTAGCCACGGTGGAGTCGCTCGGTGCAACCTCCTGCGATCTCCTCACAGACGAGCAGGTCGAGACAGTCGTCGCCGAGTGCTGGTCCTATTTTCGGCGGCAACCGTTTTGAAAGTGGTTCAATCCCTTAGATGCGCTACTCCGCGAGAGCATTGGGGCGAGCTACTACGACGGGCCCGCTTGTCATCTTGATCTCGTTCAGTGGTCCACGGATCCGGTTTGGGGAAAGATCCATGATGCCAAGGTTCGCTCCGTTCTCTTGAATGATGGTGTTGCCCACCTCCGGAGGCAGCTTGCTAGCGAGGGGTTCCGCCTTGTGCTACTCAACGGGCGTACGGTCGTCGAACAGGTAGTAGAAGTGGGGCTGACGAAACTATGGAAGGTGGGGGAGCTTTCCTTCCGCGACGCCGGATGTCGGCTGTTCGTGGGGGACGGCGGTGGCAGACTCTGGATGGGCTGGTCCACAAATCTCCAGAGAAACGGTGTCAGCCAGGAGTTCAAGGCGCGACTAGGTGATTGGTGACGCCGCGCCAAGTCCGACCTGCACGCGCGCCAGTTCTCGGCTGGCATGCGGCGCCTCCCTCCATGTCACGGTTGAGGCGCTGTGGCGGTTCGGGCTCGTGGAGCCCGTCGAGCGGGCATCTGCTGCCTCCATCAAAGTCTGCGCTCGGACCGCCATCATGAAGCGCGCTCACGCGAATAGCCTTGCTCATCGACTCGGGCTTCAACCTCCGTTGCGCTTCACGGAGTCCTCGCTTGCGTCTGTTGGGCTAGGGCGCTTTGTCGGTACGCAGCCTCAACCTGAGACGCCTCGGCGGATCCATTGGCGCCTGGATCCTTCGCGAATTCGGTAGCACGACCCGGCGGTGGCACGGTTCACCGCGCTGTATAACTGCATCGCCGGCCTCGTAGATGGCTAGAGCATCTTTCAACTCGCTCGCCACCCACTCACGCAACCAATTTGGCTGCAGCACCTCGATTTCCGAACCCATGTTGAGAACCCAGCCGCGGAATTCGGGGCAAGGCCGCAGGAAGAATCGCACAAGGCCCTTGTCCGCATCGATTACCTGCTGCGACGGGTGCCAGCGGTGCGAGTTCGCGAAGGTCCGCCAACGTGGAGCCAACCGGACGATGACCTCTTCCAGTGCGTGCTCGTCGTACCCAAGGAAGATTCCCCAGATCTCGTGCAGAAGTGCGTCGAGGTTGTATGCAGCAGAGGACGGGTACTCGAAGCGCTGCTTGGTGCCATGCGCCGAGGCAAGTCGGGAAAAGCGCAGCGCCTCGATCGCCAGTTGAGGTTCGCGTCCGATCAGGTACAGCTGATGCTCATACACGAAGAGGGTCAACGGCTCGAAAGTGCAGCATCGCGGGGCGCCGGCGAAGTCGATGTAATTGACCGCAAGTCGCTCTGAGTTGAGGAGTGCCTTCACCACGACTTCGAGCACTTGGGCCTTCTCGCCGATCGCAGGGTCGCCACCTCTTGTGGCAAAACGAAAGCGCTGGAGTAGGCCATCGGTGGGCAATGGTTGTGGCGCTCGAGCCGCGACGTACCCCAAAGCGTCGCGCATGGCTTGCGCATATCTTGTTCCATGGAACAACTCGCTGACACCCGCCATTAGCGCCGCAGCCACGGCCGCCTCACGGGAGGGTGTTTCGAAGAGCGCCTGCTTCGAAAGCTGGATGCCGTCAGCAGTCTGCCGAACCCCCTTCATCTTGCCGAGCTGTTTGGCGTACCGGCGGGCCTGGGCCGGCCCTACACCGAGAAGCGTTGAGAGTTCGGCCGTGCCGAGGCTCTTGCCCTCGAGCAGCGCTTCGAACGCGCGGCACATTCGCTCGAGCTGTTTCCCCTGGCCTCCACTCGGCACTTTGGAAGTTCTCCCGGTCTTCAAAGGATCGTTTGGCTTGATGCTGCGCCGAAGAGCCTAGCAGATCAGAACTGAGTGGTTACAGTGGTCGGCGACCGTTTTCATCCCGAAAGGAGGCCGCCGCTCAACAGCGAGCGATACCACCTTGCACATCGCTAACCAAACGACCCGGGCCGCAGATGCGGCGCGTTCAAGAGGCCGAAGATGACGAAGAAAAATGTTTGGGTTACGCCAAGTCACGAAGGTTGGAAGGTGAAGACCGAAGGGGCCGATAGGGCGGCGAAGGTCTTTGAGAGGCAAAGCGACGCTATTGACCATGCTAGGGGCATGGCGCAGGCGCGGAGGAGCGAGTTGTTCGTGCAAGGACGCGACGGGCGAATCCGCGAGCGAGACAGCCACGGGCAGGACCCGAGGAATCGAAAGGGCTAGAAAATGAGGATCAAATTCGCACACATTCACGAGCAGGGAATCGACTTCGTCGTTTTCGACGCCGATGCGACCAGTCGGCTGGAGTCGGACCGCGGCAAGTTGCTCTCAGACTTGATGATTCGCGCACGTGCCAGTGGCCTAAAGGTGGACAAGGCGGCGTTGGCCTTCATGGAGAATGGGAGACTCACGTACTACGGCACCCCGGATCTCGTGCGGTTTCTTGCGAACAACTTCTTGCCTGGGAGTGGATGCCATCCTGATCATGCGGCCCGCAATACCCGGAGGCCGACTGGC
>ENA-UOOR01002343-UOOR01002343.1-fermentation-metagenome-genome-assembly--contig:-NODE-2343-length-19334-cov-10.545879_pt1 | contig 19334 bp, 14 predicted proteins | sample MGYA00245780_ERZ724029 | MGnify/ENA primary metagenome ERZ724029 (study PRJEB28704, sample SAMN03018315) | fermentation metagenome | biome: anthropogenic terrestrial biome; feature: soil... | reverse complement strand
TGACTGTATTAAAGGGTACATTTTTAACATTAAACAAGGATTATCAGGAAGATAAAGAAGCTCTTTTTGACAGTATGCATACTTTAGATAGAACTGTGTTTATATTTGCTAAGATGCTTGAAAATATAACCTTCAATGAGGATGTTCTAAGAGAGCAGCTGAAAAAAGGATTTATTGAAGCAACAGATGTAGCAGAATTTTTGGTTAAGCATGATATTCCATTCCGGGAAGCTCACGAAATTGTAGGGAAATTAGTCAAGTATTGTGAACTTAAGTCAAAAACATTTCCGGATGTAAACAAAGAAGAGCTGCAAGAAATAGGCTTTCCTGTTGAACTTGAAGACTTAAATCAATTTACCATAGAAAACTGCATAAAGAACAGAAACAGTTATGGCGGGACATCATACGATGAGGTAAACAGACAAATTAAAAATGCTAAAGATTTCATCTTGGATTTAAGTAAGTAGGGGTGTAGGATGGAAGCAATTTTTAAAAAGAAATACACAGTACAGGCAAGTGAAACGGATTTTAGACGACAGCTTAAATTAAGCTCGTTATTTATATATTTACAGGATATGGCAACTGAGCATGCCTATAACATTGGTGTTGGAAGAGATGTATTACAAAAAAAGTACGGCATCATATGGGTTTTAAACCGTGCAGTAGTTGAAATAATAAAGCATCCAAAGTTCAAAGAAGAAATAGCGATTGAAACCTGGCCTGAACAGCCGGATAAGGTGCAGTTTAACAGAAATTTTTTAGTGTATGACAAGGAAGGAAATGTAATAGCAAAGGCATTCAGCCAATGGGTTGTAATAGATTACAACACAAGAAGACTTAGAAGAAGCAGTATCATAGAAGAAGAATTCCCAAATGTTAACAGGGAAAGACCTGTTACCGGTATATCAAATAAAATCAAGCCAATAGGCGAATTGAATTTAAGTTATAAGAAAATCGTGGGTTACAGCGATATTGATATTAACGAGCATTTGAACAATGCCAAATACATTGATTATATTATGGATTGCTTCAGCTTAAAGCTGCACAAAAAATATAATATCAGCTCAATTCAGATTGATTATCTGCATGAAGCACTGCCCGGTGAAATCATACAGCTTTATACGGATACAGCCGGTGTGAAAGATAATCTGGTATATATAGAGGGAATTAATGAAAATACAAAAGTAACAACCTTCAAAGCACAAATTACAATTGAATAATTATTTCAAGACAGGATTATTCCTGTCTTTCTTTCATAAATATGGTAAATAGTGTTTAATTTAAATGTATATGGGGTATAAAACAGTATTAAGGAGGTAGAAAAATGGAAGAAGTAAAAGCAGGTTGCGCAATTCCAATGGATTCTGATGAAGTGGAAGAATCAGCAATCAATGATGAACAACAAAAAACTACATTAAAGGAGGAATCAAAAATGATTATGGTAGGAAAGCCGGCACCGAACTTTAAGGCACAAGCTTTTTATCAAGGAAAATTTGTAAATGTGAGTTTAGAAGAATTTAAAGGCAAATGGGTATATTTATGTTTTTATCCGGGAGATTTTACATTTGTCTGAGCTACTGAAGTAGCAGCAGTTGCTGCTAAGAATAAGGAATTTGAAGAATTAGGTGCACAAGTATTGTCTTGCAGTGCAGATTCAGTGTTTACTCATAAAATTTGGAATGATAATGAATTATCAAAAATGACGGGTGAAGATATCCCCTTCCCAATGTTATCGGATCAAAACGGTCAGATTGGCAAGATGTATGGTATTTACAATGAAGAAGCCGGTACTGAAACAAGAGGAAGGTTTATTATAGATCCTGACGGCATTGTTCAAGGTTATGAGGTATTAACTCCTCCGGTTGGAAGAAATGTGTCTGAAGGAATCAGACAATTGAAGGCATTCCAACATGTAAGAGCAACAGCCGGTGCAGAGGTAACTCCTTCAGGATGGAAGCCGGGCAAAAAAGTATTAAAACCGGGTCCCCAACTGGTAGGAAATGTATGGAAAGAATGGTCGGTTAAAGACGCATTTGATGAATAAATAAGCAATTAAACAAACCAACATTTTCTTTATGAGTTGGTTTGTTTTTTTAATAATTAACTTTACATTACAAGAGGACATTCATCTAATATCCCGGTCCTTTAATTTCTGCTGTTTCGTCAATATTATTAACTATATCGTCCATACCTTTGCATGCCAATCAACGTGTTATAAATTGCTGTTCCGCGACGATCGATAGCATACCTAAAGGTGCAATATCCGGAATCCCCGTGTCTTCGGGAGTGGTGGAAGGCAGAGCAAAAGTAGTTTTATCCATGAGGATGCTAAGGTAAGAAAATATTTGACAAACCGACCTGTATGGTTTATTAAAATATAGACATGAAATTCATTGACAAAGCTCATTATAATGATACCCTATGACCGCAAGTACAAATACAGTCATAGGGTATGGGAATTAATTATGGCAACTGCATTTAGTAATTATGAGAAAGAACTGATAATAAAAAAATTAAGTGATGTAGCGCAGACATGTTTATTGAAATATGGGGTAAAAAAAACCACTGTTAATCAAATTGTTCAAATGACCGGGATATCAAAGGGCTCATTTTATAGTTTTTATTCCGGAAAGGAAATTTTATTTTTTAAAGTAATAGAGGATTATCAAAAGTTCATCATAGATGATTTAACTGAAAAACTTAGCAATGAAAGTGATATTGGTGTTGATAAATTCACAGAAGTGGTTTATGAACTATATCGGAATGTTAAACGCTCGTTTATTATGAATATAATTAAGAATCGAGAAATGGAATACCTCATGAGGAAGTTGCCTAAAGAAATAATTATTAATCATCATTCATTAGATGATATACTTACACAGAAGTTATTTTCACGTATAAAAATTAATGATGAAATAAATATAGATGCAGTAAGTGCTTAATTAAGGGCTATTTTCATGAGTATGTTATATGTGGAGGAAATTGGGGAAAAGAATTTTGATGAAGTATTAAAGCTTTTGATAAAAGGTCTTGCACTACAGATAATTGACGAGGAATCACAATGATGGAAGTTATCAGAACCATTAATTTAACGAAGACATATGGGGAAATTAATGCCGTTGATAATTTGAACCTATCTGTTAAACAAGGAGAAATCTTTGGATTCATAGGTTTAAATGGTGCAGGTAAGACTACTGCAATAAGAATGTTATTAGGCATGATAGCTCCTACCTCAGGGGAATGTTATATTCAAGGGCAAAGAGTAAGAGCAGGCAATATAAATATTTGGCATGATGTAGGCTATATTGTAGAAACCCCATATTCATATCCTGAGTTAACCGTAAGGGAAAACTTAGAAATTATTCGTAAATTAAGAGGTATTAAGGATAAAGCCTGTGTTGCTTGGATTATCAGGAAGCTAAAGTTGGAGGAATATGAATTAAAGAAAGCTAAGCATCTTTCTTTAGGAAATGCACAAAGGCTTGGAATAGCAAAGGCAATTATTCATAAACCTAGAATTTTAATACTTGATGAGCCTACAAATGGCTTGGACCCTGCAGGTATTGTTGAAGTTCGTAAGCTTTTAAAGGATTTGACAGAGAAATCAGGTGTAACAGTATTTATCTCAAGTCATAAATTAGATGAAATTTCGAAAATTACTACAAATATAGGTATAATCCATAATGGAAAGTATGAGGGACCTGCAAGAGAGCTTGGTATCCCTGCAGTTGTAGGATGCGGAAATGCTACACTTAGGCTTAAAACAGGTGATAGAGTTTTAGTGGATGGCGGTCAGGGAATTGTTGAAATATTAAAGTAAAAATCCAAACAAAACATTGATTTATTAAATAAATGGTGCTTTAATAACCGTATTAGCCTAATAGGTCAATAACGTTTATTAAATTCTTGTATTTAATTATAATTGACTTTAATCCATAAGGTAAATATAATAAAAACTTTACCGGCAGATTTGGAATAGCAGTATAACCAGTCAATTATTATTTGAACGGCTATGAATTTTGCAGCCGTTTTTTTGTCAATATATCGAATACATACACCATAATTGGCAACAATAACCTTGGAGGTGATTATGTGATATCACGTAAATCAGTTATAACTTTCGGAATGGTTGCCATTCCCATTGCTATGTATACGGCAACTCAGGACAATGACATTCGCTTCAATCAGCTGCATGCGGAAGACAACAGCCGAATCAGGTACAAGAAAACCTGTGCTCACTGCGGCATTTTATGATACCTTTTATCATATTTAATTGTCAAAATTCAAGTCTGTGCGGAAAGCATACTTAATTTCAGCGGAATGACTCCACAATTTAAGCGGAAGCTATGAACAATTTAACCGGTTTAGGTGCACTAATAAAACGTAATATACAATTATTTATATTTGTACAGATTACTAAAATAGATTCGTATATTTTCATCTAATACAAAGATAATGTTTATTTTTTTTGGTACAATTATTACATTGATTATTATGCTAAAAAAATATAATTATACAAACTAAAAAGCGGAGGTAAGGTAAAAGATGAAAAATGGCATTGGGAAAATATCATTTGCAGTATTGGGAGCGGGAAATGGAGGAGTAGCGACGGCCGCTGATCTTACGGTTCGGGGGTTTGATGTAAATTTATGGGAACATCCAGATTTTGAGGAGAACATCAAGCCACTTGTAGAGATAGGGGGAGTGAACCTGGAAGTTTTGCCAAGCACCTTATTAAAAGAAGGATTTGCCAAGATAAAATTAATTACTACCAATATTGAAAAGGCATTGAAAGACGTAGATGTAGTATTGATAATAGTTCCTTCTTTTGCACATGGTTCATTTGCAGAATTTTGCACACCTTACTTACGGGACAATCAAATTGTTATAATTACACCGGGAAATTTCGGTGGGGCATTACAATTCAATAATATTTTTAATCAAAAAGGAAACGCTAAAGGAGTTATTTTTGCTGAAGCTGAATGCATGATTTATGCATGTCGTAAAAAAAATCCTACAACAATCTGGATAAGAGGATATAAAAAAGGTCTTCGTATAGCTGCACTACCCTCCAAATATAATCATAAAGTTATGGAATCTATTAAACAAGTCTATCCTGAAGTACTGCCAGGGGCAAATATTATTGAAACTGGATTGAGCAACCCTAATTCGATAATGCATACTCCTATAATGGTTCTTAATGCAGGATTAATAGATAGAACGAAAGGAAATTTCTTGTTCTACCATGAAGGGGTGACTCCATGCATAGCAAAAGTTATTGAAGCAATTGATTATGAAAGGCTAACTATAGGCAACGCCTTTAAAACCAAAATGCGCTCATTGTATGAACAGGATATGGAGTGGTATGGCTATCAAGGAGCCGTCGGGGAAAATATTTATGAAACATGTGTAAACAATAGTATTTATCAATGGAGCAAAGCTCCAGATACATTCCAACATAGATATTTAACAGAAGATATTCCTTACGGTCTTGCTGCGTTGGAAGATCTTGGTCATAAAGCTGGAGTACTTACTCCATTAACGACTTCAATGATCAATTTAGCACAGATATTGGTTGGAAAAGACTTGAGAAAGGATCGTCGGTCTTTAGAGAAGTTGGGATTATCTCAAAAAAATATTGATGAAATAATAAAGTTTATAAATGATGATAATAAAGAATAATAAATGGAATCTATCCCATTTTTTCCTCGGAGTTACATGAAAATTTACATTAAATGTAGAAACTTATATTCATTTACGCCACAGTTTAAAATGATTAAATGAAGATAGATACTAGAACAGAAATATGAATAAAATACTAAGGCTCACTTTTCTAATTTTATATTTGTGAGTATATTACATTCATATATTATATAATGGGATTTTTTATATTAATGTTTTATTTTTAATGGTCAAAAAATTAGATAATTATTAAATATTACCTGTAATTTTTGAGGTAAATCTAAAAGACCAGTCTTCATTAATTGCAGTTAAATAAACACTTTCAGGGTTTCTGAAAGTACATAATTATAAAATAGGAGGAAAAAGATGAAACAATCAGTAAAAACCAAAAAGAAATTCAAGTTTCCAAGCACAATTACTTTACTCGCTCTTATTATTATTGTTGTAGCTATTCTTACGTATATTGTTCCTGCGGGACAGTATAATCGAGAGCTCAATGAAGCGACTGGAAATACCGTTGTTATTCCTGACAGTTATCACACAATCAATCCTTCGCCTGTATCCTACAAAACGTTATTATCTACTTTTTACAACGCAATCATCCAAGCGTCCAGCCTGATCGCTTTTGTATTTGTTTGCGGCGGCGCATTCGGCGTCATTACCCATACAGGCGCGATTACTGCTGCTCTGAACAAAATGATTGAAAAATTGGAAGGAAAAGAAGAATGGTTCATCGCTATCGTGATGCTTGTATTCTGTATCGGTGGTGCATCCTATGGCATGGCAGAGGAAACCATTCCGTTCGTTGCAATAATGGTAGCCATTGCTATTAAAATGGGTTATGACCCAATCGTCGGTGTATCCATGATAATTATCGGCGTATACACTGGCTATTCCGGTGGGGCCATTAACCCCTTTAACACGGGTATTGCACAAGAAATTTGTGGACTTCCGATTTTCTCTGGTATGGGCCTACGCATCGCGTTGAGCGCCGGTACCCTTATAATTGCAATCCATCATGTCAGTTCCTACGGCAAGAAGTATAAGAAGCAGATTTTAGCAGGCGAAATCGAACCTGATTTTGAAGATTATGTAGCAGATCCTGCTCTAACAGGTGAAATAAGAGCTATGACCAAAATGGATATGATCATTCTCTGTGTTCTATTCCTAACCATAGCAGTTCTCATCTTTGGTGTTATAAAGTATCAATGGTACTTTGAAGAAATGGCAGCTCTGTTTATGACCATGGGGATTGTCGCAGGCATGATTTATTACAAGGGCGATTTCAATTCTACTATGAATACTTTCATGGATGGTGCAAAGGGAATGACAGGTACGGTTCTAGTTGTCGCAATGTCTCGTGGAGTTCTTTTGATGATGCAGAGCGGTGGCATCATGGACACCTTTGTTTATTGGCTTTCCATACCCCTATCCAATATGAGTTCCGTGTTTGCGGCATGGGGGATGTACATATCACAGGGCTTCATAAATTACTTAATTCCTTCTTCTTCCGGACAGGCAACAGCTGTTATGCCCATATTTTCTTCCGTAGCTGACTTAATTGGAATCACCCGACAAACCGCCATTCTTGCATATCAGTCCGGTGACGGCTTTTGGAACATGATTACGCCTGCTCACGCAACAACTATGGCTTGTATCGGTATTGGAGGGATTTCCTTCAGTAAATGGTTCAAATATGCTTTTCCTCTAATCCTGAAGTGGAGCGTATGGGTATTTATTATTCTTGCATATGCGGTCTTTACGGGTTACGGACCCTTTTAATATTCTAATTTACTATAAAATAATAATTAAAAATCATTTAGTGATAACTGTGAACAAAATCTAAAAAATATAACAGAAAAACAGTTAAAACAAGTGAAATGATAGCTTTACTGACAAGCTTAATAAGCCAACAAACTTTGAAACATCAATAAATTTAAATGTGAGCGGATTAGGTAATTAGTATTAAAAAAGCCCAATAAATTTATGGGTTTAGGCATTTAACACATACTTAAATAAAATAATGAATAGGAGTTGATACAATTTATGAAAAGAAAAATTGCAATTCTCGGAGCTGGGAACGGTGGTCAAGCTTTTGCAGCGTATTTTAAGTATCATGGTCATGAGGTAAAACTATATGATAAGTTCCAAGAAACTGTTGATATCATTAATGGAAAAGGATTTATCGAATTGACGGGAGCTCTAAAAGTAAAAATAAATTTTGCCCAAGCCAGTACTGATATGGGTAGCGTGGTAGCAGATGCGGAAATAATTATTATCATAAACCCTTCCACTCACCATCGGAAAATCGCTGCTGAACTTTCTAAGCACCTTCAGAAGGGTCAGATCATCTTCATCAATCCAGGTTCTACCTTTGGAAGCTTCGCATTCAAAAAAGCACTCACAGACAACGGATATGCCGATGACGTTGTAATTGCAGAGAGCAATGTATTGTTGTTTGCATGCCGTCTGCAGGAAGTAGGTAAGATATTTGTAGGAGCAAAGAAGGATAGAATTCTTGTCTCAACTTTTCCGGCAAACAAGCTGGACGATATTAGAGAAGTTATGATCGACTTGATTCCCGAGACACAGTTTGTTAATAACGTTTTAGCAACTGGCATCGACAACACCAATCCCATAGTACATCCTATGCCTGCGATTCTAAATGTTGGATGGCTTGAGAGTGGACAGAAATTTTCTTTTATGCAGGAAGCGGTTTCTCCAACGCTCAGCACATACATGGAAAAGATGGATAAGGAACGCATTGCTGTCGGCGAAAAGTTGGGGCTTGTCCATGACGTAAACTTGTTCGATCTCCACAGACAATATGAAGCGGAATATGGCATATTTGGGAAGGAAACGCTGAGAGATATTTTTCAGGCTTGTGATGCATATACCAATATATATGGACCTTCTAATCTTCATACGAATCGTTATATTATTGAAGACGTGGGCATGGGGCTAGTGCCTCTTGTATCTGTCGGTGAGCTAATTAACGTCGATGTTTCCAAATGCAAACTAATCATCGATATCTGCGAAGCTATACTTGGATTGGATCTTTCTCACGGAGATCATTGTAGAGATGTTGAAAATCTAGGACTAAAAGGAATGAGCGCAAAACAGATTATCAACTATGCTGAAACAGGAGAAAAATAACAGGAATTCAAGTGCAGTCTAACAAGGGTTCATTTATTGAAAAATGAAACTGACACAATAGTTATGTAAGCGCTCAATAACAATGTCTATTGAAGAATAAAAGACCTTTGGATATAACGATTATATTCCAAAGGTCTTTTATGCAAATTACTCAGTTCAGGACTACTTGTACAAGCGCTTGGCAAGCTTTTTGACCAATTGTGTTACGTTAATTTCAGATGCTTCTCAGTACAGCAACATGTTTTGCTGTCTTACTTTGAGTTATTTCTTCAGATTTAAAATTTTCATCAATATCATGTGTAAGTCAGGAAGCTTTTTCAAGTCTCCTTTAATCAGAATAATGCTGTTGCTACAGTTACTATAGACCAGTTCAGAAGAATATATTTAGAATAAATTTTACGTGTATTATACAACTTTTTCTATTTCAAAAAGTTTTTATTCTCCAAAGCTGATTGGACACTGAGGATAAAGTGTATTATAACGTTTGATCAAATAAGCTTTAATTGCAATAGACAGTCTTTCATAGAATGCCTCGTATGACAGTTCAGGAGAAAGTTTGGATTTTATTCTATCGATTCTATAGCGTATCGTATTTTTATGATAATTCAGTTTTTTTGCTACTACTTCAAAATCGCCTTCTGCTCTTATAAATTCGATTGCCGTTCTCATATAGTTTTCATCCCTAACAATTGGAGATAGATAATCTTGCATATTTGCTTGTATATAAAAATTGTTAACCATTGGAATAAGAAACGATAGAGTCCCAATATTACAATACTGTATATCTTGTTTGTCTAGTACTTGACCTGCGACAAGGGCATAAAATGCTTCTTTAATACATCGGTCTAGCGCCGTATACGTATGATGAATTTTACTATGACCCAACCACACGGAACTTTGATTAATACCGCAAACCGAAAAGACATTGTTTGTGATCACATCAAATTTTTGTATTTGCACATTATTCATCGTCACTATCAAGGCAAGTCCAGAACCAAATTTGAATAGAGCCACTTTATCTTTAAATTGTTCATATTTTTTAAAATGTCGTATTACATAATCTAACGAAAAACAACTTTTATCAGCCAGACCCAATATCATAATTACCTTCGCATTTTTAAGAAAATATGGTGAAATTCGTTTAACGATATCAGAAACGTATTCCTCAGAAAGATCTTTAAACATCATTTCTAATAAATATTTCTCTTTCTCAAAGATATTCTTATTGAATTGTATAACATCTGTAACTTCGCAAATAATCTCCCTATACGTAATCGTATCATCAATACGGAAAATTGGAAAATCATTCTCATCTGCAAACCTGCAAATTTCTATTGGCATATCTTTATAAAAAATTGGTTTATATGCTAGACCAACAACACCGCATTCTATCAAACGACGTATTATCTTAAATAGCTTATTTGAATCGCCTTTTGCAAGCATAAGGCTGGAGATTACAATGCTATTCCTGTTAAACAAATTTAAGGTATAGTCTTGGTTATGTTCCCATCCAAAATCCAGCATGTCAATCATTTCGACACGTTTTGAAAGACCAGAGCGCCCTGCTACCAAGATAAATTTATTCGTGCATTTTAGTGTTAATATGTCTCTAACAGTAACAGCCATATTCTGACCTCCAAGATTGAAAAAACTTCTGTGTAATACTATAATTATGTTCAATATGTAAACATATAATAAAGTACTCATAACTGTCTAATTTCGGGTTATGTTTTAAAGTCTGCTGTTCGAATTCATTACTATACTGTTGACCTAAAAAGCTCCTTAAAATATTTAAAAGGAATACTTGCTCATGTTAACCATGTTAACATTTTGATACTTGACATCAAACATGAGAGCTCTACAAGCTCGTCATCAGTATCTCCAAGCATTTCTTTTAATATCATTGTCCCAACTATGACATTAACAGGAGTGTTTGATCTGGAAACCTTGTCGCTGTATAATACAGAAAATGGTTATTCATTAATATTAAGAAATATTTTTTCTACAAAAGGCTTTGGCAATAATTTTTCAAGAAATTTCTTTTATCCATTCTGTAAGATTAAGAAGAACACTGTCGTTAAAATTTATTTGGTTATAGATGTTTAGAACGAAAGACATTACGGGACCTCTCTTAGTTGTATTATGTGCATTAATTATACCACAAAACCTATATTTTTCAAGCTTTTTTGTGTTAAGTGTCTGATTGATTCATGATTTATGATATTTATGATAACGCCTCATTGTACCACATTTAATTATGTTTCAAACACAAAAATGTAGTATGATAAAACCTCATGTCAAAAATGCGAGGTGACAAATGAGAAAGGTAGATTTAACAATGGACGTAAGTAAAAAAGCACATGTCTTTTCTTTTTTTACTACTTAATCAAATGATGTATAATATGCTACAGGATTAATACCTGTGTTTTTATCTATAGATTCTTTATATTCATAGCCGTTTTTTTGTCAATATATAGAATACATACAATATAATCGGCAACAATAACCTTGGAGGTGATTATGTGATATCACGTAAATCAGTTATAACTTTCGGAATGGTTGCCATTCCCATTGCTATGTATACGGCAACTCAGGACAATGACATTCGCTTCAATCAGCTGCATGCGGAAGACAACAGCCGAATCAGGTACAAGAAAACCTGTGCTCACTGCGGCAAGGAAATAACTTCTAAGGAAATTGTAAAAGGATATGAGTATGATAAGGACAAGTATGTTGTAATTACAGATGAAGATATTGAAAAAATAAAGACAGAGAAAGAAAAATCCATTCAAATTCTTCATTTTACTCAGCTGAACCAAATTTCACCGGTGTATTATGAAAAAACCTATCAGGCATCGCCGGAGGCAGGAGGAGAAAAAGCTTTTGAACTATTGCGCTCGGCACTGATGGCCGAGCAAAAGATAGCCATAGGAAAGACAGTAATGGGAAGCAAGGACACACTGATGGCTATAATTCCTCGGGAAGAAGGCATCCTTATTTCCACTATGTTTTTTGCAGACGAAGTTAAAGAAATTCAAAAGCAGTATACCAAACCTGAAGTAGCTTCTCAGGAATTAGATATGGCAAAGCTTCTTATTAATTCCATGGACACACCATTCGATCCTTCTAAGTATAAGGATGAATACCAAATTAGACTTCGTGAGCTTATTGAGTCGAAAATATCCGGAAAAGAAGTTATTGCTGCCGAGCCTGAAAGTGCCGGCAAGGTAATTGACCTTATGGAAGCTTTGAAGGCCAGCGTAGAGAAAGCTAAGAATAAAGAAACGGCATAATATGGCTGTAAAATTAAACGAATATAATCAAAAAAGAAATTTTGAAAAAACTTTGGAGCCGGAAGGAAAGTCAGAAATCTCCGAAGAAAGCTTAAGTTTTGTTGTACAGCATCATTTAGCCCGCAGTGGCCACTATGATTTACGTCTGGAATGGAATGGAGTTCTTTTAAGTTGGGCGGTACCCAAGGGACCTTCTTACAATACCAAGGACAAGAGGCTTGCTGTACTGGTGGAGGACCACCCTTTGGATTACAGGAATTTTGAAGGGACCATTCCAAGGGGAGAATATGGAGGCGGGGTGGTAATGCTTTGGGATGAAGGATATTGGGAGCCTTATGTGAATGTGGATGAAGGGCTCAGTGAAGGTATGCTTAAATTTGCTCTGAAAGGAAGCCGCCTTAGAGGAAGCTGGGCTTTGATAAGGTTAAAAGGCAAGGCAGGAGAAGCAAAGGATAACTGGCTTTTAATAAAAGAAAAGGATGAGTATGTTAAAGATGAAGAAGGAATATCCGAATTCACCACAAGTATAAGGACAGGACGAACAATGGCTGAAATTGATGAAGGACAAGATGAAAAGCTCATCAAAAATCCTTTCAGCAAGGCAGATGTGCAGCTTGCCAAATTAGTTAATACCATTCCCGAAGGGGAGTGGCTATATGAGATGAAATATGACGGATACAGGGTTTTGGCATTTGTGGAAGGCAGCAGTGTCCGTCTCATAACAAGAAATGGAAATGATATTACTAAAAGGTTTTTTACAATAGCCTCTTATCTTAGAGATTTCGCTAAAGGCAGAGCAATGGTTTTAGACGGTGAAATAGTTATTGCGGATGAATCAGGCAAGACAGATTTTCAGGCTTTGCAAAACTATTTAAAAAATCAAGAATCTCATACTCTAACCTATATTGTTTTTGATCTTCTTGCCATTGATGGAGAGGATATTAGAGGACGCTCATTAATTGACAGAAAAGAAAAGCTTGAAAATTTAATGAAGGATGCACCCAAAAATCTTTACTACAGCCGTTATGTGAAAGGATACGGAAAGGAAAGCTTTGCTGCAGCCTGCGAAGCAGGCATGGAAGGTATAATGGGTAAAAAAGCAGATTCTGTTTACAGCGGAAATCGGAATGATGACTGGATAAAAATTAAATGCGATAAAAGACAGGAGTTTGTTATTGGAGGATATTCCCTTTCAGATAAAAGAACAAGCGGAGTAAGCTCCCTGCTTCTTGGGGTTTATGAGGGTGAGGAATTAATATATGCAGGACGTGCAGGCACCGGTATAAGCGAAAATGAAATGAAAGTTCTTGAGGAAAAATTTAAAAATTTAAAAAGAATGGATGCTCCATTTAAAGAAGAACCTAAAATAAGGTCAAATGAAAAGGTAACATGGCTAAAACCAGAATTGGCAGCAGAAATTAAATTTACAGAGTGGACAAAAGAAAACTTGTTAAGGCAGGCAAGCTATAAAGGATTAAGAATAGATAAGGAACCCAAAACCATAAGAAGGGAAAGGCTGGAGAGTGACATTCAGCAGAAATTGAATGCAGAAAATGAAACAGTTATGGAAAATTCAAAAGAGGCAAATATGACGAAGCCACAAGGTCTTATTATTGAAGGAGTAAAAATTTCAAGCCCGGATAAGATAATATTCAATGAACTTAAAATTACAAAGGAAGATGTAGTTCGATACTATTCAAAAGCTTCGGAGAGAATGCTGCCCTATGTAAAACATAGAATTTTAAGCATTGTTCGTTGTCCCAAAGGTGTATCTCAGGCATGTTTTTATAAAAAACATCCCGGTCCGGGCAGCAAAGGAATTATTACGATGCATATTCCCACCGGCAATGATGAAACAGTGGAATATTTTTATATTGAGAATGCAAGAGGACTCATATTCGAGGCTCAGATGGGGACCTTGGAATTTCATACTTGGGGAAGCAGTGTTGATAATCTTGAAAAGCCGGATATGATGGTATTTGATTTAGACCCGGACGAAGGAATGGATATAGACAGAGTTCGCCAAGGGGTTATGGACATCAAAAGTGTACTTGATGAGCTTAATTTAAACTCATATCTTAAGACTAGCGGCGGGAAGGGTTACCATGTAGTTCTTCCTTTAAAGCCGTCTGCTGATTGGGATAAATTTCACGCTTTTGCAAGACAGGTTGCAGAAGTAATGGAGAATAAGTGGCCGGACAGATATACAAGCAATGTAAGAAAAGCTAAGCGAAAAGGCAAAATATTTATAGACTGGATTCGGAATGCAAGAGGGGCTACAAGTATTGCCCCTTATTCATTAAGAGCAAGAAAAGGAGCTAAGGTGTCAATGCCCATCTCATGGGATGAGCTATATACCGTTGCACCCGACGGCATAAATATGGAGGATGCCCTAATAAGAATTGAAGGAAAGGACCCTTGGGAGGATTTCTTTCAAAACAATCAGATGCTTAAATATTAGGAGAAGATTATAAAGATGTGGATAAAAGATTCCAAGATATATTCCCTCGATTAATAAGATTGAGGGAATTTTTATTATAAATATTGACATGAATTTACAAAAATCGTATAATTATATAGAGACTACAGTCTGTGAAATTTTATAATAAAGGGGATTGAAATGAATAAAAGAACTCTGCAATCAATTAAAACAAAAAAAAGAATTATAGAAGCTGCTAAAGAACTGTTTGTTGAAAAAGGTTATTTTAATGTAACTGTTGATGATGTTGTAGAAAGAGCAAATTCTTCTAAGGGAGGTTTTTATACTCATTTTAAAACTAAGGAAGAACTAATTATCAATATGGTTCCTATGGTGGATGAAGCTTATACAAAGTTTACTCAAATAAATAAAGAGTATAAAAGTACACTTGACAAAATAACTTCATTTATCAATTATATCTTTGAAATTATGGAAAAAGAAATAGGATTAGAATTTATGTCCGCTATTTATTCCTCGCAAATTAAGGATTTAACTACACATAGATTTTTAATCGAATCAGATAGAGTATACTATCATGTCTTTGGTAGATTAATTGAAGAAGCACAGAGAAATGGTGAAATCACTTCAGATTTATTAACAGAAGATATTATAAATTTCCTTACAACTTGTATACGTGGAGTTATTTATGACTGGTGTTTAAAAAAGGGTTCTTTTCAGCTTGCTTTATATGGTAATAACTTAATTAATATAATGCTGAATCAGTTAAAATCAAAATAATATATCAATATAATTTATGAGGTGAAATATGAAAGGACAATCTTTAAGAATTAGAAAAATAATATTGTTTATTGGTGTTACATTGATTTTATTGCTCTTGAATAATGGGAATGAGGCTTTTGCAATAAAAGATTCATACACAACAACAAGCTTAGATATATTTGCAGATTCATTCGCAAAGATAACCAGTGGAGCTGCAATTATACCGAAGGGTGATTTCACTATTGATGAAGACGACAAAAGATTTCAGCTTTCCGAAGACTATTCAGGCACTGTTACTATCTCTAAAGATGTAAGTAAAGTTACAATAGCGAGTTATGCATCTATCATACATAATAATACATGTATAACAATGGAGGGGGAAAGAGAGCAGGCCATTGAGTTGACCATTGAGGATGTAAACATTAAGGCGTCTTTTGAGAATAATGGTATAGATTTTACAAACGCCGGTGAGTTTGATAATAAACTATACATAAGCGGATTTAATAAAGTAGAAGTTACAAGTAATAATGCAGATGCTGCTATTTGTGTTCCTAAAGGTGTTCAACTTACAATAAATAAAGCAGATGGCTTAAATGATGATGAAGCACAGCTTGATGCTATAGGAAAGTATAGCGGTACAGGTATTACAGGAGGTGATGGTGGTGACGGAGGTACCATTACCATAGACGGAGGGACAATAACAGCAATAAGTGGATATGGTACAGGCATAGGAGGCAATAAGGCTATTATAACCATAAGTGGTGGAACAGTTACAGCATCAGGTGAAGTAGGAATCGGTGGAGACGGAGGTACCATTACCATAGACGGAGGGACAGTAACAGCAACAAATGGAAGTAGTGGAGCAGGGATAGGAATAGGAGGTAATGGGGGTATCATAACCATAAACGGGGGAAAGGTTACAGCATCAGGTGTAGTAGGAGTCGGTGGTAATGAAGCTATCATCACTATAAGTGGAGGAGAAGTTACAGCAACAGGCGACACAGGCATTGGAAGCCGTGGATGGGGCACTTCAGCCAAAACAATCAATATAAGTGGAGGGATAGTTGTCGCCGAAGGTGACAACGGAGCAGGTATAGGAAGAGGAAATGCTGATTCTAAAGATACTGATTGCAATATTATAATAAGTGGTAAAGCTAATGTAACAGCAAGCAGCAGACTCGGAGCTGGTATTGGCGGAGGTGGTTCAGGTCGCGGTGGTGTAAATATCACTATAAGCGGAGGAACTATATCAGCAACAGGTGGAGAATATGGAGCAGGTATCGGAGGTGGAAGTAATGGCTTAGGTGGAATAATAACCATAAGCGACGGAACAGTAACCGCAACAGGTAATTATTATGGAGCCGGAATAGGAGGAGGTTATAAGGGAGACGCCGGAACAATAAATATAATTGGTGGAACTATTATAGCAAATGGCGGTGATAGAGGAGCAGGAATAGGAACAGGCCAAGAAGGTATTGGTGTGACAATTAATATTAGCGGAGGTTTTATTAATGCCCAAGGCAGTACTAATTTTGGGGCGGCCATCGGAGGTGGCGACAATAGCTTAAGCGGTACTATTATAATAGATGAAGGAACTATTATTGCAATTGGTAAAAGTGGGCCGGGAATAGGTTTCAGTGGAAATGGAAGTACAATAAACATAAATGGAGGAATTGTAAATGCAGAAGGCGGAGCTGGCAGAGCAGGTATAAGCTGTGTAGAAACTTTCAGTGGTCCAATTGATATATTAACAATAAATGACGGGATTATAGAAGCTAAAGGTGGTATTAGAGCAGCAGGTATTGGCGGTGGTTTTTATCAATCAGTCGGAAATATAACCATAAATGGAGGAACTATTACAGCAAGAGGCGGAGATGAAGGAGCTGGAATTGGTGGAGGATATTATGCTTCACTAGGAAACATAACCATAAATGGAGGAACTATTACAGCAACAGGTGGAGATAAAGGTGCTGGAATTGGTGGAGGATTTTATGGTTCAGGATGCGATGTTATAATAACCGGTACGCCAATAATTATTGCTACAGGAGATATAGAAAAATATGCTCAAAATATTGGATATGGATATGCCGGAAGTGATTCAGGAATACTAAAGGATGAATTTGGAAATGATTTAGTTTATATTAACATTAACACATCAGGATTGTCTGAAGTAAATCTAAAGGTAGAGATAAATAAAGATGATAATTGGATTACAGTTACTAATGAAAGCTGCAAAACAAATGAGCAGGGTTTTTATGGAATTTTTACTTATAAGGATTATGATTTTGGAAGATATATATTGAGTAAACCTAAATACGAAACAAATATAGGTTTGTATTATGTTTTTCCGACCAGTAAAAATATTAACATTAGTTCAGAAATGTTTTTAGATAATACACCTCCTACAGTTGAAGAAATATATATTGAAAATAACGAAATATGTATATTGTTAGATTCTTTTGAGGTTTTAGGTACAGCCTACCTCATTCCGAAAACAGATACTATATATTCCAATAAAGAAGAATTTGATGATTTAGATGGTGCAAAAAAAGTGGATTTGTTTTGGCCTTTTAGTGCATTTTTCCAATTATCAGGATTAAGGGAAGGATATTATCAGGTCTATGTAGTTGATGGCGCAGAAAATGTGTCAATTCCATACGAAATACATTATTATATTCCAAGACCATCAAAACCTAAGAGTAACAGTAGTATTATTATTGGTTCTGAAACATTTAGTATACAATCACAATTTAATAGAGTAACCGGTAATGTGGAAACAGATATAAGCAAAAGTATTTTTGAAAAACTATCTGATGACAACATGACTGTTTCTATTCCACAAATTAAAGGTGCAAATTCATATACATTATCTTTTACTAAGGAAGGGTTGTTTTCAGCTAAAAAAGACATAAATATTACAATGGAGACAGAAATTGGTACCATAGTTTTTCCTGAAGAAATGATTGTAGATATTCAAGGAGATGAAGCCGATAAAGTACAATTAACTATACGAGCTGCAAAAATATCGGATTTGTCTTTAGATTTGCAAAATGAACTAAAGAATAAGCCAATTATTCAACTTTTACTAACAGTAGATGGAAAACAAATTGCTTGGAACAATCCAAATACACCTGTATCAATATCCATACCGTATACTCCTACGGCTGAGGAGCTTAATAATTTGGAGCATATTGTTGTATGGTATATAGATGGAGATGGAAATGCAGTATCAGTACCTAATGGTCGTTATAATAAAGATACAGGTGAAGTCACATTTACAACTACTCACTTCAGTAAATATGCCATAGCTTATGAAATAAAAACATTTGATGATATTAAAAATATAGAATGGGCAAAAAAGTCAATTGAGGTATTAGCATCAAAGGGTGCAATAAAAGGAGTATCAGTAAAGGAATATGCTCCACAAGAGAATATTACAAGAGTAGACTTCCTGTATTATTTGATAAGAACGCTAAATGTTGATATCAAGACAGATGAGAATTTCGATGATATTTTGAGTGATGCTTATTACTATAAAGAAATAGCTGTTGCAAAAAAACTTGGTATAACCAATGGTACAGGTAATAATAAATTTACTCCTGACTCATATATTACTAGACAGGATATGATGGTACTTACTGAAAAAGCATTGAGAATGGTGGGGAAGTTAACAAATGAAGCCACAAGCTATGAACTTGAAAAATACTCTGATAGGTTGTTAATTTCTGATTATGCTGTAAATAGTATTTCATCATTAGTAAAAGATGAATTAATTATAGGGACTGATAATAAAATCAATCCTACAGGTTTTACTACAAGGGCAGAAGCAGCAGTATTCTTATATAGGATATACTAAAGCTTTTAAAAAAGAGCCTACAGACTGACTGTAGGCTCCAATACTGTTAATGTGTTATTGTAAGTATTAAGATTTGTTACTGCACCTATGGGTATAGCCATTTTATATACTCCATGACCTGATGCTAAATTAGTCATAAGAGGTTTGC
>ENA-UOOR01002341-UOOR01002341.1-fermentation-metagenome-genome-assembly--contig:-NODE-2341-length-19356-cov-3.048909_pt1 | contig 19356 bp, 28 predicted proteins | sample MGYA00245780_ERZ724029 | MGnify/ENA primary metagenome ERZ724029 (study PRJEB28704, sample SAMN03018315) | fermentation metagenome | biome: anthropogenic terrestrial biome; feature: soil; material... | reverse complement strand
CTATTTTCCATAGCTTATTGAGTAATTTGAATACATCTACACAATTTTGTTTCATAACCGGAAGTGAGGAACGTATAGGAAAATTGTCTGCAGATACTTTCTTGTTAGAGATTTGAGCCTGAGTCAGGCAGTAATTAATTATCTCTTGAGGTACGCAGTCAATAAATGAATTTGTTATAAATGTCTTTTCAAGCTTTTTCATATCATCGCTACACGTCAATATATTTGAGTTAATTCCTGTAATATCACCTGAGAAAACATTAAAATATTGTCCTTCATAACCTATCTCAATATCAACTAAATCGCCTTTATTCAAGCTCATTTGTTTGAGTAAGTTTTCAGTGATTGTGATTTTAGCCCAATCCGAATAACTTTCTTGATTAGAAATTATCTCTGCTTCAGCACCAGCATTAAGCTCATAACTTGCTACTTTTAATTTTATAAGAGGATTAAATAAATTTATCCATAAATTCATAAAAGTTTAAATTCTTAAATAAATTCATTTTATCACCCCATCATTGCTAATTCTTTCTTGTACTGCATGGCAAGTTTCTTATCATCAACAGACGGTGAAGCCGCTGTCTTATCATTTATCTTTGGTGCAGCACCGCGGTCGTTGACTAAATAATTTTGGTAATTTGGATTTAATTGTACATTTGATGCAGATGAAGATGCAGATGCAGAGGAACGCGCCGTTATTGTTATAGGTATATATTCAAAAAACTCAAGGTTTACAATGATATTAAACCCTTCACCCGCAATAATTTTAGATGTTACTTTTTTTAGAATGATTATATTTATGTCTCGTGCGTTGATATAATCATTCACAATGTAGTATGCATAAGGTGTTTTGACATCCGGCTTGCGAAATATACGTTGTATTTTATTAAGCTTTTGCAAAACCTCTTCTTTGGAGTTACCTCTTAATTCAATGTCAATAAAGACCTTAGCATCTGCATAGCCTGTGACTTGCTTAGGTTTATCTGTTCTGCCTTCAACTTCTATTTCTTCATACAGTATTTCAGAGTCAACCTCTATATTTTTGAGGAGACCGGGAAGAACCCAGCCTCCAACCATTACAGAATTGTCATCAACATAAATCATAAGTACCTCCTAAGCTGTTACCAAATCGCCATCATCCGAGATTGAATTGTCTATGTCTTCCATATCTTCAAGCAGTCGCTTCATGAGCGTTATGTCTTTCAGGTCTTTAATATCAAAGTGGTATTCAACTTTTTGAATAACAATTTTCTTGCCATTTGACTTTACAGTTGTTTTGTCCGTTGAGCTGCTTTCACTTCTTGTTGCTTCACGTATAACTTGAAGTATGCTCCCGGATCTCTTACCTTCTGCTGCAGGGGATACTTGATTGTTTGAATCTCCTGAGAAGTTTTTCCCGAAGTTCATTGCATCTTCAAACATTTGATGAGGCATTGACTTTGATGCCCTCATGCCCACGGTTATGGTTTCAAAGATTCTCTTACCACTCAATGTAAGCTTAGACAACGGACCAATCTTTGCATCGGAGAATGGAAGCATTTCTCTTATTTTTCCTAACCCTTCCTTAACCAGATCTGCAGGCTTGTTTATTACGCTTTTTATTCCGTCTGTCAGAGTAGTGAAAATTTTAGCCCCGGATTCTTTTACCTTTGGTAAAAAATTAGTTATGGCATTATTGAATCCAGTAGTAATATTTGTCCATGTTTCAGTTACCTTTGTTGTAGCGCTGGTCCATACTCCATTGATAAATTGTGTTACCTTGTCCCAATTCTTCCACAATAAATATAAAGCTGCTATCAAGGCTATAACTCCTATGACTATCCATGTAATTGGATTTGCCAACAATGCTGCAGTAAAGCTCCACACGGATGAAACTAAACCGGGTATTGCTTTTATGCCTGCAAATATGGCTTGTTTACCAAAGTTAAATATCCCAAGTCCAAGATTTTTAACAACTCCAAGTGCTTTAAGTCCGAATCCTCCGAATTTCACGAGACCATCACCGGCATATAATGCTATAATTTGAAGTGTTTGAAATCCGCTTTTCAACATACCAAAAGAACTAATAAATATTTTTATAAATAAAATTAATTTAGCCCCTAAAAAACCTAAACTACCAAATGATATGGCTAAAAACCCGCCTACAGATACCAATATTCCAAACAAAAGAATAATTTTCATGACGGTACCTGCGAGCTGTTGATTGTTTTGTGCCCAGGTGCTGACCTTTCCAATTAACTTCCCGGCACTGTTCATTACATCCATTACAGCAGGTGAAAGGGCGTTACCCAATGTCTCTGTTATATTATGTATTTGCTGACGAATTATCTCCATTTTGCTTGGATCTGTTGTATTTATTTTATTTGCCATCTCTGTTGTAAGTCCAATTCCTTGTCCCATACTGCCGTACAATGACAATATGTTATTTTGTAAATCTCCTGTTTTTCCGTATAGCAAATCAATAAGCTTTATAGCTTCTTCTGTTCCAAACGCTTTTGAAATTTTTAATTTTTCTGCTGCATCTAATGTATCCCCAAACTGACCACGTAAGATGCCAAGTATTTCAGGCATGCTTTTCAAATTATTATTAGCATCAACAAAAGGTAGGTTTAGTTCCTCTCCTGCTTTAGCTACACTCCTTAAAAATGCACTATACTTTGTACCGGCCTCAGAGCCGCTCATAGTCGCCTGCAACATCCCTAAGATTGCCAATTGTTCCTCAAACGGCACATTTGCATTTGTCGCTGCAGCTCCGAGGGCTTGTATAGATTGAGCCATACCTGAGCCGGATGTTTTAAATGCCCGCACGCTGTCGGCTATTCCTGCCGAAAACATTTCACCGAATTCAATGTCTGATAGGTTTGAGTAATAGTCCTTGTAAATTCCATATCCTGTAGCAAAGAGTGATGTCATTTCAGCTATTGTTGATTTTGTTGCTGTCGCTGTTATTCCTGCAAATTCCGTATATTTTGCTACACCCTCATCAGCCAAAGAAGCGACACCTGATTTAATATCGTATGCAGCTGTGATGAATTGTGATTTTGTTGTACCTGCCCATTTGTCTGAGAACTGTGTTGCTGCGTTTTCAAGAAGTGCTAAATCTTCTAACCCTAATGAACTTAACTCTCCGATTGCTTTCTTAGTTTCCATTGTTGCATTAACAGGCTGCATCATTGCATTCGTTATAGTACTTCCTGAACCTTGTTTTGCCATATTTAAAGCTTTTGTTTGCAGCTTATCTAAACTACTTACTGTTGTGTCAATTTCCTTTCTTACGCTAACTATGGGACGACTTAAATTGTCGATCATGTTAACAATTACAGACAATTTAAATACATTCTCCATCGTACTCATATGTAAAAAACCTCCCTTCTGGAAAATTTTATATATTTTTCTTGTATCTTTTAATGTTATTGTGTAATATTATATTAGGAGGTGTTTTTAATGTTAGGTGCAATACTATCTTTTATCTTAACCGCAATTATAGTTGGTGCAGGAATTGGTGTGTTAGGTGGATTATTAATACTAATTCCATCTTGCATTTATGTTATACCATATGCATGGCACATAGGTGGTCGTATTGTAAACAAGGTCGAGTTCAAAGGGTACCGTGATACAATGAAAAATGCCACTAAATTATATAAAGCATGGTTAAAACGTGAACCGGCTCCATTTTAGGAGCTCTTTTTTTATTCTTCAAATAATTTATTTACGGCTCTTATCAGTATATTCTCTTCCAATTCCTGCACATATCTTGCTACAGCAAGCTGCTGTATAAAGTCATCAATGTCATCTGTGTTTTTTTTCAGCTCCACCGGAACGTATTTGTTAATCTCAATAATACTTGATTCGAAAAAATTTTCTTTTATACTATTGAGCTGCTCCGTTAGAGCTTTTTGAAATTTACGCTTTTTGCAAGTCCTAACATTCGTAGTAGTGTTTCATGCATGCTCAGTGCTGCCCCAGGATACTCATCAATGAACTCTTTTAGTTCGTCCTGTTGTTCGCCTATTATATTATCAAGTAGTAAAACCGTTGCAGCTTCATGAGCATCCGTGCTTACTTTTTTTATATACCTGCTAAAAGACTGAGTCTTGGGTTTGATGAAATAAAAGGTTTTTGTTATTTCACTATCATCACCGTCTGGCTCTATTGTTGTATTAACCTCATATACCTTTCCGTATATGTTTATATATTTTTCTTTCTTTAAAACCTGATTGTTTTCTTTCGTAATTTCTTCCATGATTACCTCCAATTTTGCAATTTATTATGAAAACTTTTATATTGCTGCCACACCGTCACGAACGATATTTCCATAAATAAGAAGGTCAATATCAACCTTAATATTTTTATCACCTTGGGTAGCTTTGTGACTGGTTTTAGTTATGGTCACTTTATTTAATACATCTATTTTTGTACGCTGAAATTCATGAGCATATGAAACTGTAATTTTAGGTATATCTAAGTTATACAAAGCAACTTTTTGTTTCTTGCAGTAAGCTACAAAGTCATCAAAGTCGTCTTTTAACATAGTTATTTTGCCCGTTGCCTTATAATTTCCGCGACCATAACCACGTTGAGCACTTCCCATACCATATACTGGTTCTTTTTCAAGCTCATCATCATAGTTGATATCCTGCCCCTGAAAGGTCATTCCCGGCATATCTATTTCAATGCTACTCCAATCGTACGCTCTTCCGTTTATTACTCCCATTTCACACCTCCGATTAAGAATTTGGTCTTTCTATGCCTAAATCAATGTCTATTTCTCTATAATGTCCTTTGGGCACATACCTAATAATAAGATTTAGTTTTTCAGTCCCAAGTATGTCTTGCCCTTCAGGAATAATAATTCTTCCTGAAGATATTTCTTTATTTTCAACAGCAAGGTCAACCGGCTCCTGTATAAACTCAGCTGTAACTGCTAAGCTTTTATCTACATTTGCCATGTCAACTTCTTTCTGAAGCTCAAGAAGAGCTTTAGCGCGTACCTGTTTAGTAAGCTTATTTGATACTCTTATCCTTTCAGCATATGTGTAGTCGCTGCCGTCTGGACACATCATTTTTGCGTTTGTTACATAATATCCGTCAAGACCTATGTACTGCCTTAAAGTCAAATATTTTGCCTCATCAAGACTTTCAATGTGATAATTTTCTATTCCTTCAGGCATCAACTTTGTTATACCTCGTATAGGAAATTCTCTTGTTTCTCCGATAGATTGACTTACCCTTGCCCTTGAATATAAGCCACAAACTATCCCTGCGCAATTAACATCTTTAACAGATCCGTCCATTTTATTGGACATCGCTCTTGCAGACACTACCTGTATATATTTATTTGCAATAGCTTGTCTTTCTGTTATAAGTGATTGAACATATTCGTCCACACTTATATCAGTCTCTCTCATGTTTCTCGTTTCAGAAACAAAGAATATAGGATATTTGTATGTGCTGAAAAATTTGTCTGCCTCAATTGAAAGTGAAGCCCATAATGCTTGGCTTCCTGGTCCAACAACATGTATATACTCATAATTTTTGTTGATGTTTTTGATTTTGTCTAAAGTTTCTAAAACATCCTGATTATTTAAAGCCGGAGCTGCCGTTGTGAATGAAAATTTATCACCCGCAACAAAACCCTGTCCCGCAGCCACAGCAAATTTTAATGTTATTCCTGAATCGTTTATTTCGTAGTCACCGGCTAATGGTACTGTTATTTCTTCACTGTAAGTTTCACCGGCATTCAATGAATATACAAATGTTGCTACATTCAATTCTCCTGAGTTTTGTATTTCTACAATGGCATTAAATTCATTTGTAGGTGCGCCTTCAGCTGTCATAGTTCCTGTACCAGATTTTACTGCTGTAACTTCACTTATGATTCCTGCTACTGAAGGGACCACAGGATAACAATATATTAAGTTACTTCCTGCAAAGACACTGTCCATAACAGAATCAGCAAGAGGACAGTTACCTAACAACTCTTTTATTTTTTTATGATCCATGGATCCTCTTATAGTGATATATCCGGATGCTACAACAGGCGAAGCTCCAATTTTAATATGTACACCTTCACCGGTTTCGGTTGCAGAGCCTAAACCGCCATCAGTTATACTTATGTTTACATCTCTTAACATGTCTACCTCCTTTATTTAAGTGGTGTTTTTAAAAATTCATTAATTGCTATTTCCATTTCTTTTTTTGTTACTTGCTTGCCTTTCAACCACTTTTTATGTGCCATAACTCCGGCAAAAATGGAATCAGAAACATTTAATTCTTTCTTAAGTTTTTCAACCAGAAACAGTTCAATTGTTTTTTTAGTATCTTTCTGATCTGCCGGTTGTTCTTTCTTATTGTCCATGTTCAACCTCCACATTTTCAAGTTGTATAGTTTTAAAATCTACATCTCTATATACACCGCCTTCAAATTTTAAAAGCATTTGAACAGTTATCTCTGATTTTAAAATACTATCTTCTTTATCAACCCAGTCTATTTCTTCAATAGTCATTTCTGCCCAGTTACTGTCTATATATAGTCCATAATCAAGGGATGAAATGAATTTTTCATATATCTCAGAGCACTTTTCAAAACTATATTCTCCAATGATAACAATGAAGTAAATAATTCTTTTGAACTTCTCTGTACGTTTTTTCTTTTTGCCCTGATCATCAAAGTAAACTTTCATTTGCCCGGATTTTGTAATTTCTTCTTTATCCGGGAGTACAGCACCAAAATGTTTTTCGTTGTTATCTTTAAGCTTTTTTTGATTTGTGATTATTTGTTTACTGATACCTGCAGTGCTCAACTTTCCTTTTAAATATTCATTGCATTCAACGATCATTCATCTTCACCAACCAATTCCAATAAAGTAGCTCTAATTTCATCTATGTCCTCTTCAGATATACCTAAGAAAGGTCTTGCGGGTATACTAACCTTTAAACTTGGAATATGAACCTTCTTAACAAAAATATCTTTACCTCCAATATTAAACATAAGAGCTTTTCCTTTCTTAGCTCTTATTGTTAGAGGACCAAGTTCCCTGCTATCATCCCCAAACTGGTGCGTAGCAGCGTATTTAACATTAGTTCCTACAGCAAAGCCCCTGCGGTCAGATTTACTGTTTATACTCCGTCTTAACCGCCCGGTATTGGTAAGAATTTTTTCACGTCTTGTACTGGTTGAAGTCCTTTTTGTTGGCTTCCACTTTGTACCGTTAGGAGCTTCCTCATTCCTAAAACGATCCAAAGTAGAAGCTCTTATTGCTTCTGCAAGTACAGCATTTACTCTACGCATGTCATTATTTTCAAGCTTTGACAGCCGCTTATATAACTTCCTAATATCGCCTTCAATGCGTACACCGCTCATGATTACATTCCCTTCATGTTGTTTCTGCCAAATATTTTGGTATTGGATGATATGTTAAAGCTTGAATTTGCTTTTTGAGCCGGAACAGTAATTCCAATATCAGCAATTCCTTTTGCAACATTTTCAAGAAATTTAATGGCATATTTATAGCGTTCAAAATAGTTATTTTCACGCTCATCTTTAAGCATTCCGTTTCTTGAAAGTATGTTATATAGAGCTATATCCTTACTTAATTTATTTATTATAGCCGGAGGAGAGGGAAGAGGAGACGGGTACCTTTTATTCAGGTATCCGTCAATCTCAGCATCAGCATCCTTTATGGCTCCTTGGATTATCTCGTTAAGCTTAGCGAGCTTGGTCTCCTCGTCCTCTGTGCTTTCTGGAAATATATCATCAACGAGGGAGTTAATCATGTCCGGCTTTATCATGTCCTTAACTTCCTGAATTGAGCTATACATATACGTTCACCAATTATGCAGCTGGTTTATCTGCAGTACCTGTAGATCCGTATGCAAGATGCCATAATCCATAACCAGCATTGTCTCTTGAATCTATTCCGTATAAGAACTCTTTTTTGTTGAACACATTATCATCTCTTATATCATCTTTAGCAACAAACTCTGGTTTTTTACGCTGTTGGAATATTAGTGGCTTAATCGGTTTAGAAGTGTCAAGCAAGTACCATTTTGTTGGATGATTTGATAACTCACTTACAACTAATAACTCTGCGCTGTCCTTATAGATATTAGTTGTGCCGTCTATTTGCTCAGCAAAAAGTATCTTTCTTGCAATTCCTTCTAATTGTGGTGGAACAATAAGTAAGTTCGGTAATACATTCAGTGGATTGCCTTGTTCATCCTTCAAGCTCATTAATGCAGCTCTGGCATCTCCGTATGTTTCAACTGTCAATTTGTAAGTTGAACTGTTGCTTTGTACACCGCTTTTACCTTCCTTGTGATCAGTAGCAAAGAAAGTTTTACCGTCATAGCATTTCTTTGTAAATCCATCTGGTAGTAATGCGAACACAATTTCGTCTGGGTGCATAGCTGCTGATTGACCCATGCTTTGTACCATAGGATTATAAATTCCTATAGTGTCATCTTCTACGTCGTTCTTATCTAAAGAAATTGTTAATTCAAAATCCTTATTTTTGATTTCATAATCAAAGGCTCCAAGATTTTGAACAAGTCTTTCGCCAATCCATTCGCGCATACGCGGAATCTTTCCAAGCCATTTGTAGCTTTCGCTCTTAGTGCTTGATGGAACCACTGTTGCTATCTTCTCATAGAGTGGCTTAGATTCTGTGAATGCTTTATTGAAAATCGTTTTAAAACCTACATAAATTGCTTGTAATGCTGCTTGATTAACTATCATAATTTGCCTCCTATAATATATGTTTTATATTTATCTGATTTCTACCCAAACACCTTCTGAATCGACCGCCAATACTTTACCTGCCTTGGATGTCTCCAAAGCTGATGATGAAACGGTTTCATCATCTTCTATGTAGCAATCTTTTAAAACATGTGCTTGTGTTATTGCAGCGGTGCTGCTGTTGTTGAAAAGGAAACATCCTCTTCTTACAAGTACAGTCACATCTCCGTTTGCGCCATTTGTGTTGTCAACATAAACTTCAGCTCTACCAGCAGATGTTAAATTTTCAGCTTTTGTAGCTGGCTCTGCATAACCTTCTGCATTAACCACAACGATGCTGCCTTCAAATACTTTTTTACCTGCAGCAACAGGAAGAGATATTTTATCTCCTATTCTATATGGGGTATTTCTACCTTTTATTAATGCCATTATTTTTCACCTCCGTATTTTTTTACATCCTCTGCATCAATTCCAAGCATTTTATTTATGCTCAATTCAAGCTCAGGATTTGGTTTCTTCTCTTCTTTTTTTATGTTGACTTCGCTTAAATCAATTACCACTGGAGCATTTTTCAAGAACTCTTTAAAACCTTCAGGGTCTTTAAGAGCAATTTGTTCAGCCCATGCTTTTTGTGCCGGTGTTATTTTTCCTTCACTCAAAGCTACTTGTACTAAATCATTGCTTTCTTTTTTCTCAATAGTAGCTTTAAGTTTTAAAAACTCTTCAGTACTTACATAACCTGCAGGATTCTTTAGGGCTATGATTTTACCCTTAACCTCTGCCACAGTAGCATTATCTTTTAATTCAAGTGCTTCAAGAACTTCTTTACATGCTACTGTTTTTTGTTCATCTTTCAATGCTTTTGCATTTGCAATTAAAGCATTTACTGCTTCAGCTATTTGTTCAATTGTTGCATCTTCAGCCAGACCTAATGCCTGAGCTATTTGTTTTAAATCCATTTCGTTACCTCCATCATCATCTAATTTATTAATTATTGCCTCCATACCATCTATGGCAGGAGTATTGGTTAAGCCAGCAGAGTGCAGCCGTACTGCTCTGCCATCATCTTTGCGTTTCAGAACAACAGGGCTTATATACCTGTATTCCTTATTTTTTAGATATTCCTTTGCTTTGTCTGTCCATTCCACAGTTGCATATATTCCGTCATTTTCTTTGAATGTTAATTTCTTAATCCATCCGGCAGCCGGTGCTTGTACTCCATCAAGCGTCTGATGCTCATAGTCAATAACTAAGTCAAGCTTTCGCTCGTTGAAGTATTGCATCATCAAATCATAACTCACCTTATCAACCTTAAAAGGACCCTTCCGGCTTTTTACATCTCCGTAGGGCAGGATCTTAATTTCTTCCGGAGCGGAAGAAACATCCACCATGTCGGATAAAACGTAAATATTTTTCAATTTTCATCACCACCTGCGTTAATTTTTGGACTGTTTGTCCACAACCACCGTTAATCGCCGTTAAACCCGCGTTAATTTTTGCGTAAACTTTATGGACAAGCAATTCTTCGATTTAACATATTTTTTTCTTAAACTCAAAAACAACGGCTAAAATGATATTTCTGATTGCCGCTTTTTTATAAAATGTGTCCTAAATGTCTTTTTGAGCGTTATTTTTTCTAACGCTATGCGTTAGAATGTTGTTAATTCAACCGTTAGGCAACTAACGCTCTTTTTTATATAATTCATATGCCTTTTTAAGGGGCTCAGGATAACTTTTTATATCTGCTTCAAATGCTTTTTTAGCAGGGTTATAATTAAAGTTTCTATCAGGATATATTCTGAACATTTCTCCTGTTTCTACATCAACACCTCTTTCAGGCAGCTCTTCCATTACTTTTAAACCTCTTTGTTCAACCTGCCTTCTTGATAATGTCCTGACACCACATCGACACCTGAAGCCATTCGGTGGATAATATACATCCCAAAAAGGATGATCAGCAGGGTAGACTAATTCGTCCATAGCTCGGTGGCTGGGTCTTGTCTTGCCATCATTGACTGCATCATATTGCCAATAAGGTCGAATCTTTTTTACCTCTGGATCCGTCATAGCAGCATAATGTCCAACGCTGTATGCAGTCTGAATATTTGTCCTGAATATATTATCTGCCTGATAGGGAGTTATACCTTCATAACCTTTGCTGTCAAGGAAGCTGTTTATCTCTTTTTGAAAATCATTGAGAGTGCTGCCGTTGTCAATCGCCTTCTGCAGCTCATCTATAAACTTTTTAATGATTTCCATATTGTTGTATCCGGAAATCGTAAAAGCTTTTGTTCTGTATTCATCCTTGATTTTTTTAAATTCTTTTTTTGAAACAGGTATTTTACCACCAAAATATTTTTCAGCTTCTTCAAAGCTTAAATCACCGTAAAGAATATTAATGTCTGTCATACTCAAGCTTCCTTCCGTACATGTCAGCGATGAACATAGACTTTTGTATCAGCTCTTCCATATCTTTGTTATCCATATCTTTCAGAATCTTTTTAAGCTCATCAGGATTGTTCAGCTTTTTCTGTAGCTCTTCAAGTGATTTTGCATTTTCTATAATCACACCAAAAGGCTTAAATATTTCATTAAAAAGCTTTATGCTTATTGATGTAGCATCATCTGCAAGTGCATCAACTTCCTTTTGATAATCTGTATTTTCATACTTATTTGCAATGAACTGCGTATCTTTTAAGAAGCTTGAATAAATAGGAGCTTGTGGAACGACAATCAATTTTTGCCCTGCTTCAGGTTTCGGTATACCAAACTTTTCATAAAGATGCTCTTCAGTAACCGGCAGACCTATATCTTTAATAATTGTTCTATATGTATTTGCATTTGTTTCACCGTCTTCCGGCTCTTCATAATAGAACTTTAACTTAGGGGCATATTTTACATATTGAGGTCCAAAATTAAATAGAATCAGTGGCTGTATTAATTGCTTTCTAATTGTCTTAGCTAAAGCTTTACAGTCTGATTTAACTAAATCATGTCTTACTCCGTCATGCACTGTTGCTGCAGCTTTACTGCCTGTATCTCCTATATCTGTTGTCAAAGTCTGACCTAATATAGCTTTACTCATTTCTTTATTACAGAAATTTGCAAGACTTTCATATACGTTTAAAGATGATATTTTTGCAGCTTCTTTAAATTCAATTTCGGCACCTTCAGGAACTATACCTGCAGCATCACTGCCCATCATTATTAAAGCTTCCTGTAATGCTCGTTTATCCTCTTCGGATGCGCCGGAATTATATTTTCCTAATCTAAATGGCATTCCATACACTTCAGCAAATGCCACCCAATCCTTAATTGAATAATTCTTAAACAAATACATCCATGCTGCTACTCTTAATATTCCTGCTTTGCAGGGGTGTCCGCTTCTTGCCTTGTAACGGTGAATTATGAATTTATTAATTGGCAGCTCTTCACCTTGAGGATTTTCCACAGTCATTACCTTGAATTTATCTTCATGATCCCAGAAGAATTTCTTTTGGAGTCTGCTTTTTATATCTTTAACAATTACTCTATTGTTCTCATAACCCCAAATAATTTCAGATACCGCAAATCCTTTACCAATGGCATCCAATAAGTCAGTGAATATATCTTCCGTATCTAAATTTTCAAATACTTCAGATATTAAATCAGTCATACTATCAGTTATCGCAGATTTTTCAGTTGAATATGGCATAATCTCATATTCAAGACCTGTTACTGCATTTTTTCGAGTTTGAAATTGACTGAACAAATGCAAGTCTTTGCCTTCCATTTCTTCAAACAATTCCATCTGCCTATATACATCTCCCTGATCAGCTTCTCTGAATATTCTTGCAAGCTTTTCAGGAGTCAAACCATTTGAAGGATAAGTACTATATTTATCATATATAGTAGGTGCAGCTATTTCTCTTGTTATTGGTTTTGTCTTTTTTATGGGATTGCCGTTATGATCTACAATCAAAATTTACACCTCCTAATATGCTCCTTTTTTAAATCTTAGTCCTCTTTTTAAAATACTTTGATAACTGCCTTGATTTGATTTGGAAATTTTCTTTGCCAATCTGACAGCCATTTCAAGACCATCAGGTCCGTCATCATGTGCGCTCATTGGATATTCCTTTAGCTGCTGCATCAGCAACTTATGTTTAGCATTAAACTTTATATATCCGTTTTTAATATCCGGCTGAAGAGTCGAAATCCTCATATTTTTATCACTGAAATTCTGTATTTCTTCAACAGGTAGATACTCTCCACATTTGGAGCTTTCTTCTGCAAGCTTATCCTTAAAAAATTGTTGAAACTGTACCGTTTCAATTCCAAGTTTTGTGTATCCTCTACGAAAATCTATTTTTAGCTTCTTGCTGCTTTCAATTGTATCCGTTATTATTACGTCTGGATGCCGTCTTTCAATGCTGGCAATCAGGACATACATATATCCGGTCTTCGTATCCAGCGCAAGAACTATAATAGTTGAATAGTCGCTTTTCTTTGTCTTCCCCAAAGACGGGTCGATTGCTCCAATGAAAATAAATCTTGGTTCAGAGAAGTCAATCTTTGCTTCATTGTAATAGTCAAACCATTCTTCATTGAACATCTGACTTTCCGGGTCAATCGGTTCATTCTGAAGCTCACTGTTAAATGCTGCATCTCCTTCAGAAATTTTCATTACCATCAGGTCATAATAACTGAGCTTTTCTTCCCAGAGCACTTCCGTTCCTTCAAGCATTGCCTTCTTATTTTCTTCAAAAAAAACAAGAGCATCGTGCTCATGGTCGAGATTGTCAAGGTTTGTGTATATAGTTTTCCACATTTCCCACAAGCCATCGTTTTTTGCAAAGCTAATGATTGCCTTGTATTTTATACTTCTATAACTTGGGTTCTTCAGTACCTTGGCAAGTAGTGAGTCATAATGTAGCATAGTGCCTATGTAAACTATGTCTGTGTAACTATCACCGGCTTTAGAAACTGCTTTATAAAACCAATTAGCAAGTTTCTTGCGTTGTTCAGGAGTATTAACATTTTCATCATTTTCAACATCATCAAGTATTATTAAATCAGGTCTCCAATTACGGTGCTTTCTACCTCTTATTTTCTTCCCTGAGCCAATTCCTATAATCTTGATATTCGTTGATGTTATAAATTCAGAATCAGTCCATTTATCACCCTTTAACTCCCCGAAGTCCTCTCTAATTATGGTATTTTCTTCAAGCTCAACTTTTATATCGCTGATAAATCCTTCTGCTTGATCAGAACTATCAGAAAGTAAAGCTATAAAGTGCTTGTATGCATAACATATTGAATGAAGCGTGCCTTTAAAAGTTAGATTTGTACTTTTGGCATGTCCTCTTGGTGCAGCTGTAACACGTCTGCATCCCGGTAATTTATTTATGTTTTTGCTTTCCTTATATGGGTCAAGTCCTTTAAGTACACCTTCAGACCAATGATCATTTAACTCCCTATGAAAGTCCGGTGATTTTCTTGTAAAGTAGTGGGGAAGATAAGCCCTTCCGAAATATTCTAAATCAAATGCACTAAGGCGTTTCCTTAAACCTTTTTCACCACCTAAAGGTAGTTTTTGCAAATAATCTTGATAAATTTCATTACGCTGAAGCTTGCATTTGTCATTTTTTAAAACATATTCAAGAAATAATTCTTCCTGATATTCTTCAGTTTCAAACTCCTCTAAATCAACATCCGGTTCTAACTCAAGAAGATATTTTTCAATACTAATTGTCATCTAACATCATCCTTTGCTTTGCCGTTTGAAGTATTTCTGTCAACTTCGGTGCCAGCTCCTTGTCATTTCTGATTGCCTGCAGCATTTCACTCTCAAGTTTTTCAAATGCAAGGTCAACCTTCTTTTTCATATCCTGTTTAACTCTATCTTTATATATCTTTGTACGGCTCAGACTTGCAATCAAACGTCCTGCTTTATCCAGTGGCATTTCATCAAACTCTTCTTGTGCGGATGCTAATTTTTTAGTAAGTCCATCCATTAATAGCTGCATACTTGCCTCGGTATAATCAGTGTCTGGATTATTTTTCATGACATTAATTAAAGCTTTTGTTTGTTCCTGAGCTTCTATTAATCTTTGGGCGGCTCCGTTAGTTCTTAATGCATATCTGCCAACGGCACTTTTTGATATTTCATAGCCTTCTTCAGCCAGTGCTTGAGATATTTCCATATATGTATATCTTGTGTCAGCAAGCATTAAATCAACACGTTCTTTCATTTCTGGTGGCAAATTATCGATTTTACAACGTATCCTATTTTTTTTCCTTTGGTTACCCATTAAAGGATCACTCCCGGGTCTTTTATAGTCTCTTCGACTAAATCCACACCTTTCGCTGTAAGTGTAACCATGTCATCATCTTTTGCATCCTTAATAAAGCCATCCTTGACTATTATGTATTTTTTATCTTCAAGATAAGTCAAATGTTTATCCATTTCTCCTGTGCTCGTAACTCCCTTAGTTATAAGGGCGGTTCTAATATTACTTATGCTTGTTGTGTCTGGATAGAATAATGCAAGGGTTCGTATAATCTGACCACGCATTTGCTTGTTTTTTAATACTTGAGTTTCATCCATTCTATTCACGCCTTCTTTCCCCCTTCATTTCCATGATTAAATCTGTAATTTTATCTAATTTGCAATCAAAATTTGTTATATTTCTTATATAGCTTTCTTTATCAACAAAATTTTTATTTACATGATCCTTAAAATCGTCAACCTTTTTTTCAACTTTTTCAATTTTGTCATTCAGATTTCTTTCAACTTCAGCTATCTCACTTTTATTTTGGTTGATATCTTTGTCAATATTCTTTTTCATATCTTTTATGAGGTAAGCTAAAATACCAATTCCGATAGTCGTTATAGTTTGCGTAATCCAATCTATATTCACAAAGTTAAAACCTCCTAATAATATCTTTCGGAACTAAGAACCATTACATCAATCTCATGCTGCCTTTTAAGTATAGCTTTCTGTGCTTCCGATGTCCTGTCTCTGTATTGTTTCTTTTGCTCTTTTCGTCTTTCTTTGCATATTGCTTTGCGTTCTTCCTTTAACTCGGAAAGGCAATCAAGACTGTTAATATATGCACTAACAGTCTTTCTGCTTTTCCCAATTAAGGAGGATATATCTGTAATTGTTTTACCTGCTTTATAAAGTTTTAAAGCTTCATCATGCCAATCTTTCACTATTATCCGCTCCTTGTAATTTCGTATAGCCCGTGAACTACAATAATTAGATTCCTCATTACTGAGGTTACATTTTTGTCCCCTATTTTTGGGCGGACAGATAGATTATTCTAATCTCTTATAGAATATTTGTTTAAATAACTGATTTGTGTATACCGTTGCCATTGCAATTAATATCCCATATATAATTCCATTTACTACCGTTTTATCTGTGAGCCCCTGTTCTAATACCACAGCAGTATAGGCAATTATAAGTATTACCGCTGTTACCAGTACAAATATTGGTATCACCCAACTTGGAATCTTGCCTGTTTTCTTTGCAAATTCAGCGATGCAATAAACCGCTACCGCAATTATGAAAAGCTCCGGAGGTATCATATTAATCAACTCCCACTCCGGTGCTTCCGGTATGTAACCGTAAGCAGGTACTCCCATTGTTAAAACCGTCATAATTACAATTGCTAAGATTATTAAATTCCTTGTTTTTCTCATGTTTTTCCCTCCATAAAAAAAGATATTGTTATTTTTGAATCTTAACAATATCTTACTATTTTAATATATACATGTGTTACCAATACATGTTGACAAAACGTGTTTAGAAATCAATAATACTTATTTGATTCTCTATTGGTTCATCTTTTAAAATTCTTCTTACGCTTTCATATGCAAGATTATATTTCTTCGCTAATGCACCTATATTATACCTATTATACTCTCTCTTAATTTTTCTATCTCTTATGGTCTTTGTGACCTCATCCAATTTATTGAAATATATTCGTGTCCCTCCATAAAATTCGATAAGTTTTAGAAAATTATCTATTCCGATTAACTCGGCAATTTCTCTGTTTTTCTCGTCTAAGTCATCAATTTTAATCTCCTTTGTCCAATCTTCCATCTATATCATCCTTTTTTTATAAATCTAATATTGGTTTTATAACATTTTCATAAAGCATTTCAAAAGTTATATCCATACTTGGATTTTCTTCCTTTATCTTATCAACATACTTTCTGTACTCTAAGGCTATTTTCACAGCTTTTAATACCCCAATCTCTTCTTCTGTTATTTTTAAACTTGATTTGCCTGAAGGTCTTAAGGCACCAATACCTACCCAGATATCTCCGTACACCATATTGTCTTCTTGAAGTTCTTTATTTACTTCTTGTGCAAACTTTTTTCTGTTTAATCTTTGTTTTACAGGAGGAAGGATTCCTTTTTCTCTTAGCTCTTCGCGGATCTGTTTATTTATCTTCTTTTCAGCATTAGTAAGCTTCTTATATTTTTTCTTTACTGCCATTGATTCCCTCCAACTCTTTTCTTTTAATCATGCTCTTTAGTGCTTCAATACAACTGGATGCTTGTCTGGTACTTAACCAATTTATATGTTCAATTTTATATCTGCTTTTTATAAAACCATTAAGTCTAATTTCATTCCATTCAAGACTAATAGCAAGATCCTTTATCATACCAATTTGATTTACGCTAATCTTTCCTGACGCACCGGTATTACCATATTTTCTATTATTAATTTTGTCTAATACCTTTGCTGCTTCTACATAAGTTAATTCAGTCATTCGCTCTTTTTTTGCTATACCCATTATTACACTATACACGTCATCTTTACTAAGTCCTTTTCCCTTAGCAGCTGTCCATATTGCTTTTTTCTGTTTATTTTCAATCATATTCACAGACATATTTACACCTCCATTTAAGGAAGAGGGGGAAGCCCCTCTATTTATCGTAACTTAGACCTACACTCAGGCTATCTTCGACACTTATAGCTTTCTTTACCTTTTCAATGTCTATTTTTTCTAAATCAAAGAATTTTTCAACAAGCTCATAGTTTTTATGTTCTCGGATTGCATCCAGTTCTTCTTCTATATCAGATTTAACACCTAAGCTTTCAAGTACATCTTTATCTTTTTTAAAATCACCCTTCAACTTTTTCAAAGCAACCTTTATTTGCTTTTCATCCAAATATAAATCTTTCAGAATTTGCTCTAAATCATGCTGCTTATAATCGCCCTTATAAAGTGCGATCAAAGCATCTTTAAATTTACTATCAACAGTTATTTTAATGGTTTCTTCTTTAGTATATTTACCTTCAATAACTTCGCCTACATTTTCAACGAGGGCAGGTAAGTTGTCTACCTCAAATTTTTGTTTATAAGTTATTGCACAGATGCCACTATCACCAAAATATTCAATATATTTCAAATTCTTGTTTTCCATTTCTTGAAGAGCTTCAGCCTGAAGGTCCGCCTTAATTGTATCCAGTTCTTTTTTATCTTCCTTCATTCTCTTGTCAATTTCAATTGCTTTACTTACTTTTTCTGCAATGTTCATTTTAAACCTCCTGTTTTTTTAATGTTTCGAGCTGCAACTTGCGTTCATGAATATTATCACTCAAGTCTGCTTCTCTTAAGGCTCCATTTAAACCGTATATACTATCTTTATGATGATTGTCGAAAATCCTTACTGACTTATATTTGCCAACTGCCCCACGCTCAGTTATAATATCGTGCTTATTACGGCACTTAACAGCCTCTATATATTCATCAAAAGCCTTTTTACATATTGGGCAGCGGTACCAAGTTTCAACACGTGCCATTTTATATTTTTAGGTTTTTTCGACAATCATCACATATAAACTTGCCTTTGTAAGCTTGTACATTTTCAATACTTTTACAAAATATGCATGCACCTTGTACCCTTTTTATTAAAATATCTCCGTTATCACTTGTAATTAATACAACTTTTTCTTTGCCTTGGATACCTAAGTTCCTTCTCATTGAGCTCGGAATTGTAATTCCACCATTTTTAGTAATTTTTCTTTCCATTATCTTATTTCCTCCCTATTATTCATCTCATACAATCGTTCCAATATCTCAGTTAGTTTTGTTATTTCATCATTTTCAACTGCACAGTCACAATATATTCTTGCTTCATCAGTGTACCTATAATGGAACTTTTTAAGATGGTCTTCTGCTGCCTTTCTTGTAAGAAATTCACCTGTGTAGTATATTTCTTTTTTATGATAAATTATCTCGTGATCAATATCGTAATCATCACAAAATTCGGTCAAATCGTCAAAACCTTTTACATCATCTAATTCCTCATCATATGAATAATTTTCTTTTATATACTCAACTGCTTTTTCAAACTCTTCATCTGAAAATTCTACCAATTCCTCATAACTTTGCGAAAAACCAATAGACTTAAAATCATAAAAACTTGACGTACAATGCACTGTTTTGTTCTCCATTATTTTAAATATAAGCGGCTTCCGAGTTCCTAAATTATCCTGAGTTTTAAGCTCTTTGCCTAACTCAATCAAGTAATCTAAATCTTCTTTATTCCCTTTAAAAACATCACTTATAAATATCATGTTCTCCTCCTGAATAAATTTTAATATCTTTCCAT
>ENA-UOOR01002340-UOOR01002340.1-fermentation-metagenome-genome-assembly--contig:-NODE-2340-length-19361-cov-3.573086_pt1 | contig 19361 bp, 13 predicted proteins | sample MGYA00245780_ERZ724029 | MGnify/ENA primary metagenome ERZ724029 (study PRJEB28704, sample SAMN03018315) | fermentation metagenome | biome: anthropogenic terrestrial biome; feature: soil; material... | reverse complement strand
TCATAAACAATACGAAACTCGGGCACAAGCCCATCAAGATATATTCTGGTACATATGAAATATTCTATAATCGCCAACGCAGACATCAATTATTAGGTTATTTGTCTCCAGTTGACTTTAAAAAGACCTTAATCCCTAAAATAGTGGCATAGACCAGGGATGAACGCAGAAAATCTGCTCAAAAGTAAGAGATAACGAGAAATTCCAACTCTGAACTGTCCGTTTTATCGAGAAACCCTCAATGTTTTCGTTGGGTTCTTACTTTGAAATAGGTGAATGGCATGAAAAACAAACTAGTTCAAGCTGCATCTTTTATCTGGCCCTTGGATGCGAATCTGGAAAAATCAAGGTTAGAGGCTGATGGTATCAGATGTTATCTTTTTGACGAGATGACAATTACGATGTATTGGTTATACTCCAATGCCTTACACGGTGTTAAGCTTTACGTCAAAGCCAATGATCTGGAACGTGTGTATGAAATTCTTAATGATGAAAATGAAATAGAATTGGAGACCGACGACAGATGTCCCAAATGTAATTTGGCTAACATTTATTACGAAAACGTTGATCAACGATGGCTCTACTTAAGCTGACTTTTATTGGGAATACCATTGCCATTTTTTCATGATCAATGGACTTGTAGGGATTGCGGGTATTCCTGGGAAGAGTAATTAGGGGTGAGGAGAAGAGGGGGCAAATGATTGAAAAAGAGACTTGCGGTTATTGTTATTGCCGGCGGTCTTGGCCGATGACTTCAAAGATACATATGTACAATTATTAAAAAGCAACAAGGATGAAGAGTTATACCAGCATCCGGCGGATTGGGAACAAGCTGATCCCCATAACCCGGAGTTGTACATTGCATATTTTAATTATTATTACAATTTATCTAGGGAAGAAAGGGTTTTAGTAATAAGCCCAAGCCAAATCGACCAAGTCAATCCGGAAGGCACATTTTTTAGGCTAAACGACCCGGATGATCCGGACAAACTGGTCGGGTATTTATATAGCGAAATCGTTTATAACGAAGAAAAAATCGGGCTTGCCTTAAATTACCTTAATGAAGGATTAAAAAGGTATCCCGCCCGATTGGACATGCATTTAGGGAAGATACATATATTAGGTCTGGTTTCCAGGCATGAGGCGCAGAAAGATGCCTTGCTCGAGGTCTTAAATATTTCCACAGGAATTGATAACCAATGGCTATTCCAGGATGGGGCAGGGTTGGAAGATGCTTATAACTTTATGATTGAAAATATCCAAGGCCGAATCGGTCAATATTTTTATCTGGAAGACGAAAGGAAAAACGATTATATAAGCGAAATTTGTCAACGAATGATTGATCTATATCCTGATTGTGTCTATGCTTATAACAATCTGGGCAGCCTTTATTACTATGAAGGTAATTATGGAGAAGCCATTAAAGGGAACTAGCGACAGAGCAAATTGGTAAACTGGAAGAAGAATAGAATAGATTGACAAATAAAAACACACATAATACAAAAGGGTTTAAAAGGTTGAGCTGAGTCTGTCAATGATGGGGCTCAGCTTTTTTTCGATTAAAAGCGTCTTGTTGTACGCTCTTCCTTAATTTTGAAGTTGGCTTAAAGGGTAGATAATTCTTTGCCCGCTTTTACTAGGCAAATATAGACGATTGTAGATACAAGCCCCGGGAGCGCTTGGAGGAAGAGCCTAATAGTGTTAAACTATAAATAATATGTTACAGGATCATGAACAGGGGGTACGGTTTGGCTTCGGGTGATCATTTAAAGTTCCAGGGGAGGAGGGATAGGGTGAACAGGCCGGAGAACCTGACTATCTTGATTATTGATGATGAGTATTTAGTCCGCGTTGGGATTCGGGAGACGATTAACTGGGAGGCTTATAATTTCCGAATTAGCGGTGAAGCCAGTAATGGTGAAGAAGGGCTGGCGCTGGCGAAGGCACAGAAACCGGATATTATTATAACAGATATTCGGATGCCGTTCATGGACGGTCTGGAGTTTATGGCACAACTACGAGAGGTTGGTCTAGCTTCGAAAATAATTGTCTTGAGTGGTTATGACGACTTTGGCTATGCGCAGTCGGCGCTGAAACACGGAGCTTCGAATTATCTACTAAAACCTATTGAAAACCAACAGTTAATCGAAACCGTAGTCCAGGTGGGGAAGACCATCCGCCAGGAACGGGAGAAAAATCAAGAATACAACAAACTAAAAATGGAATTACCGTCGATTAAAAAACAGTTTATTCAAGATTTGCTCACCGGCCGCCTGACGGAGGAAGAAGAGATAACAGAGAAACTCCGGTTTTTACAGATCCCCTTGGATCCGGAAGCGCTGGTTGTGGTGGTTTTATGCGTTGATGATCTTGAATTATTAGCCCAGAGTCAATCGGCCCAAAAGCTTAAGGAGGCTGTGGAAAAGCTCAACACCCACTTTGCTCAGGGTTTGGAACAACGGGCTTACCATGGGATCGTTGTCGACAAAGACGCCCATGAGTTGGTTGTTGTTTTGCCGCTTGCCGCCAACACGGAAGCCGCTATCGGGGAATTAAAGAAGGCGTTGAAGGAATTAAGTGGGCTCGTCACCGCAAATTTAGAAATTGACCTCACGGTCTCGGTGGGAATCAGTGCACCCTTTCCGGGGGTATCCGGAATTCACGGCGGATATCGGGAAGCATTGGCGGGTGCCCGTACCAAATTTGTGCCCGGAACAAACAGTATCACTTATATCAAAGACCAGGGCGTCCAAGATTGTCATAATGTGGTCAAAGCGGCGTTGGTCTACTTAAGGAACAATTTTGATCAGGAAATTACAGTGGAGATGGCGGCCAAAACAATACTAGTCAGCCCATCGTATTTAATGCACTTAATCAAAGAAGAGTTGGGCAAGACCTTTGTCGAATGCTTAATTGAGTACCGGATTGAGCAAGCAAAAGAACTATTAAAAGGGAATCAGTACCGGGTTTATGAAGTATGTGCCAAAGTTGGTTACCAAAATCCGAAGTATTTCAGCCAATTATTTAAAAAAGTTACTGGATTAAGTCCAAGTGAATTTGCAAAGTTGGGATAAGGATGAATCTGGCCGTGAATGGGCTCCGCCGCTTCAAAATCCGCCAGCGGTTACTGCTGTTTTTAATCTTGGCGTTAATCATCTCCTCCGTCTGTATCCTGCTGGTGACCAGAACAGTCGCTCAGGCTTTACTCAAAAATTATCTTTATAATTATCTTAAATCATCGCAAGAGGAGATTGCCGCCAGCGCAGAGTTGATTATCGACGAAATTAATATGCTGGCTGTACGGTTGACGGTCAACAGTGAGCTTTATCATCTTTTCAATCAGAAGCAGCTTTCGTTTGCGGAGCGTGAAGCGGGGTTTAGGCAACGATTAGACCACCTCTTGGTCCACAAAGAGCTGGTGGGGGCGATTTATATTGTCGACCATCAAAACGAGATCTACGAGTATGCCCCTGTGGGGCGGATTATGCAACAGCCGGATCTTTTAGACGTGGGTCAGGTCAAGAACGCATCTTTACCGCTGTGGGGGGCGATCAAAAAAGACCAAAGCGGAGACTCCTACATCTTATTTAGCCGTAAATTTCATAACTTCTACACTGGAGAGTCTTTGGGGTATTTGTTCATCTATGTCCGGGAGTCTGCCTTGAATAATGTTTACCGGCAGATAGCGCCGGCCGACAGTTTCTCCTTCATCGTTGATGACCGGCAACGGATCATCTCCCACCCCAATGCCGAACAGGTGGGTAGTGTGATCTTTGACGCCGCTCTTTTTGAAACTGCTGCGGATTTCAGTTATAAGCGGGTCCGTTATCAAGGCCAACCGGTGATCTTAGCCATCTCTAAGTTTAACAACAGATTAATCAGTCTCGGGATCAATTGGCGGATGATCAGTGTTGTTTCCGAAAAAGAATTTTTTCAGGTCATGACCAGGATCAACCATATCGTCTTCTTGATTGTGCTCTCCATCTTAATCGTCGCTGTTTTTTTGGCGGTCTATATTTCCTTTCAGCTTACAAAGTCGGTCGCCCGGTTAAAGTTTCGCCTTGATAAGTTTGGTACAGAGCAAGTAAAAGCAGCGCTGGCGGATCCCCCCAACGATGAGCTTGCCTTGTTGGAGGAAAGCTATGATCAAATGGTCCTGCGGGTGGAGGATCTAATTGACAAGAACAATCAGGAAAGGGAAAAACAGCGGGAACTGGAGTTGGTGGCGCTTCAAGCTCAGATTAACCCCCATTTTATCTATAACACATTGGATGCCATTGGTTGGCTCGCGAAGCTCAAGAGCCAACCGGAGATCGAAAAACTGGTTATTTCGCTAGCAACCTTTTTCCGGATCAGTCTCCATAAGGGGGACAAGTTTATAACGGTGGCCGAAGAGATCCGGTTGGTGCAAAGTTTTGTTTTGATTGAACAGACCAGGTTCCCCGGGAAATTTGAGCTTAGTTACCAGATCCCAGCAGAGATGAAAGCGTGTTACATCCTGAAGATTATCCTCCAACCCCTCGTGGAAAACGCGATCAAGCACGGGATCGCCACCAAGAAAGGGTTGGGCCATATCCGAATTCGGGGCCGGAAAAGCGGAGAGGATCTTTACTTTGAAGTGATCGATGATGGTGTTGGTTTTGAGATGGGCAGTGCGGATTTCGCTTCTTCTTACCAAAGGATCAATTATAGCGGTTATGGGCTACGTAACGTGGATGAGCGGATCAAACTGGAGTACGGCCCCGCATACGGAATCCGTTTCCGGAGCGAAAAAGGGAAGGGAACCATGGTTGAAGTAAAGGTCCGGGCAGGTAAAGGGGGATAACCGGGGTCTTTACCGGGAGTGCTTAGATCTGCTTTTGCATCTTTTTTAGAAGTGCCCCTAAAGGCTGAGCCACACTTTGGGCCAGAAGTCCGCTTAATTTAACGCCAGACAGAATCAGGAGGATATCTACGCAGAAGAGGAGGAGGAGAAAGCCAGATAAGCGTAGATATAGATTGGTTAAGGAAATAACCTTGATGATTTGTTCGGACGAGTAGGGGATGGCGAAGGGGATACAGAGGTTTAATTTATCTTTGGTGATGTAGTAATTGGCTGGCGGGGCCAATTTTTTAATGTCTTGAAAAAGATGGTCCGGGATTTCGTTGGTTGTTCCCTTGATTGGTTCGCCGGTAGCTGTTAAGACATAAACTTCGCTTTTTTCCCTTTGGTCTTTGAAAAAGTGCAAAAAGGGGGTTATTCTCAGATCCGCCAGCAGATAGCCGATTAGTTCCCGGTCGTGGTTGTAGATTTTTAAAGCCAACGTCATGAGCCCGTCAAGGATATTGGCGTTGTAAATCGGAAGTTCCATCGTTCTTTGCGAACGCACCCACCAGAGTAGTGATTCCCCGGAGGCGACAAAATTTTGGAATAAGGGAACTGCTTTTAGCTCTTCTAAAGCAGGTGGGTTGTTGGGAGCAAGTCCGATTGCTTCCGACCTGTAACAAACCCCATTTAACCCATAAATGGTGATTCCGGTGAGGGTAACATTGGAGGTCTGAATCCCGCTTAATTTATTGGTGGTTCTATTCACCAAGGCGCTATCAAATCTTGGGTTTTGCAGCGCCTCGATCACATCTTGGTCATTAGAGAGTAATTTCGCGGTTTCCGCAATTAAGTTCAAGTATAAATTCGCTTTCTGATCTTGTTGACTGGCATATTGGACAGACAATTCCAGAAAGTTGTGGAAAATGTTTTTTTGTAATACAAGGTAGAGGAGCACACTTGATCCGACCACACTGAAGGTGATGATGCCGATGAAGAGGTAGCGGATTTTCTGTTCAATCCGAAAAAGCAAGACAAGCACCTCCTTGTTCAGCTCCATTGTAACACTTTATTAAGCCGAAAAGTAGTATAACAAACCATTTAGCAGGATTACTCCATTTAAAATATTTAGCTGTTACATTACAATAAAATTACGAAAAGGGTGGGTGGAGCGAGATGAGACGTCAAATTCTGTTGGGCCTTGCGGGCATCGTGCTGATTGGCTTGGTGGTTCTGCTTTTTTCTTCGTTCTACGGGAAAAAGCCGGCGGTGACGATTTCCGTGGGGGACTGGCCCCGGAAGAATACAGCGCGGCGGATTGTTTATGATCACTATGCGGCTCAGATCAGGAAAAAACATAATATTGTCATTGAGCCTGATGAATGGTCCTACTCGATAAATTCATTCTTACCCAAAGCGGCGGTGGGAAAACTGCCGACGATTTACAACACGTGGTATACCGAAGTGCAGAAAATTATCAACGCCGGTTATGCTGTAGATATCACCGGGGCCTTACAGGAACGGGGCTGGGACCAGAAGCTAAGCCCTTTAGTGGCCGAGATTATCAGGGAAGATGACCGGTATTATGGTTTTCCCCGGGATGCCTATTTAATTGGTCTGATGTGCAATTTAAAGCTATTTCGAGCGGCTGGTTTGGTTAATACCGACGGGGTACCGCTATTTCCGCAGACCTACTCGGAACTGGCCCAGATGGCCCGGATCATCAAAGAAAAGACCGGGGCTGCTGGTTTTTTGCTTGAAACCAATGGTAACGGTGGTGGATGGCATTTTATGAATCTGGCCTGGAGCTATGGGGCTGAGTTTGAACGGGAAGCAGAGGGGAAATGGCAAGCGGTTTTTAATTCACCGGAAGCGGTTGCCGCTTTACAGTATATCAAGGATCTGCGTTGGCAAGACCAGGTCTTACCGGACCATACCCTGATCGACTGGTCGAAAGCCCAGGAGTTAATTGCTACGGACCAATGTGCAATGAAGTTTGAAGGCGGTTTTGACCATAATGGCTTTGATCATGTTGTTGATCATTACAACATGGCCAAGGAGGACATTGCGATGGGGAGGATTCCGGCCGGTCCCGGTGGGCGGGTGGCTTTATTGGGCGGAAACATTTATATGTTTGCCCCCAATTCTACCAAAGCACAGATTGACGCCGCTTTGGAATGGTTGCGATTACTGGGGATGAGCCCGGACGTGTCACCGGAGGGTTTACAGTACATTGAAGACTCGTACCGGAATGATTTCAACAACGGATATGTGGTGGGCAATGTGGGCGTACCCGTTTGGACCGACCCGGAATTTATCGCGGCCAATGACAACATTCGCGCTAAATATGTCAATGTTGAGCCTGGGAACTTCCAAGATTATATTCAGGCCGCCGCCGTAACGATACGTCGCGAAGAACCCCTCTACTGTCAAGAATTATATGGGGTTTTAGATGGGGTGATTCAAACAGTGATTACCGATCCGGAGGCGGAGCCGCAGCGCTTATTGGATGAAGCAGCTCGCGTCTTTCAAAGGGACTACCTTGATAAGTTAAACCATTAATCTTTTCTGAAGGGGTATTGATCATGGCAAAGCACGCACACCGATATTTACAAGTTAACCCATGGCAGGTGGTGGAGGAGGGGTTTCATCCGGAAGCGAGCCGGGTTTCCGAATCCATCTTTGCGCTGGGTAATGAATATATGGGGGTTCGCGGTTATTTCGAAGAAGGATACAGCGGTGAACAATTAATCGGGAGTTACTTTAATGGTTTTTTTGAGGAGGTTCCGGTCTGCCGCCCGGCTGCCTACAAGGGGTTAATCGACCACGCCCGGTTTATGGTAAATACGGTGGATTGGCTTTTCACCCGGATCGAACTGGACGGGGAGATCCTTGACATAGCTCGGAGTAAAGTAAAGAATTTCAAAAGGACGCTTGATCTGAAGACCGGTACCCTAAATCGGGAGTTTATTTGGGAATCAGTCAGCGGAAAACGTTTAAAGCTCAGTTTTCGGCGGTTAATCAGCATGGTCCGGGCGAATTTAGGCGGTCAGGAAATAACCTTTACGCCGCTGAATTTCTCCGGACCGGTGCAGGTGCAAACCGGGTTGGATTTTTCGCCGGTTCACGCGGAGCAAAACCGGAACTTTTGGCACTGTCCCCGGAAGGGTGTTGAAAATGGGGTCATCGCGATTCTCGGGAAAACCGACAACCTTGGACACCAGTTGTTTTCCGGTTTTTCTTTGGCGACAAGCGCGGAGCAGCAAACCGGGTTACTGGAACGGGAAAAATATATTGGTGTAGAATTGGTGTTAAACCTTCAAACGGGCCAGTCGGAGACGGTCGAGAAAATTGTTACGAACTATACGGATCAAAACCCGGCGTCCACTGGGGACGAAGTGTGGCGGCAAGGGCTGAGACGGGCTAGCCAGCACCGGGCTTTATCCTTCGAAGCAGCTTGGGCCGAACATGCTGCCTACTGGGAGGATATTTGGCAGGATTTAGACATCTTGATTGAAGGGGACCCCGAAAACCAACAGGGGATCAGGTTTTGTCTCTTTCAACTCCATCAAACCTTGCATGGCGCCAATCCGGGTGCCAATATCGGGGCGAAGGGGCTGACCGGGGAGGCCTATAATGGCCACACTTTCTGGGATACGGAAACATACTGTCTGCCCTTTTATATCTTTAATAACCCGCAAGCAGCCCGCAACCTGCTGGAGTTTCGTTACCGGACCCTGCCCCAGGCGATCGCGCGGGCCAAGGAACTGGACTGTGTTGGCGCTTATTACCCGATTGCTACCATTGATGGAACGGAAAGTTGTGGCCTCTGGCAACACGCTAGCCTGCAATTGCAGGTGGGATCTGCGGTCGCCTATGGTATCCGCCATTATGCTCGGATCTGTGGTGATCGGGATTTTCTCTTTAACCAAGGGATTGAGATGTTAATCGAGATCAGCAGATTTTATGCCAGCCGGGGGCAATGGACTCCGCGGACCGGGGAATATGGCTTCTATGGCGTCATGGGGCCTGACGAGTTTCACATGATGGTGCATAACAACTGTTATTTAAACTTTATGGCGAAAAAGACTTTCGAATTTACGCTTGAGACTTTACAGACGATGGCGGACAAGGTGCCCCAATTGCGGGCAGCGGTCGAAAAAAAGACGGCGCTGAAACCGGGAGAGCCGGAAGCGTGGGCAAAGATGGCCGCGCGGATGCGTTTGCCACAGAACAAGGCTATTGATCTTTATGAGCAGCATGATGGCTATTTTGACCTTCCCCATCTTGACCCAGAGGCGATTCCGGTCACTGATTTTCCCTTATACCAACATTGGGCGTACGACCGCATTTACCGTTATGACCTGATCAAACAGCCAGATGTGTTAATGTTTATCTTCCTTTACAACCAAGAATTTTCCACAGCTGTCAAGCGGGTTAATTATGATTACTATGAACCGCGGTGCCTCCATGAATCATCTTTGTCCCCGTCGATACATTCGATTCTCGGTATTGAGCTTGGATATTACGCCCAAGCCGCAGAGTTTTTCCAGTTTGCCACCAGGTTGGATCTGGACAATTATAACAGAAATACGGATCAAGGGCTTCATACGACCTCAATTGCAGCCGCTTGGATGAATATCGTTTATGGTTTCGGTGGGTTGCGCTCTGACGGTCCATTCCTGACCTTTTATCCGCGTATCCCCGGACAATGGCAGTCCTATCAATTTCGCCTGCGCTACCAAGGAGCAATTATCCGGGTGCGTGTGGATCAAAAAGCAGTGGAATTTCAATTGACGCCGCGATCCCCTGGTAATGCAGACGTCAGGATCGGGGTTTATGGAAAAGAATATTGGCTCGACCCGGCGGGGTTCAAAATTATGCTCCCGGAACAGAACCGACCATCTAAAAACTAAGTTCCTTCCTGAGCGAAGAGGGCTTTGGGGAAAATGGGGAGCTGCTTAGGAACAAACAGCGTTGCGCTGTTGGGAAGAGAAAGGGGGGGTGCCGACCGGAAGTTGTGGCAGATCCGTTTACAAAATAAAAGGAGGATGTCTGAATGAAAGTATTTGGCAAAACCCGCCGGTTTGTAATGGCGGTTTCATTAATCGTGGTGCTCATGGCCTCTTTAGTCCCGGTCATGGCGGCCAAGCAGGTTACCTTAAAAGTAGTCATTGGTCCGGACACAGAGGATAACAGAGCGCAGAATCAGGTAACGCTGGAGCGGATTAAGCGCTTTGAAGCAGCAAATCCAGGTATTGTCTGCAAACCGGTGCCGTTTACTTACACCACGCGTCAGGATTTTTTCATCAAGCAAGCTTCCCGGACGGCGCCGGATATGCTTGATGTGTGGGCGACCGAATGTGAGCTATTGGCGGGGAGAAAATGGATTATCCCGCTGGATGAGTACATTAAGACCTGGGAAAAGGCGGATTGGATCAATCCCAGCGCCTATGATCCCTTCCGGTACAACGGGAAAATTTATGGGATTCCGTTCTCGGGTTATGTCAAGCACATTATTTACAATAAACAGATGTTCCGGGAAAACGGCGTTCCCGAGCCCACGCTCGACTGGACGTGGGATGATTTTCTGAATGCGGCGGTCAAATGTACAGATCGAGAAAAAGGAATTGCCGGTTTCGCCCCGATGACCAGGGGTGGCGAAGGGGGATGGACCCTTACGGACTTGATTTACCAAGCCGGGGGCGAATGTGAAGTCTACGAGAACGGTAAATGGAAAGCGGTCTTTGATTCCCCGGAAGCAGTTACCGCCTTGCAATTCTTGAAAGACCTGAAATGGAAATATGATGTGCTGCCGGCCGACTGGAATGCCGGTTGGACCGATGTGTATAATATTTTCGGATCAGAAAAAGCGGCCATGGTTTACGACGCGGACTGGGGACGGAACGTGGCCATTAACGGCCAGGGAATGGATCCAAAAGATATCGGTGTGGCCATTATGCCGAAGGGTCCCGGACCGAAAGGACGGCAGATGGGGGTCCAGGGCGGTAACTTTTATGTAATTAACGCCTTATCTAGCCCTGAAGTTCAAGCTGCGGCTTGGAAGTGGTTGACCTTTGAGTTGTGGGATGAGGCAGATATCCAGGCTTTAGCAAATTCCGCCGCTGACTATCGCGCCCAAAAACAGTACCGGGCCCAATTTGAATATATTCCATTAAAACCAGACAGTCCTTATGTTGAAGGCCGAGCAAAAGTGTTCAGAGATAACGCTGATGTGCTCTTGAGCTGGGGAAGCGACGGGTTTCTTCTGAAGTTGCCGCAGACTGCCCATATTGAACCGCCCATCGAAGCCCAGGTTCTCTACGCCCAATTTTTGGCCCCGGCGGTGCAAGCAGTGCTTAGCGACCAAAAAGCCGATCCGGCCCGCTTGTTAAAAGACGCCAATGCCCGGTTCCAGCGGGAGTATCTCGATAACGTCGAATAAAAAAACTCCATCCGCCGCTGCCGCAAGACAGCGGCGGATGACGAAAGCGAGATGATTTCAGTGAAAGATCAGCAGCTGGGACCGATGTCATTGCAACCGGTTCAGCCCTTTGGTTCGATTCTGCGGAAGAAGTTGTCCCATTACGGGATGGGACTTTTATTTCTTCTCCCGGCCTTCGCCTTTTATGCCATCTTCCAATGGGCGCCGATTATCTATAATTTTTTTCTTGCCTTCCAAAATTTTATCCCGGGTTTACCGGCGGAATGGGTTGGACTGGCTAACTTTCGGCGGGTCTTAGGCGATTCTCTCTTGCCGGTGGCGGTCAAAAACACCCTGACTTTTACCGGTTTGGCGCTGTTAATTGGTTTTATAGTTCCGCTGGTGACTGGTATTACCATAACTGAGCTGCGCAAAGGGCGAAGCTTTTTTCGTTTGGCGATCTATATGCCCAATATCATCCCGGCGATTGCCTTGTATGTGATGTGGCTCTATCTTTTTAATCCGGCGGTCGGTTTATTAAATCAGATCCTAAACTTTTTTGGTCTGCCCGGAAGTGAATGGTTACTCTCTCCCAAAACCGCCCTGGTTTCACTGGTGATGATGAGTACCTGGGCAAATTTCGGTACCACTGCGGTCTTATACATGGCAAGTTTATCCGCCATCTCCGAGGAGCTTTATGAAGCGGCCGAAATCGATGGGGCGGGGGTTTGGAAGCGGATCCGTCATATCACCCTGCCCGCCTTAAGACCAACGATTCTGATTTTATTATTGATGCAACTGATCTTTACCATGCAAGTAATGCAGGAACCGATGGTTATGACAGGCGGGGGCCCGAACAATGCAACGATGACCGTCATGTACATGATCTATAATTATGCTTTTGTCTACGCCGAATTCGGCAAAGCAGGCGCTTTGGGAATCCTCCTCTTCGTCTTTCTGTTGCTCCTTTCCTTAGTTTATGTTAAAGGAAGCCACTTGGTAGAAAAGGAGGTGCGGTAGATGGAACGGGGGGTTATTTCCACTTTCGACCGGAAGCGTCCAAGTGTCCGATTGAGCTACGCCTTTTGTTATCTGGTCGCGATTGCCATTGCCGTCAGCACCCTTTATCCGCTCTTATGGGTCTTTTTAGGTTCCTTAAAAGAGGCAAAGGAGATCTTTTATGTACCTCCTACTTTTTTACCGCGTACTTTTTTATGGGAAAACTATCTCCGGGCGTGGCAAGCCTATTCCATTCCGCGGGTTTTCCAGAATACGCTGGTCATTTATTTTGGTTTTGTGGTAGTGCGGTTAATCTCCCTGAGCACCGCTGCTTATGCTTTGTCCCACTTGAATGTCCCCGGGCGACGGGGGGTGTACCTGCTTTTTCTAGCTACTCTGATGCTACCTGCTTTTGCCTATCTGATTCCGTCTTATCTGATCATTTTTCATTTGGGACTCCTGGATTCTTTCTGGGCGATCTGTCTTCCGGCAGGCGCTGACTCTTACTCTTTGTTGCTTTTAAAGAACTATTTTGACGGGATTCCCGGTGAAATTTTCGAATCAGCCAGAATCGACGGGGCTTCCGAATGGGTCGTTTTACGGAAGATTGTGCTTCCGCTGTCGAAACCAATCATTGCTGTCCTGGGGATCTTTGCTTTTATTCATGTGTGGCGAGATTTTGTCTGGCAAAGAATTGTCTTACCTTCGGCCTCCAAGTGGACGGTATCGATCGCCCTTTGGTACCATTCCCTGGGCAATCAGGGGGCGGTACTACCTCAGAATGTACAATTGGCGGCGATGCTGATCAGTACGTTGCCACCGATGCTGATTTTCCTAATCTTCCAACGCTATATCATCGAAGGCGTTTCTTTCACAGGAATTAAAGGCTAGAGGCAGAGGAGAAGTAAGATGAAGGAACTTGGTTACAGTACGGAGCGGATCGAACTGAACGGTAGTCGGTTTTTATTGAGCAACGGCTATATGGGCTACCGGGGTACCCTGGAGGAAGCGGGGAAGGAGGACCTGGTCGCCTGTACCCTTTCGGGCCTTTATGATCAGGCGGGAACAGGGTGGCGTGAACCGGTTAATGCGCCCAATGGTTTTTACACGGTATTATCCTACCAGGGGCAGCCTTTACAGCCGAGAGCAATTGAACCAGCCACCCACGAGCAGCAATTAGTAATCCGCTCGGCCCTTCACCGCCGCAAAACCACCTTCGCGTTGGCGGATAATCGGATTGAAATTGCGACTGAGCGTTTCCTTAGTTCGGCTGATGTCCACCTGATGGCGCTAGAATACCGTTTCCGGTCCACCGAAGTCGGTACAGTCATGGTTGATACCGGAATCGACGCTGACGTTTGGGATCTGAACGGGCCCCACTTTCGGGAGGTTAGTTTCCAGGCAGCCGGTTCAAGTTTGACGGCTACGGCCCTGACCAATGAGGGACAGGTGGTTGCCGTCGCCACCATGGTGGCTGGGCTCAACGGCCAAGGGGCCACGCTCCAGAGGGAGCAGGCGGTACTAAACCGCTGGACGATTCCGGCGGAAGCAGGACGGGAATATTGTTTCTACAAATATGTGGCGGTTTACACTAGCGCCGATCCGGAGTGCACGGCCGGGAGGGACCCGGCGACGGTAGCGGTAGAGGGTGTACGGCACGCGGCGGAAATCGGTTATGCTAAGCTTTATGCCAGACATCACGCCTGCTGGGCTGAACGCTGGCCAAGGTCGGAAGTGGTGATTAAGGGTGATCCCGAAGCTGAGCTGGCCTTGGATTATAGTATTTATCACTTGTTAGCGGCAGCGCCCAGCCATACGGAAAAAGCCTCCATTCCGGCGCGGGGGCTTTCCGGCCAAACTTATAAAGGGGCGATCTTTTGGGACACCGAACTTTTCATGCTGCCTTTTTTTATTTACACCCAGCCCCAATTAGCCAGAGGACTGCTGCGTTATCGTTATCACACTTTGGACGGAGCCCGGCGTAAGGCGGCGGAGTATGGTTACCGGGGGGCCTTTTACGCTTGGGAAAGCCAAGAAACCGGGGATGATGCTTGTACTTATTTCAATGTAACCGATGTCTTCAGCGAAAGGCCGCTGCGGACTTATTTCCGGGATAAACAGATCCATATCAGCGCCGATATCGCGTATGGGATCTGGCAGTATTATTTGGTGACCGGTGATGAAAGCATCCTTTTTGACGGCGGGGCGGAAATTATCCTAGAGACTGCCCGCTTTTATTACTCCTATGCCTACCTAGAAAATAGCCCATGTTGTTCACCAAGCAATGAAGAGTAGTCGGCGTGAACAACTCAAATTATAGCGCCTCCGGGGCTTGTCGACTCACCTGGCTTCAATTTTCATCACTTCACGTGTGCGGGCGGTAGCCAGCGTGAGCGACTACTTTAAAAAGGATAAAAATCGGTATGAGCTTTTGGATGTCACCGGACCCGATGAATACCATGAACGGGTTGCCAACAATGCTTTCACCAATTATATGGTTAAATACAATTTGCAAATTGCTTTGGCCACAATGTGCTGGCTAAAGGGAAAGGATCCTGCCTACTACCGGGCTTTTGTCGAGCGGCTTGATTTGGAAAAGGATCTTCCTGGGCTGGTGGAGATGAATGACCTGCTATACCTCCCTAAGCCGGATCAGAAAAGCGGTGTAATTGAACAGTTCGACGGTTATCTGGCATTGGAAGATCTGAAACTGGCGGAGCTTAAGGCGCGGATCAAGATCCCCCATGAATACTTGGGTGGGGGAAACGGGCTGGCTACGACCACCCAGATCATCAAACAGGCGGATGTAGTGGCTTTACTTAACTTGTTCAAAACCAACTTTTCCGCGGAAGTTAAGGCCACCAATTGGACCTATTATGAGCCACGGACCGAACACGGTTCCAGTTTGAGCCCTTGTGTCTATGCCATGTTGGCGGCAGAACTCGGCAAACAGGACTGGGCTTACCGTTACTTTTTGAAAACAGCCACTATTGACCTGACCGGAGCTTATAAAAGATACGTCGGGCCCCTCTATATTGGTGGCACCCATCCGGCCGCCAGTGGCGGCGCTTGGATGGTGGCGGTCTTTGGTTTTGGGGGTCTTTCCTTTGACGGCGTGACCGTTTGCCTTAACCCGCGCCTACCGACGCCATGGGCGGGGCTGGTCTTCAATTTTCAAGTAAAAGGGCAGTTCTTTACGGTGGAAATCACGCCGGACCAAGTGCGGGTGGAGGCTGGCGGCGAAAATACGCAACCCATCCGTTTTGAGATCGCCGGGGAGAACCGCCTCTGCCCCCAAAACGGCGAGTTGATCGTGGCGTACGGGAAGTAAACAGACGGTTGTTCTAATTACAGCCCAAAAAAAACTTAAAACATAAGAAAGCCACCCGGCGCGCGGGTGGCTCTTCCATAGGCTAAAGCAAGGGATCTCCCTAGTTTCCTGATTATTCGCTGAACACTTCAAATTCGGCAAGCTGTCCCGCCGGCCAGGTGGTATTGGCGGTGAACACCAGTTGCAGGTAACGCACCTCTTGACCGGTAAAGGTGAGGGTGACCGTGTTTTCCAGCTTCGGCCCAAAGGTGTAGTCCGCTGCTTCCACCAGAGCGGTAAGCTCCTGCTGGTCAGTACCGCCGGAAAGATTAATGGTTTGAACCCTCGGTTCCCAGGAAGGAGGCAACTTTAGAACTACTTTCCCCACCTGTTTAATAGCGCCCAGGTCCAGGGTTAGGGTGGCGGGAAAGACGCGGTTGACACTCTCCCAGAAGGTATTGATGAAACCATCGACGGCCATCTGTTCCCCATAAGCTGGAGCTGTTGCGCCGCTAGAAGTGATCGGCTGATTTAAGGCTAGATTTGCCGCGACTTTGGGGACCCTTACCCCCGGTGCGATTTCGATTCCTTCATCAATGGGGGGCATATTCTTACTGAACATATTATTACCTTCGTTGATCTCTGGAATTTCATTGGTTTTATCCACCCAAGCTTGCACCACAGGGGTTCCCTCGGTTGCGAGCCAGTGGGCGCCCTGCCGCCCGCCGTTGGCTTGTAAAGTGATGGTGGCTCCCGCTGGAAGGGAGACGGAAGCTGGTTCTGCCCAGAAGGCTGGTTCAAATTCGCCGTCCAGCATGAAGGCCACCCCCAGGCAGGCAGCTTCGGGAATGGGTCCGGTTCCGATGTTTTTGATCGTGGCGGCAAAGGTAACCCGGTCACTGGTACATGGTAGCTCCGGTTGCCAATGAATATCCGTGACAATTAGCTCCGGAATTTGGGGAATGGGATATGCTTCAGGGTTTGGTTCCGCGCTTTTTGTTAAGCAATAATAGGCGATGTCATGCCCACGGTAGTTACCGCAATACTCGAAACTGACCATCTCGTCTTTGGCGGTGGCCTCAACTTCCGTGACGGGCTGATCGGCAAAGTCATAGGCGGTCACTGCCACCCCAGGCCAGGCCGGGTTCTTTTTCACCGTAAGCAGCGTATCGGCACCAAGGGGTTGTAAGACTTTGATTGCCTCCACCGACCGGACTTCAATTAGATAGTGGTCACCGTCACCAAGAATTTGCCCGTTGTAATTGGTGAAAACTCCGGCGGTAACTGATCCGTCATCAGCCCGGACCAGGACGCCGCCAGGTGCCACCACATGTTCGGAATGGGTAAAGGAGTTTTGCTGATCCCAGTTGGCATAGGCTTTATAGGTTTCAAAAGTGGTACAGGTAACATTCGCCGGTAGCTGCGTAAAACCGGTGACTAGTTGATCGGCGTAGTTGGCGAGGGCATATTTTTGGAAAAGCCCGGCCACGGTTAGCCATGGATTATCTGGATCAAGCAGAGTTCCGCTGAGGTTATAGCCAAAAGCCAGGTTCCAGCGGAAAAGATCCAGGTCTGCGGTCCAGGTTTCAATGGCCAGATTATGCTGGTATAACAAGACTTTATCGCGGAAGAGCATCCCCGCCATGGGGTAATAGGTGGAGTAGGGGGCGGTTTCTGGCCGGTATCCCAGTAAATCCCAGAGGTAATTGGTGCCGCAAAAGCCGATGGTGTCTTTAGCCAAGCGATCAATACCGCATTCCGTCATGAGGTTATTCTCCTTCAAAGCCTGGGTGTGGTTTAAGACCCCGGCTAAGTAGGAAGTGGAAGGGTCGTAAGTTTTTAAACCGGCGGGGTTGAAATCATACGGGGCGTTTCTGGCACCGAGTTGATCTTCGAAGATTCCGTCAAAGCCCACTTCAGCCAGGAGGGCTTTTTGCTCGGCAGTGATGCGCTGGCGTACGAAATTGGCGTGGAGATTCATGACATAGCCTGGTGAGGCATAGGTTTCCGCCAACAAACTTCCATCCGCCTGTTGGACGGTAACGGTTTGCCGCTTTGGCTGGGCAGTCAGTTGCTGCCAGGTGGGGGAATCCAGGTTCCACCAGGAAAAATTGGTGTAGGGAACTACTAGGTTGCCTCGGGCTTGGGCGTAACGGACTAAATCAGCTAATTCTGCGGTACTGCCGTAGGTCGGGTTCGGCGGAAGAAAATCGGGATAATGGTGATCGTGACCCAGCGGTTGAAAGGCAACCGGATGGATCAGGCCGGGAACTTTGAGTGGAACAATGACAGTGGATTTTAAAGTGGAAAAGGGTTGTTGGAAGCGGTCAAAATCGAGTTTATAGAGGGGCGAAGCGTAATATTGTTCTTTTTTCGTCTCCAGTTTTTCCCCGAGGGAGGGGTAACGGTCAATCCCGTTCCCTTGGCGATAGGCGCCAATGGTATCTGCGTAGCCAGCGCCAAACTCTAAAATGACCTGGGGTGATGACCATTTTTCCTGCGGTTCGATCCAGGTGTTGAAATCATGTACCAGGCGGGTCTGACCGGACTGGGACAGCAGGTCAAAACCAAGCTGTACCGGTTGGGGAACCGAAAGTCCCCGCTCCGGTTGTTGACAATAAAGGGCCAGATAACCGTGGCTGGTGTGCAGCGCCATAAAGTCGGCAAACATCACACCAGGATATTGCCCCCTGAAGGATTTCCCAGCAGTAAAGAAACCAGGAGATAGTCTAACGCCGGGTATCATTGGTAATAATGCGTCACATATTTCCGTTGTTGCTACCTTGATGCCGACCGGAAAATGAAAGGTTTGCAGCGGAAGGGGGTAATGGTTGGTAATTTTAGCTTGCAGCTCTAGACGTTGGTCCTTAACCGGATGGATCTCGATGGTTACATCCAGGGGAAGCGCCGCTGTTCCCTGGTAATGAAGGGTTAAGCGCGAAAACAAACTATTCCATTTATAGGTGAATCTGCCCTGATAGGCGGCACTGGAGATTTGTTTTCCGTCGGTAAAGGTAACTTCCCATAATTTCGCCTCCGGGTTTCGGGAAAGGAATTCTTGGGTCTTAAGATCGCGAACATGGGCAAGACCGCCGGTTGCGCGGTCGAAGCTTACTTCATATGGGCCGGTGTTTAAGTGAAGAAGCAGATCATCATTGGAGAAATTTGCTGTTGCCCCAAGGACTAGTGGCGTGAAAACCAAGACAACTAGTGTCAGAAAAAACCATGGCTTTAGTTTTGAATTACCCAATTTGGCTGGCATCCTTTTACCTCCTTTTGTTTCCTTAAAAAAAGTATACAGGAAGGAAACGATGGAGGCTGGGCATTTTGGGACTAAAGATCAGGCTTTTCGTGACCTGTTTGTGGTGATTATTAGTGGGGTTATGGTCATGATGGCAATGATGGTAAAGGGGGAAGAGGGGATGAGTTACAAGATGGCAGGTGAGTTTCCTGATATTCTCACCAGCGTCATTAAATATATTAATGAGAATCTACAAGAGGATCTTTCCTTAGCCAGCTTGGAAAAGCGGTTCTATATCAACCGGTCGCATTTAGGACGGTTGTGCCGAAAGTATTTAGGGATCAGCCTGCACCGGTATATTATTTTGCAACGGATTGCCAGGGCTCAAGCATTACTCGCAAAAGGAAACAGCGCCATGGATGCCTGTAAAGGTGCTGGTTTTAATGATTATTCCAACTTTCGGAAAATGTTTAAGAAGGTCACAAACCTTTCACCTTCCGTCTATGCCAAGATCAGTCTGCAGACAGCAGCGCAACGAGAATAATGACAGGAAAAAAGAATGGTGTTAAAATATACCGAGACA
>ENA-UOOR01002339-UOOR01002339.1-fermentation-metagenome-genome-assembly--contig:-NODE-2339-length-19373-cov-117.294337_pt1 | contig 19373 bp, 24 predicted proteins | sample MGYA00245780_ERZ724029 | MGnify/ENA primary metagenome ERZ724029 (study PRJEB28704, sample SAMN03018315) | fermentation metagenome | biome: anthropogenic terrestrial biome; feature: soil... | reverse complement strand
ATGCCGATCAGTAATGTTTTTTTCATGGTTTTCACCTCGTTCATGCGCACCCGGGAAGGCCACGGAACCGCAACGGCTATCCCTGACAGCAACCAACAGCCCTATTGCCCTCCGGGCACGCTGTTGGGGGCCGGGACACGATGCCGATCGGGGTTCCCGGCCCCCGCGGGATACCGCAGGCGGTATCACCGATCGAGACGTCGACGTTCCTCTTTATACCTTTTCTGTGACAATCAGCTACTCATTCAGGCATTCGAAAGCCTCCGGATCGGAAAAAAGACGGATCTTCCGGCAGCGAAGCCCGGTGCTCCGGTCTCTCCCCCGGATGCCGACCACAGGCGGAGTGCGCGTATTCCGGGTGGGGCCGACCCCTTGTCATCACCGGAGGTCCATCCGCATGAACCTCGTATACGCGACGGCGAAGAAGACGACGGGATAGAGGGTCAGTGCTACAACGCTCGACCAGATCCTGCCGAGCGTATCCTCAAGGGTAGTTCCCTGGTAACTGTGAATCCTCTGGATGAGAGTGTTGATCGCCATCTGCGGTGAGAGGAGGTTGACGGCGCTCTCGACCATCCTCGTCTGTTCGAGGTGCGCCGTAATCTCAGCCTGGTATCCTTCCGATCGGGTATCCCCTCCGTATGCGGCGGGGTCGGGCTTCTCCATCATGAGCGCCGTGCCGATATTTGTGGTGACGAAGGGGATCAGGAACGTGATGAGGATGAAGACGGCCAGCGAGAGGAGCAGAGCACTGCCGCTCTCCCGGCAGAGGGTGGAGAACGCAAGCGCGATGGAGAAGAACGTCACGAGGAAGAGGAGGGTGACGCCGGCATAGGTCAGGATCATCCAGAGGTCGTCCGGGGAGGGTACGATAGAGCAGACGAGGAGATAGGCGGTGGAGAGAGCGAGCACGCTCCCGACGATGAGGACCAGCAGCGCGATGCCGCCCAGCGCTTTCCCGTTGATGATCTCGTCCCGGAAGACCGGACGGGCGAGGAGAGTTTTGAGCGACCGGGACTCCTTCTCCTTTGAGACCAGGTCAAACCCAATGGCGAGAGCAAGGATGCCGCCGTAGGAGACCAGCGTGAGAAACATCGAGGAATAAATGCCCTCGACCGGCGGTGCGACGGGAGGCATCATTCGTTCCGGTCCGTCATCTGCCGTCTCCATTGCGATCAGATCTTCGGTATACCTCGTCAGGTCTCCCTGGTACCTCTCGATCCCGCCGTACGTCCCCACCAAGGTAAGGCCCAGAAACAGGGCGAGAACGACCAGGTAGTGCCAGCCCGTGATGTGGTCGGCGAACTCCTTTTGTGCCACGATGAAAACGCGCTCTGTCGTCATGTGATCCCCCTGAGAGTCCGGTCCGTCCCGAACGGGCCTGCGTTCCGATCCGATGTATGCGGTGGCGTCATTGCTCATCCTACCGAATGTTTGCCGCAGCGATCTGAAATTCACCCTTCCCCGCCTCTTCTGCGGCGAAAGAGACAGACAGGGTCTTTGTACCACCCCGGTCCAGGGTGACGGATTCGCTGTACGGCCTGCCTGCGGCGTCGCGGACGGTCAGGGTGAACGAGGCTCGGGCGGGATCGAAGAGACCGTAGTTCCGGTTGGTGCAGGTCACCGTAAACGTGTTCCAGCCGAGCCCGGTCACGACATCCGCACCCAACCGTCACCTAGATCGTCATTCTCATTCTGACAGTTCACCGTGAACGTGTTCCACCCTGCTGGGACCTGAACTGAGCCCGCACCACTTATCCACACGGAGTCTGCCTCGCCGTCGGCGTGTATATGCCCAAGGTTCTCTGTTGCAAGGGGCGTCACGATTGATTCCGCACTCACCGCCAGCACATAGACCGCGCTGACGACCAGCAGCGCCACAAAGAGGGCGCCAATTCCGGAAGAGAGTCTTGCATTCATGGTTCGCCCCTGAAGCACGCCCGGACGAGATAGAGCGAGGCGGCGATAAAGACAATACCAAGACCGATGCTGACATAGTCGAGCGGGTGCGCCCGGAGGAGAGGTATCCACCAGTAGTCGGACGGGATGGCCATCCCCCGCGCACCCAAGCTCACGAACAGCATCCCAACCGCTACGGAGAGCAGCGCCGAGATGAAGGCGCGGACCCTCGGGTAAGGTATGCCAAAGAGACCGTTTCCCCAGAACTTTTCAGAAAATGTGCGCATTGTCATCATCTCATCTGAAATTTTAGTTCTCAAAAAGGGTTTGTTTTTAGGTTAGCTGGGCATGTTGTATCTAGACCAGATTTGCTGTCAGGTTGTAGGTCCACTGGACAGTCGCGCTCGCACCAGGCGGCCGCCTCTCTTCGCAGGCTCCATAGATTGACTGCGTCCCTTCATAATCTCCAACCCAGTCGACCGCATACTTCCCGGCGCTTCCCACCTGGCATTCACCTGGCTTCGGCCTGATCTTGTCCTGATGGAGCACGAAGTCCTTGCTAATGCTGCACCCTACACCCTTATACTCGGCTCCGAGACCTACCGTCACAGTATCTTCGTTCCCGATGAGATCTGAGTCAGGGGAATAAATTAACAGGTTAGATGTCGAATCTTCGAATTTTATCCGGTTCCAGAAGTTTTTGAGGTTCGAATCATCGCCCATCCAGACATCTTCGCGATTCTGTGCTGCGCTCCACTGCCACCAGTAATAATGATCTCTGCCCTGTTCATCGGTCACATCTAACTTATAGAGACTCAGCACGTTGTCAGAACTTGCCATAACAACCCCGTCATCATTTTTAGCTTCCAAATGCTCATTCCAAGCCGTCACATACTGGAGATTCCGTGTTATATCCGGCAAGCCAGAAGAACTCTGAACAAATCTGTCAATATGCGATTTTAGTGCAGTAACATTTTCCGATCCGTATTTTTGCTCCATTTTCTTGGAATAAGCTACAAATTCCTCTTTTGACATTCCTGGGGTTTCAGGGGTTATTCGCAACGTTTTTTGAGCAGAAGCGATCTGATCATAATTCGTATCTCCCTCACCCACAAGAGAATCATTCTCCTGTGTTGCGCTCACCGCCGGCACGAAGATTGCGCCGACGACCAGCAGTGCCGCGAACAGGGCACTGATTCCGGAAAGATCTTTTGTTTTCATGGTTCCATACCTCCTTTCATATGTGCCCCGGGAGACCACGGAACCGTAACGGCTATCCCTTCTGGGGGCCAACAGCCCTATTGCCCTCCGGGCACACTGTGGGGGCCGGGACACGACGCCAATCGAGCTTCCCGGCCCCCGCGGGATACCGCACGCGGTATCGCCGATGGAGACTTCGTTGTTCTCCCATATACCTTTTCTGTGACAAAACCCTAATCGTCGGAGCGCTCGAAGGCTCCGGAACGGAGGAGACCGGCGGAACCGCCGGCATTGCAGCCCGGGACCGCGCACCTCCCCGGATAACCGGCGGCAGGAAAAGTGCGCGCGTTTCGGGCCGACCGACCGCATGCTGTCACCGGATATCCGTCCACATGAGCCGCGTGTATGCGATGGAAGAGAAAAAGTGGGATAGAGGAGCAGCGCCGAAATGCTCGACCAGATCCTGACTCTTTTTCCACGCCTCAACCTGTCCCGGTTCCCCCAACGTTTGCTCTCTCACATCCATCCTGCCTCCTCTCTCGCCACCCTGAGTGCGTAATCGATAATGTTCCAGTCGATCAGAACCGTCCTGTTGTGCATTGTGGTGCCGTTCAGCGCCTCGGTTTCGGGTGTGAGATTGCGCACCCATACCCAGATCTCCGTGGGCGATACCGCGAAACTCGATATCTGCAATTCAGGATGGTCCTTCTGGAATTGGAGCAATTCAGCCACAACTCGCTCTCTTTCTTTCTCATACTCGAGATCATGGATGACCGTAAAGGTCCAGCCGGCGACCTGCTTGCCCTGAACGGCATCCACGTCGTTCTTCTCCGGTATGGAGTACGCATAGATGGTGGCCTGTTTGTTCAGGGGATCAAGCTCCCACTTTCGTATACCCCCGATCTCCACAAATCGCGCGATGTTTTCCATTTCCTCTTTCACTTCATCCGGTAACTCGTCTGGCGTCATATTCGCCTCTTTCAGCGCTCGCCTCACGGCTGCAGGCACATACTGTTCCTGAACGACGTTAAAGGTCCAGCCGGCGACCTCTCTGCCCTGAACGGCCTGCACCTCTTGTTCATGCTCGGCATCCCGGGAAAAGTACGTATAGACGATGACCCGGTTGTTCTGGGGATCAAGCTCCCACTTCCGTACGCCTCCAATCTGCACGGTTTTTCCCATTTCCTCTTTCACTTCGTCCGGCAACTCATCCAGCGTCATATTCGCCGCATCCAGCGCCCGCCTCACGAATGAGGGCACATAGGGTTCCCAGATAATGGTAAAGGTCCAATCGCCGACCCGCCTGCCCTGAACAACACTCAACTCTTTTTCATGCTCTTCATTCAGGGCGGGGGACGCATAGATGACGACCTGCTTGTTCTGGGAATCAAACTCCCACGTTCGGATAATATCTTCAAACTGCACGGTGTTTTTCAGTTCTTCGGTTACGTCGCCGGGCAACTCCTCCGGCGTCATATTCGCCTCTTTCAGCACTCGCTCCACGGTGCTCGACCGATACCAGGATGCCTGGATCTCCTGGGCACGCTCCAAGATCTCTTTCGATGTCATGTTCCTAACCTCCGGTACTTCTTCAGATCCCTCGTTCGGCGTTTCATTCCGGCTTATATTCCCGGGCAGGTTCGACTCTGTCGGCGACCCTTCCGGCGTCACGTTCCCGATCTCTGGACGGGTGTCCCCGTCCGGAAGGTGCACGGCTACGATCAGCGCTCCTGCGCAACAGACGACTCCGATTGCGACAACAGCGGCGATGATTCGTGCAACGGACCTTGCCATTCTTCCTCTCACTCCGAGGTGATGGCGCCGTTTTCACCAATCAGAAATACCGCTATAGGTGACTCTGGCTTATAGTCGGGGAGAGCACAGGTCATCACTCCGGTTATCTCGTAGATCGTCACCTTCGTATCCTCGGTTTTTGTCCCGTAGGGCATCTGCCAGTTCCCGGGCCTGATATCCAGGTTGCCAAACTGGTAGAACTTCCAGCTGGAGAACTCCTTCATCTTGCCTCCCAAAAACTCGGCGCAGACCGCATGGCTGAGTCCTTGTTCGCTATTCTTGACAAACGTCAGGTAGAAGTCCAGGTCGAAGGTCCCCTCGATGTAGCAGTGCTCGGGGCAACCTTCCCTCTCCATCCAGTAGCAGCCCGCCAGTGTCTGGAGATGTGCGAGGCATTTCCGGGTCCGGGCATACCGCATCATCATGTTCTCCTGGCATTCGGCGCTGTACCAGGACCCCGAACCGCCCCCGCAGTCGGGAAGCCCGTGGCGGGAATAACCGATCATGAAGGGCAGGTACACGCCTGCCGACAAGTGGCAGTCCCCATCCTGGGGGACGTGCCGGTGAGCGGCAGAGGTTTGAGTGTCAGCCTGATATGTGGGCTTTTCTTTCTGTTTCATGTGTGTTCCTCCATTTTTTTGGAAGGTACCCGGAGGAACACGGAACCGCAACGGCTATCCCCGATGGGAGCCAACAGCCCTAATGCCCTCCGGGCACATTGTGGGAGCCGGGGTACGATGGCAATCGAACTTCCCGGCCCCCGCGGGATACTACCGTTCAGACATCCACGCTGTTCTATCTGAATGGAACCCGTGCCTCTCATCTCTATAACTCCCGCACGATCGGTGCGACCAGGTCCCGGAACTCCCTGCGATCACGCGATGTGTCCCAGACACCGGTTTCATTCTCCGCCCGTGTGATGATCATCGTCTCCGGCCGGTCCTCGAGATCCAGAAAGAATATTGCCTCGTTTACAATGATCTCCTTCGGCGATCCGTCGACGATGTAACTCGTCTCGCATGTTGTTGAAACCGGGAAATGCATCGCGACGTAGGTGGCGTTCCGTTTCATGGCGTCCAGTTCCTCCCGGGAGAACCCTGTCTTATACTGGGCAGAGATACACCGGATCTGCTCACGGCACTCCGCTTCGAGGGCAGAATATCGCGGGTCTTCCGGATAGAGGAGGGTACTCCCGCCCCCGCGAGCGTGGACTTCAATGAACGAAATCTTCTCCCGGGGGGCGTCCGTCGGCCGGGCCGTCTGGTTCTCCGGGACCGTTTCCGGCAGCACCGGTGCGGCAACCAGGATCAGTGCAGCTGCGGCGGCACAGGCGATGACAATATACAAGATCTTCTTCATGGACTTGCTCCAAAAAAGGAAAGGAGGCCGGGAGCGGTCACTTGACCGCCGGGATCTCCTCCCTGAACTCGGGAGACGCAGGGACGTAGCGGACGAAAGTGGTCTCCTCCCCGGTCTCGTCCTGCACCTTGCCCGTGAAGATGTAGACCGGGACAAGATGGGAGGGCTCCCTCGTCGCCGTGGCCTCGTAGTAGCCGAGTTCGATCCCGGCGATATCCGCGCTCCGGCCCTCCGCCACTCCGGCGGCTTTCAACTCTTCAAGTGCCTCCTCCGGCGTTACGATCGCCACCTCCTTCTCCGGGGCGTAGTCCCTCCAGAGTCTGTAGACGTTCAGGATATCCCCGCCGCCGCCGATCTCGACCGTCAGTTTCGAACCGACAACCGGCCGGCCGTCGATCGTGCGGGAGTAGGAGACCGAAATCTCCTCGTAGGCGGTGCCGATCCTCTCGCCCTTCTCGTTGTATCTCGCGATCTCTTGATGATCGACGCCGGACGGCGTTGCATCGGGGGGCAGCAGCCCCGTCTTCTCCAGGTACTCCGTCGCGAGCCGAACCGCTTCATCGTCCGAGGGGAGGGTCTCCGGCAGATCCTTGTCGTTCGGGTTCATCCAGCGGGGGATATCGATCAGGACGACGCGCCCCGACTTCAGATGAACCTCCAGCGAGTAGGGGTCGTCGGAGAGCACCAGTTGATCCTGAGATTCGCGTACCGTCCCTTCGAGGCCCATCTTCTCCGCCATCGAGGAGACGAGTTCCGTCGTGACCTCCGGCTTCACCACCCGATACAGGACAACCGCTTCAGGAGTCGACGGGAACGCAACGGAGACGGTGCAGGTGAGGTTTGCGGCACCCGCCGATTTCATGCCGCCCGGCAGGTCGGAATGGTTCCCCGGAAGAGGATCGGCAGGCGTGCGGCCGTCTCCGAGAAGCAGGGGTATGCCGGCGGCGCAGATGACTCCCAGCAGCGCCAGGATACCAATACTTACCCAGATCAGTTTTGTGTTCATAGGATCACCTCAGCACTGATACTTGCTGTAGAGGAACGACGTTCCGGGCGCCCCCTGGCTCCCGTGGCCGTAGACATAGTCGGACCAGCATCTGTCGCGGGCAAGGGCCGCCGCATACGTGGTCGAAGGTTCGGTGTCTTTCGCCGCCACGAACCACGCCGTGGTGATCGGCTGGACGGTCCACGTGCCGACCAGCCGGTGTACGAAGACGGAACCCCTGTCCGTGACATCGTAACAATTCGTATGGAACCCGGTCATCGAGTGCAGGCCATCGAATGCGCTGTACCAGTTTGTGTGCCGGTCTTCACGCAGAACACGGCAGGCGTCGAGAGTGATCCAGTCCATCTGCGTATTTCCCCACAAAGCGTCGTTGTAATGCAGTTTGAAATCGTCCTGGCTGGTACCAAACGCAAATCCTGAACCGTCATCGTATCCGTGGCCTGAAAAAAACGCGAAATGCGCCTTATCCGCGTAAATATAATCTATACCGTTCCCGGACTTGCTTGGATCTTTCCAGTGTCTTTCCAGGGCCTGACCATCGCCATAGATATAGTTGCCCCACCAGGATGAGTCACCACCGAGCTGGTAGTAAAACCCCTGCGCGTTTTCATCATTGTGGTCCAGGTCTCTAAAATCCGGGTTACTGCTGTAATTGTTCACCCACTCTGCGTAACAGTAATAATACGCGCCCGCAGGCCCCACCACGGCGCTTGCCAGCAGCACGCCTACGAGTAGAGGGAGGAGCCGTATCTTGACTTTTTGTTTCATTCATTCTACCTCCAAATTCACGTGCCGGAAAAAAGCAGAACCGCAACGGCTATCCCCGATGGGAGCCAACAGCCCTAATGTCCTCCGGGCACAGTATGGGAGTCCGGGTACAGTCCCCACGACCGGGCCGGACTCCCGTGGGATACCGCGTGCGGCTTCCCCGATCGAGACGTCGACGTTCCTCCATATACCTTTTCTGTGCCAAACCCCTAATCGTCAGAGCGCCTGAAGGCTCCGGAACGGTGGAGACCGGCGGAACCGCCGGCATTTCAGCCTGGGGCCGCGGGATTTCCCCCAGGATGCCTGCGAGAGATGGCGTGCACGCGTTCTTTGCTGGCCGACCGCCTGGTCGTCACCGGATATCTATCCGCATGAACTTCACGTATGCAGCGGCGAAGAATACGCACGGCAGCGTGACGAGTGCAACGATGTTCGCCCATATTCTATCGAGAATTTCGTCCAGGCCAGGCTGTGTCTCCGGCGGCCCCTCGGTGAACGAGTAGGGATTGTTGTCCATAGTCATGGCGATCTTCGGGTTGGTGACGGCCGTTGCGGCCTTCTGGTAGTTGACGTTCGGGGAGAGCAGCGAGATCAGCGACGACGCCGCGGCCCGCTTCTCCCAGTACGACTGCATCTCCCGCTCGTACTGCTTGAATTCTTCCGGATCGACATTCATCGCGGTGTACGGAGTTTCCTGGGCCCCGGCTGGCTGTTCGGGAGGCGGACCGGCAATCGTCTCGGCGGCCGTCCATCCGAAGATCGGTATCGCCGACGCGATGAGCAGAAAGACGATCAGCGTAAAGATAAGGGCCGTTCCGCTGTCCGGCGCGACGGTGGACATCAGGAGAGCCAGCGAGAAGTAGGTCAGAACAAATATCGTAGAGACCACGGCGAAGACCAGGATCGCACCCAGTTCGTCCATGGTGGGTACGATGCCCATAACGAGGAGGATGGCGACCGATACCGCGACCGTCGCACCGAGAGCGATTGCCAGGGCCAGAGCGCTGCCGAGTGCTTTTCCGTTCACGACCTCGTCCCGGTAGACCGGGTGAGAGAGGAGAATCTTGAGCGACCGGGTCTCTTTCTCTTTCGAGACGAGGTCGAACCCCATGGCGATGCCGAGGAAGACCCCGAACATCACGAAGTAGTCGGCCATCTTCGTGAATACCAGCAGGGGCGACGGTTTCTCGGGCATATACCCCGGGGCGTCGGAGGAGACGGACTGCATCCGTTGTGCGTATGATGCGAGCATATCGCCGTACTGTTCCGCGCCGTCGTGGACGCCGATCGCGGAAATGATCAGGAACAGCGCAAATATGCTGAGGAAGCGCCGGCTGGTCACCTGGTCGACGAACTCTTTCTGCAGCACGACGAAGAGGCCGGACGTCACGGGCCGCCGCCTCCGCCCGTATGTCTCGTCCCGGATGGCGGGGACCGGGTTTTCGGGGCGGCCCCGCATATCATCGGAGGATACCGGATTGTTGTCATTTTTCATTCCTGAGTCGGATTATTATCGCAGGTCGATCCGCATGAACCGTGCATAGGCGACGGCGAGGAAGATCGCCGGGAACGCAACGAGACCGACGATATTCTGCCAGAACCGGCCCAGCACATCTTCGAGACCGGGTTTTTCCGCAACGGCTCCCCCGTCCCCGTCCCCGCCGCCGGAATGGAGGGACGTCAGCATCTGCACCATCGTCTCATAGTTGCCGTTGGGGCTGAGCGCCAGAATGGTGTTCTTGACGCCGTTGTACGCCGCGTAGCGGCTGCTCCGCTCCTCCAGGTACTGCTGCACCTCGTCCGGCGTGGGGTTGTCGCCGGGCCACGCCGGCGCCGGGTAGGAGCTGGCGGCGGAGTTTGCCGCATCTTCTGCAGCGACGGGCACAATCACCGAGAAGAGGATGAAGACCGCCATCGTCCAGGCGAGCGCCCGGCCGCCGTCTTCGCTGAACGCAGAGAAGGCAACGGCGACGCCGAAGTATGCGAGCAGGTAGAAGACCAGGGCGCCCCAGTAGAGCGCCATGATCGCCGCATCGTACGGCGTGACGGTAAGCCCGGCGACGAGCGCCCCGGCCAGCACCAGGAGGTACGGCACGGCGGATGCGAAGACCAGCACGGCGGTGCCGCCCACGGCCTTGCCGGTGATGACTTCGTCGCGATAGACCGGACGGGAGAGGAGCGTCCGGAGCGACCGGGTCGTACGTTCTCCCGAGATGAGGTCGAACCCCACGGCAATCGCAAGCAGCGGGCTGAAGAGGAGGAACGAGCGCCCCATGGTCCCGAGGATGATCCGCAGCACCGGCCACGGGGGCGGAGAGGACACGAGCGGCGATGTAGTGAGGTGTTCGGAGTGCGCCGTCATCTCCAGAATGGCCAGATACTGCTCCATCTGGTGCGTGTAGCTGGCAAAGCCTTGCTCCAGGGCAAAGAGAGTCAGGATGCCGAGGAGCGCGAGCACCAGGAGGAACGTCCGGTCGGTGAGGTGGTCGGCAAACTCCTTTCGCGCGATGATCGCCACACGGGAGAGGTCGATTCTCATCGGCGCATCACCGGACATCCATCCTCTGGAACGCCAGGTAGGCTATCCCGAAGAGCACGAACGGCGCCGTGAAGAGCACCAGCGCGTTCTGCCAGAACCGCGCGAGGGCGTCCGTCGGGTGTGCGGTCCCGTCGTAGGGGAGGTGCGCTATGCGCCCTTCGAGGAACTGGTAGGCGGTGAGCCGCGGTTCAAGGGCGCTCTTTGCAACCAGTTCGTAGTTCCACTGCGGGGAAAAGGCCGTTACGACGCTGTTCAGCAGGTCGAGCCGGGTCTGGTAGTCTCCCCGCTCGTCGGGGCTCGTGCCCAGAGGGGAACCCCCGACAACGACGTCCTTTGCAACCGCGCCCGCCGTCGGGACAAGGGCGGTAAAGATGAAGAACGCCACCAGCGCGCACAGGAACGCCTTCCCGGTCCGGGGGACCACCGTCGAGATCGTCAGGGCGAGGCTGAAGTAGAACGCCAGGAACGCAACCGTTGCGAGCGCAAAGAGCAGGATCGAGACCAGGGCGTCGGTGTCGGGCACGATCCCGTCGACGAGGAGGATTCCCAGCGAGACGGCAAGCCCGGCGAAGACGAGCGTCGCCAGGGCGAGAAGTCCCCCCAGCGCCTTGCCGGTGATGATCTCGTCCCGGAAGACCGGCCGGACGAGGAGCAGTTTGAGCGAACCGCTCTGCCGCTCCCGCGAGACGAGGTCGAACCCCATGGCGATCGCCAGGATCGCCCCGGTGGTCGAGAGCGCACCGGGGAGACGGGAGTAGACGTCCGCGGCGCTCGGCGGGCTGGAACCGAACTCATCGACGATACCCCCGGGGTGGACGACGGGACCGGCGGCGTATGCCTCGGCCGTCGCGTGGTAGCCGCCGAGACCCTCCTGGAACGGGAGGAGGCAGACCACGACGAGCAGGGCCGCAAAGACGAGAAACGTCCGGCTCGTCAGGTGGTCGGTAAGTTCCTTGCGGGCCACCGTCAGGAGGCCGCTTTCGGCCGACCGGTTGTTCCGGATTGGAGAGGTTTTGTCACCGTTCATGGTCTCGCGCTCTGGGGGGGGCGGAGGGGCCGCAGGTTACGGGAAGCAGCGGCCCCGCACCAGACCCGCCGGTCGTCACATTATGGCACTATGGTCCAGCCGTCCTGATTAAACCAACTCTTCGATACAACGCCGTTCTCGACCAATGCACGGTAACTCCGGGCCTGATACTGTCTCTCTTCGGGCTGAACTGAATCGGATCCGTACATCCCATACGCACCGGCGTTATCCAAGTTGTAGTAGTGCTCCATGGGGGTGCTCTCAACGTGGTCGCTTGGCGACGCACTATTCGGTCGATACCAGAGGTTTGCCTGGATGTAGATCTCATCCATCACCTCTGTCACGTGGGTCTCGGCGTAGTAATAAATTCGAGTCGGATCCGTATCTTTTTCCGACGTTGTGAAGTCATCTGCAGAGTACGCACTCACCGCAGGCACGGCAACCATGGCCGCAAGCAGCAGGGCCATGAGCACGGGCCTGATATGTGGACTTTTTTTCTGTGTCATGTGTGTTCCTCCAGTTTTTTGGAAGGTACCCGGAGGAACACGGAACCGCAACGGCTATCCCCGATGGGAGCCAACAGCCCTAGTGCCCTCCGGGCACAGTATGGGAGCCGGGATTTGATACCAGTCAAGCACCCCGGCCCCCGCGGGATACCGCATGCGGTATCACCACACGAGACTGTGTTGTTATCCTATATACCGTTTCTAGGACAATCTTCAACTCTATCAGGCGCCCGGCGGCCTCCGAAGGGAGAGATGGGCGGACCCGAAAGATACCGGGGCCGGGTCTTCCGATGCCGCTCCGGAACGCCGGCTGCAGGGGAGCGCGCGCCCGCCGTCACGAGAGGCGTCCGGCATTGTGGCGAACGCCCCCCGGATCTGGAAAACAGAGGGTACAGAAAGGCCCTTTGTGGAGGAAAATATCATATACGACCTCCGGTCCAGGTAATTCTCATGCAGGAGACCGGTTCGTTCATCATGGTGCACCGGAACCGAAGAGGTTCGCGGTAACTGTTCGGGTGTTCTCTCAATACACGGGAATAACTGTCGGTAAGGGTATATTGCACGTACCGCCCCACCCTCTCAGATGTTACGATGCCCAGGCTCTCCAGGTGTTTCAGGTGCACATAAATCGTGGCGTTGGACCGGTGCGCCTCCTTTGCGAAGTCTGCGGTGCGGGCACTCCGGTTCAGATAGAGCCGGGTTATGATCCTCCTATAAATGGCGTTCTCCATCGCGATGATAAGGGTCTCTTCCTCGGTCGAGTAGTGCTGGTCTGCGCTGAAATAATGAAGCCTTCCCTTTTCCGGCACCGACTTCAAAAGACCCCCGGACTCCAGCTTTTTTATGTGGTACTCGAGCGTCCCTCTTGCGATGGGCATTCTTCTCATCAACTCTCTGAGATGCAGCCCCGGGTTTGCCCTGATGAAACTGAGAATCGCGAGCCTCCGCTGGCTGTCGAGAGCGTTCCCCCTGTGGATTCGCGTATACCCGAGGTACCCAACGGTGGCCTTTAACGGAATGAGAGTCTCGATCGGGGCCGCCGTCAGCTGGGGAAACAGGCACAGCAGCAGGAAGAGCCAGAACGGTATCGGTTCGCACTCCTGCACCGTCTCGCCCGACATAGAAGTACCGGGCTCCTTTCCGATATTTTGAGAAGGCCGGACCGTGTATTCGGTGGCATCGGCAACCGCTACCAGCAGCACCGAAAAGAGGATCGAGAGGGTAAGCAACCGGAGAAGCCTGCCCGGTCTAGTGCTGGTAGAGGGCGAGGGTGTAATTTCTCTGGGAGGATATCTTCTCGCCGTATACATCGAACGTCCAGGTTCCCTGGTCCACATGATTGCCATCCGGGTCAATGTCTATATGTATCTTGCCATCCGTCATTCCGTCGCTACTGTCGCGGAATGTACCGATCTTGCTCCCCGACGGGGCGTAGACGGTCAACGTCAGGGAGTCGGAGGTTGAGCCCCAGTCCAGGTACACCTCAAGGCACGCAACCCCGTCTTCGACATAAAACTGGTGCTTGTTGGTCTCGCCCTGCTCGATGCTGTCGGAGATCCCCTGGGTCGTCACCGGATCGTCCGATGTCGAAGGGCGAACGGTGTATCCGCCCCCCTCCGTTGCCGCCGCCGGGGGCACGGCAAGGAAGGCAACGACGAGCAGCAGGGCGAGAGTCACGCATTTGCTCATTGCCGATGCCATGCATGGATTATTGTGATCCATGTTTATGAGTTTTATGGGCCAAACATCAATTCTATTCTCGTCTTTCTTGCCTTTTTCCCGGAGGCGACAGCACCCGGGTCTCATCGCGGCCATATTGCGCCCACCGCTGCCGCATCTGAAGAGATCGGTGTGGGACGGGGCCGCTCGCCAGTCCCGCGCGCGGCGGACAGGGGGAGGGAACTCCCTATCGGTAACGACGATTGACCGACGGTTTGCTCGCTATCTGATGGCGATCCGGTGAGGTACGCCTGGCCGGAGGTGATGTCATGTACGGGATCTCAGGGCGTTATTGTCGCTCTTTTTCGAAAGAGCCGGGTGAAAAATCGGTTTTTGGCCCATAACTGATTTATCCCGGAGCGACCAAGAGAAAGATTGTGGGTGCCGCGTGCGACGCCTGCAACGGTGCGGAGGTTCACCCGGCCAGCAGGGAATCGGATGGGTGAACGTCCCGCATGCCCGGAGGCAACAGGAATGTACGCATTCCAGGTACTTAACCTGTGTGCCTCTCCTGCCTCCGGTAAACAAGAAGGAGTTGAAACACCTGAAAAGAAAAACTGGAATGCAGGCATTCTCCCTGCTCCTGGCACTGCTGCTGGTGAGCGTGGGGATTGTGCCTATTGCAAGCGCAATCGAAACCGAAGGCGCTGGTATCGATTTTGACCGGTACGCACCTCCACAATTGAATGCCGATCCATCGATCGAGACGATAGCCGTCTTCGAGGCGTTAAGCCCCCGGGCGGAGCAGCGCATCGCGGACGGTCGGACAGAAGGGGGGATACCGTTCGGCTCGATCATCGTCCACGCAGCCGACGGGATCACCCGGGTGTTCGACGAAGACGGGGACCAGTTGCTCTCGGTCAGCGACGAACAGTCTGGAAAACTGCCCACACCGGCAGGCGTTGAAAAATCCTGCACCCGACTGCATCAACTCCCAAACGACGCAAGGGTGTATCACCAGGGAGATCAGACCTTCGTCCTTGATGCCGCCGGAGAACTGATCCTGACCGTTATCGACGAAACCGCAGCCTCCGGCCGGACCGTGGCGCCGCTCGGGTGGCTCGGTAATGACTGGATAGAATCGGCGGAGGATGAACCAGACGCCGATATCACCGAGTATACGGCATACTGGAAGGTTCCGTCCGGCCCGCCTTCGGGCCTTGAGGCTAATGAGAGGATCTACCTCTTCAACGTCATACGGGGGACTGCCGGGACAGAGAGATACCTGCTGCAACCGGTAGTGTGCTACAACGGGTCCACCCACCAATGGGAGGGGCAGGCCTGGGCGGCATGCAGTCCCGACCTTCAGGATAGTTACTATGGGCCCCTGTTCGACACCGCCGCCGGGCATACGATGAGGGGGCGCATCTACTGGTCCGACGATCTCAACCTCTGGTCTATCACCATCTACGACCATACAACAGGCCAGTACAGTTCGCTCTCGACGAACTGCATGCAACCACAGCCGGGGTGCCTCGTCGCCTGTGCCCTTGAAGGCTGGCGTATCGACGACAATGACGATGTACCTGGCGATACGCTCTTCTACGACATGGAATACAGGAGTTATGGAACGCCCATGAGCATCAGCCTGGAGCCATGGTATTCGACCGAGGTTCCCTCCGAGATCGTGCGATACTGCCAGGTGGAGATCATCCAGAACCCATCACGGGTTCGGCTCAATACTTTCAATTGGTAGTGACAGGATGAAACAGACCCCCTTTCTCCTTTTTGCGCTGGCTTTCCTCGTGTTCGGCGCCGGGTGCACCGACCCGGCGGAGACCGGTATGCCGGAAAATGTCACGCCTACCCCGGCGGTCCTTCACTACGAGCGGGGGGACGTCGCGATCCCGATCAACGCTTCCGAGCTCCCGGTAAGGGGTTTCGACGCCAACGTCACGGAGGTGATCGCGATCGTCCTCACCGACCGGCGGGCCGGGGTCCTGCTTGAGAACGGCTGGAACATCACCTCGGTCAGGACTTCGATCAAGACAGGTTATGCTGAGGTCGACTTGAACAGGACCTATGTCGACGTGGAGTTCCGGAGCGGTGAAGAGTCGCCGTCGTTCTTCATCGAAGTGGACAAACAGGAGAGGCACACCGACAAAGGACGCTGCAACGTCCCGTTCTGGGACGGAGGATTGCATGCAGACCCCTATCCTGAGGACTACCACCAGAACCTGAGCACGCACCTGTGCTATGTCTTCGATCACCACCACAACGAGCGGGTGGTGATGGTCTACAACGAAACGACGATCTTCTACCTCTACCCCTCCTACGGGAGAGAGTGGTATGAAAACGTGGAGATGCAAAGATGAAACGGATCTTCATTCTCTCCCTTGCACTAGTGTTCCTGGTATTCGGAGTCGGTTGCGTCGATTCCTGGGGCACAGACACACCGGAAAACGCCACCATTCCTCCGATCCTCCACTACGAGCGGGGGAGTGTCTCGATCTCCGTCAACACCTCCGAGATCCCGGTAAGAAGGTTCGACGTCAACGTCACGGAGGTGATCGAGATCCTCCTCGCCGACCGGCGGGCCGGAGTCCTGCTTGAGAACGGCTGGAACATCGCCTCGGTCAGGACGGGCTTTGCGGAGGAGGACCCGAACCGGGAGCACATCGACGTGGAGTTCCAGAGCGATGAACTGCCGCTGTCGTTCTTCATCGAAGTGGACGAAGAAGAGAAGCAAACCGGCAAAGGGCGTTGCAACGCCACAATCTGGGGGGGCCGCCCATGGCCCGAGTCCACAGGACCCTGCCCTGACTACTACCAGGCGGCAAACCTGTACATGAACCGGTTTGAGGTCATCGATCGCAACAACGAGAGGGTGCTAATGGTCTATAACAAAACAACGATCTTCTACCTCTACCCCTCATACGGAGATGCGAATGTATGGGCCCCTGACTGAAGCGAAAACAGCACACCCGGCAGGACCGCCGTACCAGGAGGAAAAACAATGAACAGAAAACCGGGAACGCAGACGCAAGCCATACCGATCCTTTTCCTTGCGCTGGCCTTCCTGGTGTTCGGGGCCGGGTGCACCGGCACGGCGGACACCGGTATGCCGGAAAACGTCACCCCCACCCCGGCGGTCCTCCACTACGAGCGGGGGATGTCGCGATCCCGATCACCACTTCTGCGATCCCGGTAAGGGGTTTCGACAACGACGTCACGGAGGTGATCGCGATCGTCCTCGCCGACCGGCAGGCCGGAGTCCTGCTTGAGAACGGCTGGAACATCACCTCGGTCAGGACGGGCTTTGCGGAGGAGGACCCGAACCGGGAGCAGGGGTACATCGACGTAGAGTTCCGGAGCGACGAACTGCCGCTGTCGTTCTTCATCGAAGTGGACGAAGAAGAGAAGCAAACCGGCAAAGGGCGTTGCAACGCCACAGTCCGGGACGGAAGACCGGGTGCAGGCCCCCTTCCCGAGTATCACCAGGCGGCGTTTAAGTCCCGGGACCACCAGCGGCATGTCTTTGAACGGAACGAGAGGGTGATGATGATCTACAGCAGCACGACGATCTTCTACCTCTACCCGTCGTACGCGATCGTCGATATGGAGGGAATACTCGACTGACCCTCGCCTCGATGTGAGGCCGGCCTTCGCTGAAAAAGTATCGGGTCGGCCGCCTCCCGGGCCGATACCTACAGCGATGAGAGCCGCGCATTCCGCACGTATGCCAGCTGTTCGCGGACCCTCTCCGGGATCGTGCGGGGGTCCTCCGTCGTAGTGGCCTCCCTCCACTCGTCCCGGCACGAACAATCCAGCCCATCGAACTCCGCCGTATCAAAGCCGCAATTGTAGCGTTCAATCGCCCGCGTGACCTCCTCATCGCACTTCCCGCAGTTCCGGGCCCAGTCCAGGGACTCGACCGAGTAGTTCCAGGGGCTGACGTAGACATGGGCACGGTCCCCGAACCGCTCCCGGCACTGCTGCAGGAGGTCGACGAGGCTCCAGAGCCACGGCGGGCGGTAGAGGTTGTTCTTCCAGAGTTCGTGCACAACGGTGTTCTTCTCGACCGTCGTCACTTCAAGGTCGACATAGTCGATCCCCCGGGAGACACAGAAGGATATGGTATCGAGGATATCGCGTATCGCTTCCGCTTCCGTGAGGAACGGCGGCTTCACGAGCAGGAGCGGTTTTGTCAGTACGCCCATGCCCCGCATCCGCGAATAGAAGATATCGAAGTTGTTGGCCGAGAACCCTTTGTTGATACAGAGGTTCATCACCTGAGGGTTTGCAGACTCAAACCCGAACGCCACCTCAAGTTGCCGCCCGTTCAGGGCTTTCTTCATCTTCTGCACATGTTCATCGGGCGAATAGTCGATCCGCGATTCGACGACCACCTTCCTGATGTTTCGGTAGCCGTCGATATACGAACAGATCTTCTCGATGGCGGCGACCGGCATCTCACGTTCATTAAAGATATTCCCGTCGTTGTATATCGAGACAATCGGGTAATCCCGGAGGTCGACGGCGTTCATCACGTACTCGAACTGTGCGACGTACTCCGCCGCCGAGACCTCCCTGCCGCGGGACGTTGCACAGTAAAACCCGCACATGGTGCACCCCCCGGTCTTCTCGACCCACTCGCAGCCCGTGGAGCGAAGGAAGACGATCAAGCGCCTGATGGGCCGGCCGTCAAGGTAGCCCACCCTCTCTTCCCAGCCGATGGGCGTGGTAAAGTCGAGACTTTGTGAAGCATCTCCGTTCTGCCTGCGTAATTCGCTGGCCAATGTCCGGATTTCATCCAGGACGTCACGTTCTGTCGGGAGACCTATAGGAGCCTCCGCATCGCTACCGCTATCAGGTACGGCCTTTTCGAGAATAACGATTCCCCCCTCTCCCCCGGACCCGTGCACCGCCGTATGAAGGTGCACGGGTCCGGGGATTGTCGCCTTATCTTACCAAGACATCCCCCTGATGGGCGTTTGTATATTTATAGTTTACCAAAACGTCACCATAACCGGTCCGGGTTTTCCAAATGGCATTCCATGACCGGAAATACAGGGGATCGGGCACTTCGCTGAAAAGAGCCGGATTTGAGCCGTCATCATACCCTATCGAAGAACCATTCATCCATTTATGAGACCCCGATCTCAAATGGAACTCGCGTCGGTATGCCAATTTTTATATACGTTGTTTGAGGGTATACTCCCCGGGAACCCGGAGGAGATTCACGGCCGGTGAACCGATCGGAGACGGGTCAAACGGGAGAGGTAACCGGATCAACCCGGGGTTTTCCGGAAAAAAAGCGAGATTGTGAAGCGTAAGGGGTGCACAGTGATGGCGCACCGGCGGCTAAGAGGGTATATTACATGAGAAGAGGAGAGGATATCTTGATACACCAGGGAGAGAAGATCTACGGCCGGGAATCGCTCACAGCAAAAGCCCTCGGGATCCTTCCCTCCTATAACGCCTATAGAAAGACGTACGATCTCCTCCAGCGGTCTCAACGATGGAGCCGTGAGGAACTCACGGCCTACCAGATACAGACACTCTCGCGCCTGCTCGACCACGCCTACGAGAACGTCCCCTACTACCGCCGGGTCT
>ENA-UOOR01002335-UOOR01002335.1-fermentation-metagenome-genome-assembly--contig:-NODE-2335-length-19423-cov-12.282115_pt1 | contig 19423 bp, 18 predicted proteins | sample MGYA00245780_ERZ724029 | MGnify/ENA primary metagenome ERZ724029 (study PRJEB28704, sample SAMN03018315) | fermentation metagenome | biome: anthropogenic terrestrial biome; feature: soil... | reverse complement strand
GATTTTTTTGATTCTGATTTGTTTCAAGATATAACTGATAATGATTAATTTATTGCATCAAAATTGCCCTAAAATATTTTAGAGCCTTTTTCCTATAATTTTTCAAGTGGTAAACTAATTCACCGATATTCTTGTTTTGCCCTTCTTTCGTCTCAGGCAAAGTAAGTTTCTTATCCTTTTTTTCGGCTTACCCTTATCCCCTAACTCTTTTTCTAATTTTCATTGTAAATTCTTGTCTTACGTCTAAACATAATTTGTCGCCCATTGAATAATCATGTAAGCATTTTCTTATTGAATAATCTACATTATTTTTATCTATTCTTGAATATAAACAACTTATGCAGCTATTAGTATTATGATTAGCTGTATCACAAATGATTTGTATAATATCATTAATATCACAAACTAAATCTTCTTCATTGTATTTTCTATAACCTTCAATCAATTGTTCAAAATTATAGATTCTATTAGCTTCAAATTCAATAAACTTAGGTATTTCATTATTATTTTGTTCCATAAAAGATTTAAAGCATTCAAATGGATGTTCGTTCCTGGTAAATTGCTTATAAAGACTTTTTGATACCTTTTTATCATTTTTATTGGAAGCATTTAAAAACAACATATATGCAAAGTCTTGTATTGTAATACACTTTAAGCCTTTAAAATATTTTGATTCAGTAATAAATCGCCATACAGTTGTATCCTGTGAGGATAGAATGCATACATTGTTAAATTTCGCAAATAATAATGTTTTATATTCACCAAGGTCTTTTAAATCGTCTATATTAAATGAATCTTTAAGTTCTTTTTTACACTCTTCTAATAAGCTTTTACCCGCATAGTCTGTTGGAAAATTGTCTTCAACTATTTTAATTTTTGATTTATCTGAAATACTTTCCATCTCATCTTTTAAAGGTTGTCCAATAACTTCTTCATATACTTGTCTATGAATAATAATATTCTCAAAGAATTGGAAAAGAAACTTTAATTGTCCTTTAAAATTTATTAAGATATTTGCATCAAAAAGTACAGGATCATTGATCGTTATCATATTCTTCATCTCCCGTACCAAAGTTAGAAAAATCAATACTAATAGGAATATTATCAGTTTTTATGATATTAAAGTCATCAAGATTCTTTCCATATTTGTTTAATATACTTTCAAATTTGCTAACTGAAATTATGTTGTTTCTATATACATCAAATGCTAGCTTAGGAATATTTAGAGAATGATATTTTCTCATATTTGGAGATTCTAGTTCATTAATATGTTTTATTACCTCATCATCAAGCATTTTGTGAAATTGAAAAATATTCTTTTCATATATATTATATTTTTCATACTCATCATAACATATTATCTTTAATTCTTTTAGCCTTTTTAAAATTGTTTTGAATGGAATCTCATATTCATATTGGAGTTCAATTATTTTAATAATAATATCTTCTTCATTATATTTTTTACCTTTAATAGAAGAAAACCTATCTTCTATCACTCTTTTAGGCATTAAAAAAGCAGCTGCAAAGTAATTTGCTTTTACTTCTTCTATATCTATAGATTTATCGTCTATACTTTCGGAAATATCATGCTCATTACAAACAATAAAATTATCTTTGCTAGTTTCTTTCAATCCAATCAAATGATATATTTCATGAGCTGCAGCAAATGCTTGATAGTTTATATTAAAACTTGTATTAACATAAATTTGAATAACATCTCCTTGTTTTCTTGTAAACCCAGCAATTTTCTTTGTCCTTAATGGGTATAGCAATATATATGAATCAAAAATATTTTCAATATAACCGAATATTTTAATTCCAATCGGGGATTCATCACCTAAATCATGTATTTTACGTTGTTCCAATGCTTTTTTTTCGATTTTATTTATTTCTTGTGATGATAACATTTATACCACCCCTATATTTTCTCTTGCATATTCTTAAGCTTTATCGCTTCATCCATCATAAATAATATCATTTGAACTTCTTCAATATCATCATTTTCTAAGTTTTTATCTTTTTTCATATACATTACAATATCTTCAGGATCGTGATTTATGCCTAAAATATAATCAGCTGATACATTATAAAAGTTTGTTAGTTTTCGCAGCTCATTTACATCTATTGACTTTTTATCATTCTCTAATTTGCTGTACGTTGTTGGATTAATGTCTATTTGAGCACAAAGTTCCTTTGCAATTATACCTTTTGATTCTCTCAAATCCTTAATTATATTTCCTATCGTTTTCATTTCATTCCCTCCTAACAATATTATATGTTAGTATTTGCATTTTAGCAACTATTTAATCGTTATATTTTGGTAATATTTCTAAAATGGCAATTTTGTAATGTATCTTACGTTTTTTTTCCCTAACTTTTTTTTACATCATCTTATTAATTTTGAATTTTAGATGATTAGTTCCTAAAGTCTGGCTCCTACAGCTACTAAAGATATGTATAAATTTCCCCAAGATAATATATCGAGATACTAGAGCTCTTTTAGTGGCTTTATAATCTTCTCAATTAATTCCGAATCATCAGTAATGCTGACAAGGGGCCAGCTGAAAACATACACTTCTTCAATATAATTTTGCTCCTTAGATTTAAAATGATTAAGATATGAAAAAATCAGTATCCTTATTTAAAAGAGTATTGGCCTTTTATAGGAATAGTCGAAGAATTAATTTTTCTTTAGTCATTTTTTTGGGATACTATAATCATGAAAATAATTGAAGATGGAGGGGATTAATATATATAGTTGCGCTTATTGCAGGTCTCATTTTATATATAGCTTATTTTAACCTTATAAAATAAGAATCCCTGGCTCACAAAGAAACAAAGAACCAGGGTAACATTCTAATTATTAATCTTTAAAAAATTACCTTCCTATCGAAACAGACATGCTGCTTTGATACCAGTTAACTTTATATCCAAGTGTTTCTAAAACTAAACGAAGAGGTACATAATTTTCTTTTGCATCAAAATCTAAGCCGTTAACAATATATTTATTGCTTTCTTCGTTATAAGTATATTCCAATCCAAGGTTATTAAATAAATTTTTAGCTAATACATATGTTCTTCCATTCTCAAGAATAGGAGCACTATCAAAGCCCATTGGCATTCCTTCAAACATTAATGTTATTTGAGAATTATCTTTTGTAGCAATTAATAAGATAATTATTACTTTTTTGTTAGGCATCATAGTCCTCCTTTAAAATGAATTAGAATTATTTAATTATAACTTATTTAAACAAGCTATTTTGTAATATTTTACTTTTAACTTTTCAATTATTGACTTTAAAAACGCAGGCAGGTCTTTTGTGCTTCTATTGATGCTTACAATAAAACAACTAAAAAAGAGAATGCTTCATATTGAACATCTCCATAAAGTAGACTTGATGCCACGATTCCCACTTGTCCATAATACCTGCAATTACCTTTTCTTTTTTCTGTAATAATTTTTACGTTTTTTATTATGGCTCGTCTTTTTATTTCTGATAATTGGATTGCCTTCATACGAGTTGTTTGTTGTTAAGGAAACCCACATTGAAGTTCCGCCATCTTCTTCCTTAGTGTGAATTTGCAAAAAATTAAATTTCTTTAGAAATTTAGATAACTTTGTATCCCCATAATTTCTAACATCAAAATCCGGATATCTTTTCACTAATTTGCTGCCGAGCTCACCCATGTTCATATTTTGGTCATCATTATCAGATTCATTCATGATTTTCATTATTGCAGACTCAATTGTAGCTAAATCAGTCATATTTTTCGAAGTTTCTATTTTTTCAAGCTTTGGATTAGATATGGTATCTAATTCGCCATCAGAAGTATTATTGTTAACTTCATCATCTTCACTATCTATATTTATTTCTGTTTCAATGCTTTTCTTTTCTGTTACAGCTAAAACATCTAAGTATTTAAATTGATTACATGACGCTATAAATGGTTTTGGAGTTTTCCTTTCTCCCATTCCAACTACAAGCATTCCTGATTCCCTAAGCCTTGAACATAATTTCGTAAAATCACTGTCGCTTGATACTATACAAAATCCTTCAACATTACCTGAATAAAGTATATCCATAGCATCGATTATCATAGCTGAATCTGTTGCATTTTTCCCAACTGTGTAACCGTATTGTTGGATTGGAGTTACTGAGTATTCTAACAATACATCCTTCCATGATGATGCGTTAGGCTTTGTCCAATCGCCATATATTCTTTTATAAGTAGCTACACCGTAATTAGAAATTTCATCTAATATATATTTAATGTATTTTGCTGAAACATTATCTGAATCTATTAATACCGCAAATCTCTTTTCCTGAAGCATGTTTCCCTCCTCTACAATACGCATTGTTATTAAGCACCTACATTATATTATACACTAAAACGGAGTTAAGGTGTTTGTTTTTAATCATAAAAAATGAATCGTATCGTCCCTTTTCATCAAAGCTAATTTTTTAATTTTTTCCATGACAACACTAAATTTTAAATATTTTTATTCTATTACCCAGCATTATTAGCATTTGTTCTTAAATAAGTTTACTTATTAGTGCCTCACATGGTAAGCAACACATTCAGCAAAACCCGCAATCATTGAAATTCCAACCTCAAAAATAAGTTTACGGCATGGTGCCTTTTACGGCATGGTGCCTGGCACCATGCTGCCCTATAATATTACCGCTCTCCCGATTTCATTAAAAATAGTTGGCCAATGCTGATTTAATATAAATCTCTCATCAAGATTTAAGTAATCAACAGCAATGCGAGTAACTTCTCTATAGTTAGGAAACCTTCTCAGTTCTGAAACACTTAAATCCATCATAGCACTAAACAAATGTCCCTCATTTTTCTTTATCGCCTTTTTCAAATCTACAGCACCACAAGTAGTACACATATAATTAACACACCAGTTATTTTCTACCTGAGCCCTTAATATTTGCACATATTTATTTTCAAAAATAATGTCAGGGTTTTGTCTTGCAATATTAAGACAACGATTTCTTAAGCGTGTGACAAGAGGACTAGAATTGGAATTGTTTTGTATATTAAAAATCGGCTGATTCAATTTAATCATACTTTTTTCAATTATATTAATATTATATATGTTGAAAAATTCATATAGAGTGTGTTTGCATTCATATGATACTTCAAGGTTATTTTCAATAAAGTCTTTTGCTGCTTGTTTTTCCGGCTCATTGAATCTATAATTATTCGAGTTTACTAATCCTTTAATTGGATTAAAAAGAAGCACAGCACCAACAGTACGGAAAAAGGTTCCATTTCCAATGTGTAAAAATTCCTGTTTAAACCTTTTTAGTAATCCTCCATTTCCTATACCTTTACCAATATAAATTACATTCTCATCAACTAAATATTTTAACATTTCTTCAGGTGGCGTTGGAATAGTTCTTTCTTGATATTCCTTATGCATCTCATTATTGACATCTTTAAAAATATTTCTGTGCATACTCCTTACAACATAAATACCTGTGCAATTATTAATGCGCAATTCATTAATCTTTTCTGATGGTTTATTAAAGTCATGAAACATCATAATTCCCCCTCCCGAAATTATTTCTTATCACAAACTACTCTCCCAATATTTCTTTGTATTATCATATATCTCGTCTAAAGACACACGATGTGGATTAAAGCGGAACAAGTGCACAGTTTCAGCGTAATCGATGCTCATTTAGAGCGGTTGATATGCACAATTTCGTGCGGCATATTCATTCTATCCAAGTTTACATTATTATGATTCTCAATATCTGGATTTAAACCGACATCGACTGGATAAGCATATATGTCATGGCTAAAATCTCCCAGTTGACATTTAGACTTTCCTTGTTATAAGGATCTCAATTCATAGATACTTTCATATGTATAAAATTCATTGGCAAATATTACATTTAAGTTCACTTCCAAGTTTATTAAATACATACTTTGTTAGGGTTTTGTAAACATGTTTAAAGCTAATACCAATAATACTCCCTAATGGTATGAAACCTGATAAAAGTGAAGCTATATCAGTTATAAGTTCTTGTCGGTCTTTATATTTAGTTTTTTTCTGGCAAAAAATACTACAAATCAATTCCTTTATATTTTTGTTTTCAAGTGCCTTATTGATATTGAAAAAGAATATATTATTTGTATCAATAACTGAGTCTACATCTCCAATATTATCTTCATCATATTGATACTTATGTAACTCAGTCATATTACTATCTTGCAAAAATTTAAATAATCCTTCAGAGTACTTAAGTGAATAACTTATTTCTCCATGTCTATTTACAAAAGCGTTTATATTATCTGAAGAGATACTATACAAACCAATTATTATTCCTTTGAACTCCTGATATATATTTTCAAGTAAATCCTCTTTCTTTATAAAATCTTCAAGCTCTAATACCAAATAGTCATATCCATCAATATCAAAACTATTTATATTATTGACTAACTCAACAACATATTGATTTTCGGATAATAATTGAGAAACACAAGAACTAGATTGCTGTAACAAGATTGTTCTTGAGTGTAAAAATAATACTCTTTTCTCATATTCTAAGTATACTTTGAAATAGTTTAAAATAGTTATAATCTTTCCACTTCCTGTAGGCATATTGACAAATATTCTGTTTTGTCCTCTTTCAATATCGCTTTGAATCTTATAAATACATGCTAATTGATATGGCTTTAAGCTTAAATCTACAACACCCAAAATTTGCACCACCTTTAAAATCCGATTTTTATATATTGCTTTTTTGTAGGTTCTGAATTTTAAAATTCTAGCACCAAATAAGTAAATTTAAATGACCAATGCAGGCATAGTAACATCGCTATAATACATTTTTTATATAGATACATAATGCAGATTGGATAAATGAAATTTCCAGTAAATTTGTTGTTTTAAACGCCGTTTAATCGCCGAATGCACAATCCTCCTCAATCACTTGGTTTTGTAATTCTTCAGATTCAGTTTCTTCTTCATCTACCTCTTGCCAATCATCTGCAATGGCTTTCCAGTCTACCGTTCTTTCATTGTCCATCCAGACATCCCAGTAATCAGGATCGTTTGATTTCGGTCGATGCTCCTTCTTGAGATATCTCATTTCTACAGAAACAGGTAATTCTGAAGCCCACCCCAATAAAATAGCGTAGCGAGATGGAAGTGAGGGAAGCTCTCTTAACAATCCTCTTATATTGTCAGGTACCAACTTATTGACAAGATCTTGATCTCGATCATTATTTATTCGGTGAAGCAAAAAACTATTACATTGTGAAAGAACCGTAGGTGAAAGTTCACTAGGTCGTTGTGATGAAAGAATTAGCCCAAGTCCAAACTTTCTACCCTCTCGTGCTATCTTCTCAAACACTTTTGCACACATTTTAGTAGCTGTTCCTGTTTCACTATCAGAATTATATTGTTTTATAAAAGTATGGGCCTCTTCCATTACTAATGTTGTGGGCAATGTTTTTCCATCATGATGTTTTCTGTATCGTTGTAAAGCTTCAAGTGTCATTCTTGCAATAATAGCCGTTATAATATGAATAACCTCTGTTGGAACAAGAGATAAATCTATGATTGAAACTGAACCTTCAGCATTATTACTAGGACAAATGTAATCATTTAGCCATTGTTCAAGTGTTAAGTCAGGATTTCCACCAGTAATACGCTTAAGTTTCGAATCGGAAAGTAATGTCCGAATTCTCATAAGCATAGTATCAACATATTCAGATGTGTTCATTATTTCAGAATTTGCTTCAATACTTCGCAGCAATTGTTCTCCAGTAAACGGTCGCGGAATATCGGCATCTATTGGTAGTGCATCCTGATCAGAACCACCAAATGCATAGTGGGCTGATTGAATTAATCTTAACATTTCAGAAACCTCTGTTAATGTAAAATCCATATGAGCATACCGTTCTGATCTCGCTGAAATAAGTTCTGATAAATTTTCACTTAACTGATTTAAAGCTTCATTTTGTTCTCCAGTATATTCATCACTTTGACCCAATTCACTATTCCATTTCTGGATTTTTTCAAAAAAGCTTTTCGGTTTTGGGAAACTCCCCCAAGGACTTCCTGAGTTCCGTTCTTGAATAACAATTGTAACAAGAGTTCGAAGAAATCTTCTCATTTGCTGACTACTTGTTGGCATTTCCATGTCCTGCCCATCTCGCACAGTTCTCAGTGCCTGAATAAGAGTAGGACGTTGAGCTCCACTGCTAGCCTGTGTAAAGGCACACCATTCAGCACTATTCCAAAGCCACAAAGGAATATGGAGTTGATGAATATTTCTTTCTTCTTCTACTGCAAAGACCTTAACGTTACTCATGTTAGAAAACGTATTTGTATATTCACCGTTTGGATCAAGAATAATGAAGCGAGAATTTATAGATTCACTTATACTTAATTGTAATCTTTCTTCTTCTGTTAAGCCCCCATATAATTCCTCAGTTTCTTTATTATAACGTTTTCGTTCAGCTCTTGCTGCTTCTAATGACCACCGTACTATACCAGCAACCGAGCATGATTTTCCACTACCTGTATTACCCAAAATTGCCAGATGTTGTCCAAACAACCTATCTGGATCAACAGAAATTTCAGCGTTTCCCGCTATAGGGCTAACACCAATATTTACGCGTCGGTTTGAACCAGACTCAACAATAGATTTTAACTGTTCCTGTGTCGGAAGCAACACTGGATCCCCAACAGTTGGAAACATCTCTATTCCTCTTGTAAACTCATAACCTATTTCTTCATTTCTACTAATTTTTTCCTTTAGAACTCCCAAAGGGTTCAAACTCATCTTTCTTAAAGGATATGGCAAATCTATGACTCCAAAATCTTGAATCCCACGGCGTTTTGGGTATTGAGATCGTTCTATAGTAATCCATTCGATTTGAGAAACAAGAAAGCCACTTTCATTTGGTATTAAAACATAACTGTTAATTCGCGGGAACGGTCTCGGAATACCAGAATTTAAGGCAATATTATTTGGAGCTTCAATATCAAGTAGTACTATAATCTCATCAGGAGAAACAAAATCCACGCTTCCTATTCGTAAAGAATCTGCATTTGCAAGAGGTGTTAACATTATTCTTCTGTACCTCCTTCATCTAAATCCTTTGTTATAATCGGCTGTTCATATCTTTGTCGAAGTATTTCTGCCATACGAATTGTATTACGATCTATTACAGGCTTAGGCAAATAGTAATTTACTAGTGAATCAATGTTTGCTACATCCTTACCAATAAGGAGTGACATTTGTGTTGAACGTCCCCATTCTTCATAACACCTCTTTATTCTATCCATTGAATCACCATATGCAATAACTACCAAATGAGTAGAAGGAATTGTAAGCATATCATGGATAATTCTATTAATATGATCATCACCAAATCCATATCCATACGTTACTATAGTGCTATTTGGACGACATAAGGCAGCAGCAAAATCCCTAAATAATTCCACATACGGATATTCAACCGTCTCACGATCTTTCGCTGAATTTGGATAAATCATTATTTTAGAAGAATCTGCAAGCAATCCTGGTGCTTCAAGATACGGAGTTATATCTTTTGCTCCAAAAGGTAAGCCTATTTTTCGGATGGTTCCATTAGAATTTATCCAATCAATAGAACCATGTAACTTCGTATACCTTGCAACACCTTCAAGGTAACGTGGTTCGCCGCGAATACCAGGAGGATTGTAATGCATATCTATATCCAAACGCGAAGATCTGAAGATTGGTGAAAGAGATCCAACAAATCTATCAATAAGGTGCAATCCAGCAATATCAGCACCCGCCTCAATCATTCTATCATAATTTGTTGTAAAAATATTTAGTCGCTCCCTTGTTCCTGTTCTACTCGCAAAACTCATTAGGAACAAAACAAGCTTATTAAATGCTTCAACTCTTTTATCATTATCAGCAAGTGCAATCTGATTTTCTATTTTAGAAATATTTTTTGTAAAGTTATATATTAAACTATCTAATTCTTTATTTAGTTCTAAATATAATTCTTGTTCTTTAATAATTTCTAACCCACGTAATAGTTCATTCATAACACGAATGTAATCTTCGATATTAGGTTCCTCTCCACGTCCTGTTTCCTTCGCACTAACATATGCTCTTTCTCTAATTTCGGCTGAATAATGTGATAATGGAGTGAATTCTCCCATTCCACTATTTGCGCTCCCACAAGCTCCCAATTGAATAGCAGTTGTCAACCCACTTCCAACCAACAAAGAAAAATGCTCTGATTGAAACAGCGATGTCAACCATGGTTCAATTCTACCACGCAGATTCATTTCAGTAAAAGTTCCTTCTGTACACCAATTTACATTTTGACCTTCCGACAATTCGAATATCTTTACATCCCCATCTTTTTCTGACAGTTTAAATATAATAGGCATTCTATCATCTCGAACCTTTACAATATTTTCTGTCATATTGTATACCTCCAACATCTATCGAATTTCTATATATGCTTCTGCTCAATGTAAAATCAATATCATCTACTACTGTTGATTATCAATAAAACTGTAATCAGAACATAATAAATAGACAGTCGCCAACGTTTTCCTAACTAATCTATTATCGCTCTTCATTTGATTAAATATAATTAGTAAATCTCAAAATTAAACCCTCTAATTTCCATTATACTGGAAGTCTCGACATAAATCAACCATTAAATGGAAAAGCTTGTAGATGATAAAATGGAATTGACAGAAAACGACAAATAAGATTTTACAGTTTTAGCTGTTAAAACAGGTTCCTTGTATGTATAATTATAGAGATTATACAGAAGGAGGACATGCACATTGAAAATTGAAGAAGGGTGGAAAATGTATATTGATATTAAACGTTTAAAAGGTAAGGGATTTAGTAACACTAAAATTGCAGAAATGTTAGGTATTAGCAGACCTACAGTAATAAAATACATGAAAATGCATTTGAATTTTATGGAGGATATCCGGAAGAAGCAGTTTATGACCAGGACCATTTGGTGCTAGTAAGCGAAAATTATGGAGATTTAATATTTACAAGGGAGTTTGCATCGTATCTGCAAAAGCGGAAGTTTTCAATATATATGTGTAAAAAAGCAGATCCTGAAAGCAAAGGTCGAATTGAAAAAGTAGTAGATTTTGTAAAAGATAACTTTGCAAGCAACAGAATATTTTCAGGAATAGATAAATGGAATGAAGATTGTATAAAATGGCTTGAAAGGAGAGGAAATGGGAAAACGCATAATACAACAAAAAAGATACCGGCTGAAGTATTTAATGACGAGAGAAAATACCTGCAGCCGGTCACAGAAAAATTAATTTCTGAATATCGTATTTTAAGCATAACATATCAAGTGAGAAAAGACAATACAGTTCCAATAAAAGGTAACAGATACACCGTACCAATAGGAACATATAAAGGACCATATACGTATGTAGGTGTCAAACAAGTAGCTAATAATCATTTGATAATTTATGACATAGAAACTAAAAAAGAACTTGCTAAACACGATATACCTGACACCAAAGGAAATCTTGTAAGAAACAATAATCATAAAAGAAGCAGAAATCAAAAGATAGCTCCATGGATGGATAAAATCACAGAAATGTTTTCAGATACTCAAAATGCAAAAATGTTTTTAGATGCAATACATAAAGATAAGCCTAGATATATGAGAGACCAATTAATGCTAATAGAGAAAGCTTTAAAGGCAGCAGATGAAGCAGCGGTAGACAAAGCACTTAAATTCTGTGTAAATAACAATTTGAATAGTAAGGGAAGGGAAAAAAAGAAATTTGAAAGAATGCTAAAATTAGCGTGCTTCCCTGAATATAAAACATTAGATGAATTTAACTTAGAAGAACAGATAACATTAAGCAAAAAGCAATTCAATCAACTTAAAGAACTATCCTGGTTGGAAAAAGGTTTTAATTTAATATTTTTAGGTGCTCCGGGCGTTGGAAAATCACACATTTCAGTAGGTATAGGCATTGAGGCATTGAATAATGGGTATAAAGTAAGATTTATTACAATGGCGGATTTAATACACCTGTTGAAAACACAGGAAATTTCAAGTAGATCTAAAAATAATATTAAAAGAATTATAAGCAGTGATTTAGTAATAATAGACGATTTAATGTTTATGGCGATGGAAAAAGGAACAGCAAATATGTTTTTCCAATTAATAAATAAGTTATATGGTCAAACATCGTTGATAATTACTTCAAATAAAGGTCCCGAAGATTGGGGTGAGTTGATTGGAGATCCAGCTATTACTACTGCAATATTAGACAGGCTTATTCACAAATGCGAAATTATCAACATTCATGACAATGAAAGCTATAGAATGAAGCACAGGGAAAAAATTTTCAAAGAATAATGTCTCACAAGCCGGCAAGAATTCGGCCACCGCTCTGTGAATCTCCACTCGGGCTACGCCCTCCTGGAGATTCACAGAGCGGCATAAGCAACGCACTTCATATATATTCTATAAATTCTTGAATTTATGCAAGTGATAATATGTTTAACTGTAAAAAGTTATTTGTCAAAAATCGTAAAAAACTAATTGACATTCACACCAGTTTTAAAATGTTTATTCAATATAATTACATCATCGCATTTTGACAATATATCAAAATATTTATCCCTGTTCTGCCCTTTCCATTTGGAGGCTTGCTCTTCAAAGGGTACGACAGCTATTAATTTTATATGTACAGGATTTGAAAATTGAATTATTTGTTTACGTAATAAAACCTGCTCAGCACATATTAGGTCAAAACCATAACAGGCACCAAATATAAATGTATGATAGCCTTCTGATATTGCTTTATCAATTTCCATAGACACGTTCAGTAATAAATCAGTGAACTTTTTCTTATTCTTAAGCAGTCTTTCTGTTCTATGTCCGCTATTGGATGAATAGCAAGACTCTCTGAAAATTGAACTATAGCATCTTTTGTATAATCTTCTTTTTCAACAAAGTCTTTATATAAATCTTCATCAATAAAGAAGTTACCGGCAAATTTGTTTGCTTTTAATTCCTTCTCTTTATAACTATCTTCATCTTTATAGTTTGAATAAAAATCACTATCTAGAATATGTGAAATTTCATGAATTATTGAAAACCAAAAAATATCTGAATTCTTGTTTTTGTCAGTAATTAATAGCATAACTGAACCGTTCTTGAATTTCTTAGTTGCGCCATTAATACTTGCATTTCTCAAATTTGGCAATGCGACTAATATAATACCACATTCTAATAACATTTCTTCTAATTTCGGATAGAATTTTGTTGGATTCTGATTTGTCATTTTTCTTATTTCTGGTAAATAACTTTTTAACTTTTCTTTATCAAGTCTATTATCAGATTTATTCCTAGCTGTATTAGATGCAATCTCAAGCATTACATTTGAATTTATAATCGACTTTTCATCAAACTCTTTTGTATTAATCATGGCGCACTTACTGTGAAACCTATTCCATAAAGAGATACCATATAATAAAGAACCGTCTCTGAATTTATTGAGACGGTACATAAAATTATGCTACTTTGTCATCATAATTAACTATAGCAATTTCAGTTAACGCATTTTTAAACAAACCAACAATCTTTTCTATACGTTTCATTACGTCATTTTCATAAAATACTTCTCCACATTGATCACAAACCAAAGAAGGAACATTTTTTATAATAATAATACTTCCATCTAAATCTAAAATGTAGTTAGCATTTTTACTTATCATAGTACCTTTGCACTTAAAACACTTCATAATAATCATTGCTCCTTTCTTTCCTTAAAATTATTATCCCATTTGTCCAAACTTGGAAAGTATGCGGTTATTATCCATAACTTATTATCTCCAATTCCACAAACAACATGCAGCTTTTCACTCTTTGTCGTTAATCCTAATATCAAATAACTACAATAAGGATAATCATCCAGATATTCTTCAAGTATTTCACCATTTAAAATGCAATTTTCAATGTCATCGGTTTGTATACCCCAGTTTTCTAAAGTTTTTTGCTACTTGACCTTACATGCAATTTCTCAAACTCTACTAAGATATCGGCAGCACATTCTATGGCTGATCTCTTATTAATCTTCTTCCTGTTCTTCAACTGTTTTGATACTTCTAAAAAGCCAGTTAATGAATAGTAGCATCTCAAAGCATTCTTCCGGACTTCGACGTTCTTCATCACCATGACTAAAAATATTACGAATTGACGCCATTGTCCCCATAGCTAAAAACTTGTATCCTTCAATAAAGCCTTGTTGATTTTCAGGTTGAATATTTGAAATGTTGATGTATGTTCCGTCTCTGAATGCATTAGCCATCAGATCTCTTCCTGATAATTCAAGGTTTGAAATTTCTTGTACAAAATCTTCTAACCTTTCAGCTGCTTTTCTTACCGCTTCATTGAAATGACCATCACTGAAAAGTTGAAGAGGTTCCGTAGAAATATTCGGATCTAAGTCATGATTTCTTAAATGCTCCTCTAATTGTTTAGGCGGTACTTCAATACGTGGCAATGTTTCATCTATTTCAATTTCAGTAAGTTCTTCTCTCATATCAATATCTAACTCAAATAATATGTCCGATAGTTTTTCGATTTCCCTTTTAGTAAGTGGTTTTCTTTTATAGAATCTATAGTATATTGCAGCAGGGATTACTTTTCGTATAATTGTTTTTGGTAATCTATCATGTCTTCTATATAGTTGTGTAAGCCCATTTTCGATTGCTTGGACCTTAACGTCATACCCAACAAGATATTTTTCAATGCGACTTTCTGCAAATATCGATTTAAATGTAATTGTGTTCTTAGCGTTCGAAGATAGTGGTAGGAACTGACACAATAATTCAGCAAGTTGATTCAACAGTATCTTTTTGTTAGCTGTTACTTTTCTAACTGTTTTCTTCGCCATGATATTCTCCTTCAAAATACTTTTGCATTTTTGTTTATCCACACCTAAAAATCTACTACTTCATCTGTTTCAACCAACAAATAATCCTTTGGAATTAACTTATCATAGATTATATTATCAAATATCTAATGTTTAATCGCTATTGTATTTATATTTAGCAAGTGCATCTTTGTACATAGATGCACTTTCATCATGAAATCTTGTTTTGTTTTCTATTAATTCGCTAATTTTTTTGTATATATGGCTATATATGATCTTATGTGCTTCATTTTTAAGTTCGGTTTTATCATCGTATGGATCCATTTCAAATATTTGTTCTGTATCAGTAACAATATCTAATAACCTGAGGATATCTTCTTTTGTTATTTTATCAATTTCCACCATATCGCCCTTTGAATCTAAAAAATATCCTTTACCCTTCGAAACTTCTAAGTGTTTCATACTTTTCACTCCTATCTTTATAAGCTTTTTCTCCTGCTTCTAAACTATCCAGTGTAGCTTCAATATTAAGCATTGTTTCCCCATCATTACTCATCAAATATCTGTTACTAGGAACTCCAGAATACCTCTTATATTTAATGCCTAATTTCGTAATCTCTCTTTTAGTATAAATCATAAAATCTGGTTTTATTGATGCTCCTACAGTACTACTATGCGTAACTACAACAATAGGTAACTCTTGTGATATTGATTTAAGCAAAGCATTTACACGCTCTTTTAAAAACAAATTATCAAAGGACGATTCAGGTTCATCAACAAGCAATAAATCATATTGAAGAGCATCATTAATTTCTTGAAGTAAATTGAATTCTGCCCTTTCTCCTCCTGATACTGGATATCCATACTGATTTAATATTTTAAATTCTACATCCATAAAATACTTATAATAAGTTGTTTCTTCTATATTAATATCTTTTAATTTCTGTAAATATTCATAAGGATTATTGTAAGACTTAAACGCGTCAGAAAATGCAACTTGCTTACCACATTTATTTTTCAACTCTTGGGCACCATTAAATGTGTTTGTCTTTGCTACTAATATAAAACCTTGCAACTCTTTTCTGTAAATATTTCTGGGCATTCTTAAGTTGTTAACAATCTTTTCATACTTTTTAATTTTTGCTCTGTTAATCTGAATTTCATAAAAATCTATATCTTCAATTCTTGTTGCAGCAGTATTAGATTGCAAATTACTTTGAATTAGAGAAACTAATTCATTTATCCAACGTTTTTTTAAAACAAGCTCATTCTCATAAATATGTGTTCTTATCAAATCTTCATACAAAGAAATCAAAATATCTCGACTAATGTGCTTTTCTATTATAGATTTATATTGAGTTGAGTCTAATAATTCTTCCATCGCTTGTATTAGATCCTTGAGTTTGTTCAAGTCATTAATCTGAAATTCACTTTCTGCATATAGTGAGCATTGAGAAAACGCATCTGAACGTTCGCATTCTGAAGCGTGTTTAAGTAATGAAGAAATATATTTTTCAATCTTCCTCTCATTATCTGTAAGTGAAATATCTTTAACATCTTCAACTACATCGCTAAACTCTGAAAGATAGTCTTTTGCGATAGAGCTTTGTTGAATATTTAATTTGCTTGTGAATTCTTCCTCTGCTTTATTAGGATCTCTCTCTAATAATGAGAATTGTTTAATATATTTAATATTCTCATAGGTTTCATATATTTGGTCTAAAGTATAAGTTTTTCCTGAAGATCGGCCACCAATTATAACATTTAATCCAGTTGATAACTTCAAATCCGGCAATGCGAAAAACATACTGTGACCTTCAGATTCAGTTAAGCTTACTTTTGACTTGTCCTTTAAACATAGTTTAATAGAGTTAATAGATATTTCATCTATATCTAGGAATGTCTGTTGAAAAGGAAAACTAACATTACCTCTACATGCTCTGAAATCACTGAATAAAACAGGTGTTAAATCGTCATTGTCTTTTTGACAATAAATAAACTTTTTTACACTGCTTACTTCACCACAATAAATTACATCGTGTAAGTCTCTTAGTATTCTTTTATCAACGGAAGGTTTTTTCTCATAATGCGGAATAATAAGATATCTATGTAAATCTGCAAAAATTTGTTTAAAATCGTCTAATGATAGATAATCATGCTGCTGGGTTATTTTTTGTTGAACTTCAAGACATCGTTGACTAAAATCTTGTATATTCGCTGATGACGAAATGACAAGTATATGGCCACAATTTTCACCAATATTTATTTCAATCCCTGGCAAAACAGTAATATACGCCAACCTTGAACTGATTGTTTTATATTGTTCTAAATTAAATAAATTATGATTAGTTATTGCAATAACATCAATCTTTCTTGTTCTAACATATGAGTCAAGTATATCTATATCAAAACAAAAATCTGCGTCACTAATAGTTGATAATGTGTGTATATGCAAGTCAATTTTTTTCACTCATTAACACCCCCAAGCCCTTAATGTTCGCTATCACTAATAACTACCTTTGCTAAAACGTTTTCATATTCCAAATTATACCACATAAATTTACAAAATTCAACATTATGATAAATAAACCACCCTCAAATACACCTCCGACGCATCATCACTTTTCTTCAATCTTGGATACTTCAATCCTGACTCATCGCTGTACTCTATTTCTCTTATCTTACGGTATAAGTCGTCAAGAGTGTTATCTTTTAACAATCTAAATATATCAGTTTCATTAGTATACTTATATTTATCAATTAATGCATAAAATCCGTCAGTAGTTAAAAGAATCTCATACTCATGTTCTTCAAATAAATCAATTGTACCTGTAATACAATTGTCAGCTGCTGATTCATTAAATCCCAATATCCAGTAGCCTTCACTTGTATTTCTTAACAGTCTGTTTTTTATAAGCATATCCATCGACTTTTGTCTTGCTTCAAGCAATGATATATTCTCGCCATTTATAAGTTTATTAATATGGTTAATCACTTCACCATCTAATTGTTCTAATTTATAATCTTTAAAAGATTTTACCAGACCCTTATTATCCTTATAAATAAAAGTGCAGTCACCTAACACCAAGTACTCTAATTTATTATCACACCATCTGATAAGAGCTATTCCGCTTGAAGGAAAAGCTAAAGGCTCTATATGATTTTCATCAACTAAATTATAATATTTATTCTTTGTAATGCTGATTCCATTTTCAATTATTTCTTTTAAACTCTTATCCTGATTATCAATATTTTTTAACAGATATTCATTCCACTCATCTACAAACCATTTGGCATCACTGTCTTTATGTACTAAATTCCTGTTATATAATCCAGTTGCACCATCTAAAACCCACGCACTATTATTATGAATTGCAGCTATATCTTCATTTGCCGGATTGCCTGCATGACTAATTATATCTTTTCTTACAATTCTCAATTTTTTCCCCTCTCACTACTGTATGAATAATAGATTTGAACTAAAAGAAAATATTGCAAAAATTATTAGTAAAGCACCTAAAATCCATACAACTATATTTCTTTTAATATTTTTATTTCCGTTCAATATTATGCCAAAACCGTCTAATACCAATAACAATCCTCCGCACAACACCAATATCAATTTTATAGCATCAATAAAGCTTTGATTATTTAATACTTGAATAGACCCGATTGTAAAACTTATTAATGCAGTAAAAAAACCTAAAAACTCTAAATTATTAGTCTTTGCATTCTCTAATTCTTTAGTAGCTTCCGCAAGCTTTTTTTCAATATTTCATCTTCAGTATCTGCAAATTCAACCAAGTGCATTGACTTTAAATGTAATATGGACTTAAAATCCTTGAAAGCTTCTTCGTATTCTCTTAATAAATTACCATATAAAGTATAATCCTTATTCCTCCTGTATATGGTACACATTGCAAAAAAAGCTGCATATCTTATTTTTATATCATCACTGCTGTCCTTTAATATTTTAGACAAATTGTTTTCTGTAACAGTTTCCAATTGTATTATTTTATTTATAAATACTTCTTTATGTCGCTTTGCCATAGATAATTTCTCCACGGCTTTTGAAATCGCCGTGCACCTGTTACACCGTCTATATATGTCTTCATTTGACGACTTGAGTATCCTCTGTATGTAAGCTTGTCTTGCAAGGTACTCCGTTTTAAAAATCCCGGCTCCACAACCTTTTCCCATTCAAGTATCTTAATAATGTCATTTATACTTCTTTTGGGAACCTCTCTTCTTAAAGAAATGGCTTCTTGTATAACTTCTTCCGGAATAATTGAATGCCCGCCATTTCCTGCATTTTTTGGTTTTAATCCTTCAAAGCCTTTTTCTTCGTATAACTGAATATACCTGCGTATGGTTCTTTCGCTTAATCCTGTTTGAAGACATAGTTCTTCCTTTAGTTGCTGGTATTTTTGCTTATCTAAGCCAGTATCCAGCAATGGTGTAATTAATTTTAACCGATTCGCTGCTATTTCTTCGCTTCGC
>ENA-UOOR01002334-UOOR01002334.1-fermentation-metagenome-genome-assembly--contig:-NODE-2334-length-19425-cov-16.796438_pt1 | contig 19425 bp, 12 predicted proteins | sample MGYA00245780_ERZ724029 | MGnify/ENA primary metagenome ERZ724029 (study PRJEB28704, sample SAMN03018315) | fermentation metagenome | biome: anthropogenic terrestrial biome; feature: soil... | reverse complement strand
CAATAATCATTTATTGTTTGCGCATTGAATGTATAGTATAATTGTGGTGATAATAATATAGCTTGCTACGCAAGAACATAAATTAGAGTACGTTATTTTGCTTCGCAAAAAACGGGTCTAAGCAATTTCTTCCGTTATTTTAAACAGTTGATTTATAGTGCTTTGTAAACGGTTTTATGAAATTGTCATACAATTACTATTGATAGAGGATACACGATGATGTTCATCCTATAGCCTCCCAATTATGAATTTAGAGGTGTTGCAATGAGCAATATTTTGCGAAATCTAAAAGGCAAGACAGTCCACATGGTCGGAATTGGCGGCATAAGCATGAGCGGCTTGTGCGAAATACTATTGAAGTTAGGAATAAATGTTACCGGTTCGGACATTACAAACTCACCAAACATTGAGCATTTAAGGCAAAAGAATGTTTCAGTTTTTTTAAAACAGGAACCCTCAAATATCACCAACCAAGAGCTGGTTGTTTACACTGCTGCAATGCCGATTGACCACCCCGAGCTTGAGGCAGCCAGGAAAAAAGGAATTCCCGTCATAGATAGGGCTACTCTGTTGGGCGAAATAATGCACATGTATGAAAATAGCATTGCGATATCGGGGACTCATGGCAAAACAACTACAACTTCCATGATATCCTCTTGTCTTATAGACGCAGGAAAGGATCCAACGGTTCATATCGGAGGAATACTTGATTCTATTGGTGGTACCACCTCTATAGGTAACTCCTCCTATTTTGTAACCGAAGCATGCGAATACAAAGACAGCTTCCTGAAATTCTACCCCCATATCGGTGTTATTCTTAATATAGAAACGGATCACCTTGATTATTTTCGTGACCTTAACCATATTCGTGAATCATTTTCTCGTTTTACCGATCAAATTTCACAAGATGGCTATCTAATTGGAAATGCTGATGATGAAAGGGTTGCACTACTACTTAAGCAAACAAATCGTAAATCCATTTCATACGGTCTCACCTCTCCAAAAGCTACTTGGACAGCCCGTAATATAACCTTTGATGAAAATGGATATGCAATTTTCAATGTGGTTCATAATAAAAAAAGCTTAATTCGAATGAGGCTTAGTGTTCCCGGTCTGCACAATGTAAGCAACAGCCTTGCATGCTTTGCAGTTTGTCATTTACTCGGTGTTCCAGCAACCAGCATTAGGGATAGTCTCAGAAAATTTACCGGAACGCATCGGCGTTTTGAGCATAAGGGAGTGGCTGATGGAATACGTGTTGTTGATGATTATGCCCACCATCCCACAGAAATAATTGCTACTTTGAAAGCAGCGAGGAGCAGCACAAGAGGCAAAATCCTTTGTGTTTTTCAACCGCACACTTATTCAAGAACCTACGATTTACTGAACGAATTCTCCACTGCCTTTACCATGGCTGATAAGTTGTATATAACAGATATTTATAGTGCAAGCAGGGAAATAGATACCGGATTGGTTCATTCGTCTACCCTTGTAGACAGAATTAACAAAAACATAAATAATGCGGTATATATTTCTTCTTTTAAAGATATCGTTGACCAGCTTATACAGGATTCTTCAGCAGGTGATATGATAATTACCATGGGTGCCGGTGATGTTGATAAAATCGGTGAGATGTTCCTACAGGAAAAAAAAATTCCCGCAGTGGGGTAAAAAGATAACTTATACAGCTTTTTTACTCCATTTTGTGAATATTTTTTAGACGCAGTACCGATATCTTAAGATGATATTACAATAGTGCATAGTATCAATGATTTTTACACTTATTCTTTCAGCCTATTGCAGCCTATAAGAATTCGCAGTTCGGTCTACTTAATACTAAATGTCATTGATACATTGCACTAGCATCTAGCATCTAGCATCTAGCATCTAGCACCTAGCACCTAGCACCTAGCATCTAGCATCTAACCTACCCCGCCCTTTTCCACAGCTTCGTTACCAGGACGGTCATGTCATCAGGTGCATCCTCGCTTAGCGTACAGACTTTTTCAAGCATACGTTCTGCGAGCTCCTGGGGATTTAGAGTACTTTTTCCGTTCAACACTGCGTTTAGCATGTTCTCTGTATCACCATTACACAGATTCTCGTAAACACCATCCGTCATCATAACAATAAACTCGCCGTCCGTTACCTTTTTTTTGTGGAACCGGATGGGGTTCTCCTTATGTAATCCCGCTGGCAGATTGTTTATTTCAACCAAATCCATGTTTCTTTCATTAACAATTAAAGTAGGCATTGCCCCCATCTTGTAAAATTCTGTATCGCCGTTATATAAATCAATTGCGGAAATATCCATAGTTGCATATTGCTCAGGGTTTCTTACGGTCATCATCATATTAACCAGATTAAGGGATAACCGTATAGACAACCCGCAATCCAAAAGCTGTTCAAATAATCCGATTGCCGTTTCGCTTAGCTCATTAGCTTCCTTACCGCTACCCATCCCGTCGCTTACTGCAACAACATATTTCCCCTCTTTTGTTTTCAAAAATGTAAACGAGTCCCCCGAAATATTGGCTTTCTTCTTTTTTAATCTTGCAATGCCTGTAGTAACATTAAGGTTTTCCTTTTCCTTAAGAAAAAGTGTGCAGTCTTCCCTGCCTCTGCTTTTACAATCGCCTTCCTCCAACTGCATTTTCACTCCTAAAACCTGAGATACAATACCCTCTACTTCTTTGAAGCAATTTTTTCTTCCTGCACAGTTCTGCAGACAAATTTCGGATGTAAACCTTGAGCTCATGCTTTTTTTCACTTCTGTTCTTATAGCAGGATACCCTTGCTTACGAAGCATCGTGCCAATTTTTTTTTCTTCCTCCCCATAGTATATTTCCTCATTAAACAGCTCTGAGGATATCATGGACATTATCTCGGACAAGCTGTATATTTGCTCCGGAATAACGTTTCGACTTTCAACAACAGTTCTTTGCCATATCCTCTCAACTCGTTTAATTTCAATAATTCGGGAAAGCGTATCAATTATAATCTCGGGCATTATACAAAACTGTTTAAGATCATTTTTAGTCGCAACGGGAGAGAATTTTTCATCTCTTTGCAAAGAATCAACTGTTTTGCACATTACCTTATATGTATAGAAAAGCCTTGTCTCCCAACATGTAAGGGATTTATTGCATTGGCTGCAGACCTGACCGGTTAATTGCTCAATAATACCCTTACACTCCTCATTAAAATCTTCCACGTTTTCACATGAAATCTGCTTTTCTACAGAATGTCCCAATTTATAAAGAGCCTTTGAAATGTCTTGAAGCTTTCCCGACAAAGTTCTTCTGACACGGTTCATTTTATCTGATTCAACTGTTTCGCCGTCAATCATGCTTTTAATAACAGTAAGCTTTCCTTCTTTAATATCAGGTAAAAGAAAAAATAGAATCGCTGCCAAAAAGAGCTCCGGCCACGCTATGGCTATATCATCCGACAACAAAAAAAAGATTAAATGTGTCAGAATAAAGCTCATAGCAGATGCGATTTTAGATTTCTGAAGCATTCCGGTAATCATTCCTGAAACCGCATAAAGGCCGGTATAGGCCGAAAATACTCCTTCACCGCCTGAGGAAATCGCCATGCCGGCTACCGCACCTGCTCCGGCACCTGCACCCGGACCAAAATTTCTTGTTAACACTAAAATACCAAGACACGCTATCAGCTTATCAAATGAAATGTTCATGAAGCTTATATCAGCAACCCCGAGAAGAATAGCAGCACCCATTACTAACAAACCAAGATACTTTATATTCTTTTGGGCTTTCAGCTCTTTTTCTCCACTAATATCCGACTCAACTAATATTGATGAAAAAATAGGTGTAAGAACACTAATAAGTATTACCTCCATTATAACAATCAATACCGCTTCCATAGTTTTTCCACTTAAGACAAAAACAAAAACGCCTGTTATTGCTGATGCAGAACCTATGAGCGCTGTTTTTTTATAAATCTCCGTTGATTGCTCGTCTGAACTAAATATTTTATTAAGCAATTCAAAAAGGAAAATTACTGCTGTTTGCTTCAATGCACTTAAATAATCACCGCCGACAACATTACTCACAAAAATTGATGTTGTCATAAGTGTTTTCATAATAAAACTTTTAATATATGATGAATAAAAAGCAATACCGAATGGTTTTATGATTCCAAAAAGGGACCCTCGCGATAATATACCCGCAACAATACACCATATTACTTCGGAGAAAGTTATTTTTTTTAGCTGCTCCCATAAATACAAAAATTTCTTGCTGGAAAATAAAGCTTCACGCCTGAAAATTGATGTGCTTTTCATCTGTGTATGACCTCCCGATTTTATCTTTAGTTCATAAATTGAAATGTCTAACATATCTTTTATTTTGTTGTTCTTCAATGAGCGCTTACGTATTTTGTGCATCATACATCTTTATCAAAAAACCAAGACCCCCACTTCTATAAGTGGCGGGTTCCGATTCTACACTTCAGGTGGAGTAGAGTCTCCATCTGAAGCCCATAGGCGTATTTTACAAGTAAAAACGCTTGATGTTCAGCTTTGCTGAACGAGTTCACTTGCAAATACACTTTACATTACGAGCATTTCATCAACAGAAAATGCCTTTGTGATTATCAGATATAACTATGTTATTCGTTTTTCAATTTATATTGTATATGTGGTAACGTTTTTTGTATGCTAAACACTTCCTATATTGTCGACCTCCGTTCCAGCTTTCTTTGATTATCATAAAGGAAAATGAAATATGATATCGCACCACACAACATAATTATACACATTCTCCTTGTCTTAGCTTGTCGTTTTAGATTTTTCCCGGAAATATGTTTTAGAAGTAAATATCACCCTACGAAATATAAGGCTTATATATTTCGTTCGCTCCACGACATAGCGGACAATAACTGTATAAGTCAACAGGTGAGCACATTTCCCAAATCAATGAAATTATCCGTTGAGTTTTTTAATTAATTGTTTTCCATTTATATCAACCGTTTTTTGATAATATAATTAAAAAGACTGCCTAAGGCAGCCTTTTTTTAACTTGATGATGTGTCATTTCTTTAGTTTTGTTGTTTAAAACTGTGGTTTTTTATGGATGAAACTTGCGAGTAGTATTTTGAGGTGCTGGTACCGGCATGTTGAGGTATGATGTCACACCGCCGTCGGTAGCCTGCTGTGCAGGCAAGCGCCCAATACAGGTGCGTACCCACTGGAACGCCTTTTACACCGTTTTTAGCTTTGCAAAGGATGCCATCAGCCTTTTCATACCGTAATCATCAAAATTTATTTCCAGCATATAATCATTATCATTCTCGACTTTTGATGTGATTGTTCCTTTGCCGAATTTCTTATGAATAACCCTTAGACCAACCTCAAGATTTTCACAGTCCACCTCAGAAGCCTGAGAAAACATGGCTGTACGCTGCTTCCATGTGTCCGGATTAACAATGCCCACAGAAAGCTTTATGTCCTGACTTTTGCTGGTGCTTTCACCAACGTAATCAAGCAAATTATCGGGGATTTCGTCCACAAATCTGGAAACACGGTTATATGTGGTGTTTCCAAAGATCGTTCGTGATTTTGCATGGATGAGATGCAGTTCTTTCATTGCTCTTGTGATTCCTACATAACAAAGTCGCCGCTCTTCTTCCATTTCCTTTTCTTCACCGATGGAGCGATAGCTTGGAAATAGTCCCTCCTCCATTCCTGCCAAAAAGACGATTGGAAACTCAAGACCCTTTGCACTGTGCATTGTCATAAGCACTACCCTGTCGGGCTCTTCCTCCATACTGTCTACATCCGCCACTAATGAAACATGAGCCAGAAAATCTTCTAGGGTGGGGTTTTCTTCTTCACTGCTCTGCACAAATTCAAGCACAACCGATTGTAGCTCCCGTATGTTTTCTACTCGAGTTTTTGCTTCCACCGTATCCTCAAGCTCTAGTTCCTTTAGAATACCGCATTGATCAATTACTGTTTTTACGAACTCAGAAAGATCAGTAAAGGAAGAAAGAGTTCTGAACGCTGCCAATTGGTCTGTAAAGTTTTTAAGCTTTTCTGATGCTCTTGCCAATTCCGAAATATTGCTCGATTCAAGTAATATTGAGTATATACTGACCCCGTTGGCAAAAGCAAGCGACTCAACTCTGTCTAGAGTAACTTTTCCTATACCTCTTTTGGGTACATTTATAATTCTTTTCAGGCTAATATCGTCATGAGGGTTCTGTATAGTCCTTAAATATGCAATGACATCCTTAATTTCCTTACGATCATAGAACCTGTGTCCACCAATAATACGATAGGGAACAGCCATTTTCATAAAAGCATCTTCAAAAACACGGGATTGTGCATTAAGCCGGTACAGAATTGTGAAATCGCCATACTTCGCATTTCCATTCTTTATTTCATTGAGAATGGTGTTTGCAGCATACCACGCCTCCTCCCTCTCGTCGTTAGCCTGGTATATCATAATTGATTTCCCTGTGTCATTTTCAGTCCAAAGTGTTTTTTGTTTTCTTCCATAGTTATTTTTAATCACATGATTTGCAGCATCTAAAATCTTGCCCGTTGAGCGGTAGTTTTGCTCCAGCTTGATTACCCGGCATCCCTTAAACTCTTTCTCAAAATCAAGAATGTTCCGCATATTCGCACCACGCCAGCCATAAATTGACTGATCATCATCTCCCACTACGCATATATTACGATGCTTTTCTGCCAGCATGCTTACCAGCATGTATTGAGCCGTGTTGGTGTCTTGGTATTCATCTACCAGGATATATTTGAACTTATTCTGATACCATGTTAGAACATCGGGATTGTCAGAGAGTATTTTTAGTGTGTGTACGATAATATCATCAAAATCAAGAGCATTATTAGCTTTAAGCTTTTTCTGATATAGCGTGTAAAGGTTAGCTATTTTCCGCTGCCTGTAATCAGCACCTGCAAGGACACTGAAATTTTCAGGATCAATCAATTCATCCTTTGCTCGGCTGATTTGAGCAAGTACCTGCTTTGGTGGCAAGTCTTTATCATTATATTTCAATTGGTTTAGGCAGTCTTTAATAACAGCTTGCTGGTCAGCTGCATCATAAATAACGAAGTTGCTGCCAAACCCAAGCTTTTCAATTTCTCTCCTCAAAATTCTGACACAGCATGCGTGAAATGTCCCGTTCCATATATCAAGCGCTCGAGTGCCTATGAGCTGTTCAATACGGTTTTTCATTTCCTTCGCGGCTTTATTTGTGAAGGTTATGGATAAAATACTCCAGGGTGCCACACCTTTTTCCTCAACAAGATATGCTATCCGGTGCGTTAGAACACGGGTTTTACCTGATCCTGCTCCTGCCAGCACTAATAATGGCCCCTCTGTATGTAAAACAGCTTCTTTTTGCTGTGGGTTAAGATTCTTTACTAAATCCATTGTCGATCCTCCGGAATTTAAAACTAATTTCTTTTCTAATTATATAGACTTATGTAGACAATTGCAAACGTTTGTTCCAATGCATTTATATAAAAAAGCTGATTCTAACAGTATCTCTCTTAGTGAACTCGTTCAGCAAAGCTGAACATCAAACGTTTTTACTTGTAAAATACGCCTATGGGCTTCAGATGGAGACTCTACTCCACCTGAAGTGTAGAATCGGAACCCGCCACTTATAGAAGTGGGGGTCTTGGTTTTTTGATAAAACCGTCATATAAGCCTTAATTTCAACAGCACTCTTTTTTGCTTTTACCTACTGCAAAAATAGTGTATAATGTGGATAACTTTATATTAACGGATGTTTGTATGCAGAAGAAAGGGCAGGAAGGTGGGTGGGAGATATGAGAAAAGTGTTTATGGCTTTTCTGATACACTGGCGCACTCTCACTAACACAAAGCATCATGAGGTTTTTATTAATGGAGAAAATAAATATTCATAATATTATGATTCATAACTTAACAATGCAGGAAGCTGTCGCACAAATTCAAAAATGGGTGACGGAGGATTCGCTTCATTCTGTGTTCACTCCAAACTCCGAAATAATAATGCAGGCACAAAGGAACCCTGAATTAAAGAGTATTCTAAATAGCGCTGATCTTTTGATACCTGATGGCGCCGGTGTCGTTCTTGCTTCCAAAATCCTGAAGAGGCCTTTGAAAGAAAAGGTTTCCGGTGTTGATCTTGTAAAAAACCTGTTTATAACATTCGCAGGGAAAAATACAAGCTTTTTTATTCTTGGAGGAGAACCGGGAGTTGCGGAAATGGCTGCTGTTAATATTATATCTGAATATGGCAAGGTAAATATAAAGGGTTATGCCCATGGGTACTTTAAGCCTGAAGAAGAAACCAGCCTTATTGAAGAAATAAACAAAGTCAATCCGGATATATTGTTAGTAGGCTTTGGCGCTCCTAAGCAGGAATTTTGGATTTATGAAAACATGTACCGTTTACAGTGCAAGGTTTGTATCGGTATCGGTGGCAGCATTGATATATTTGCCGGGAAGGTAACACTAACACCCGAGTTTATTAGGAAAGCCGGGTTTGAATGGCTTCACAGGCTTATTCGTCAACCCAAACGTGCAAAAAGAATGATTGACCTTCCGAAGTTTATTATGTTAACCCTAAAGAAACGCTTTATTAGAAAATGATATTATGGTTATCACCCAGAAAGTCACAAAGTGACTTTCTGATGAAATTTAAGACTTTTTAAATTTCATCAGCCTTCTTCCGAAGGCTGGATAACCATATTGTGATTGCACCAGGTTGCAGCGAGCTGCAACTTCCTGCAGTTAAACCTGCAGGAAAAAGTCGTTTCACGACTTTCTGGGGAGCAATCATATTATGGTTCATTTATTTGAAAGGTGAAGTTATGTATATCAAAATAGAGTCATCAAGATTGAATAAATCGAAAAAAAATAATTGGTTAAGGCTGTTTATTATAGCCTCGGCATTTCTTTTGCTTTCGCAGCTTGCGAAAATGTTTGCAATACAAAGACCTGATCTTATTGAGAAGTATTTCTCCAGAGGTCTTTATCCTGTTACATCCCGTATTCAGACAGGTTTTTCAAACCTTTTACCTTTCTCTTTATATGAGGCTCTTATTGTGATTATAATCCTTTATGCTTTATTCAGGATTATACGGCTTATACAGTCAATTTCAAAGAGAAGCTTTAAATTTGAGGGATTACGCTTTTTAATTCATCTTTATCTATTTGTTTCAATGGGATTGTTCCTTTTCCAATTTTTATGGAGCCTCAATAATTACCGTAACCCATTAAAAGATCAATTGGAGTTAACAGTACAGGACACATCCACAGCGAAGCTTGACGAGGTATATAGAGCCTTGATAACCTCCGCAAATGAAACCCGGAGTAAGCTTTCCGAAACTCAGGACACTGTTTCTCATCCTTTTAAAACAAGCATTGTTCTAAATACCGCTTGGGAAGGGTACCACCGACTTGCCATGGAGTATCCCATATTTCACAGCAACCGTGTAAGGGTTAAGGGTCTTTTATTATCGAGGATACAAACCATTGCAGGATATAGTGGGGTTTATAATTTTTTTACCGGTGAGCCTAATATTAACACCGAACCTCCCCTTGTAACTCTTCCACACACTGCCTGCCACGAAATTGCACATCAAATGGGAATAACCTTAGAAGATGAAGCCAATTATGTGGGTTTTTTAGCCTGTAAAGACCATCACAATGTGTTGTTCCAATATTCCGGCTATCTTTCCGCCCTTACATTTGTGGGGAATTCATTATATCAGCAATCACCTGAGCTTTATTCAGAGGCTTCACAGCTTCTTAGTGACGATATTAAAGCAGATCAGCAGGAAATAAGTTTGTTTTGGGACAAATATGAAAACGATACGGCTTCAGAAATCGCTGATAAGTTTAATGAAGTATACCTTAAAAGTAACAATCAAACCGATGGCATGAAGAGCTACGGTAAATTTGTTGATTTACTCATTGCGGATTACCTTAAAAATGGCTCAATCTAGGAGTTCACTTGCGAAGTCGGCTTTCCTGAGGAAATCATGTATCATTCATCCCCCAGCTACACTTTCACTGTCGTGAATAAGGTAGCTTAGAGGTAGGGGACTTCTGATTATCTGTTATTTGCTCGTCACAGCATAAGTAAAATTAAGTTCAACTTATATAAATCATTCAATAATATTAATCAGGTTAACTGTAAGGGCATATACACAATCAAGGGTAACGTATGAATCGGGTTTCATTCTTTCCAGTATGCTTTGTGGAATAAGCCCTTTTGCTTTTGCTGTTTGATATGCATTACCTTGGTTAAATTGTATATTCATTGTTTTTAGCATAATTTCACATGCGATTTCACCGGTTAAAGAATCGTCCGTTCCATAGCTTCTAAGCCTGGAATCCAGCTCCAGTGAATATTTTTCCGGTGCTGCCTTTACAATAAGGTTTATAATAAGCGTTTTAAATGTATTTTGATATGCCTCAATATCAAATAAGTAATCGTTATTTTCCCCACCGGCTAATAGACCATATTCGGTTAATACCTTTACAGATGGCCATGCCCAATGTTCATTGTTTGGGTTTACCTCATTAAAATCAAAAAGCGTGAGCCCATTTCTTTTCAGTAGCTTCTGATAATCAACGATAATTTCCTCAGGTGATTTTGAAAGCTCCAGCGGGGTTATATCATTCAGATAGCAGTATGCTGCAGTTACCCCCATTGCTTCTCCGCTTGATACACTGACAGGCAGTCTACCCGCGCTTGTTGCTGCCAATGATGAATAGGATGCCTTTTTACCTACCATAAGCATATTGCTATAGTTTTTAGATATAAAGCATTCAAGGGGTATAGAGTATATTTTAGGGCTACCCAGTATGTATGTATAGTCATCGGAAATTTCCGTACTTACGAACTTTTGAGCATCCACCGGAGCAGATGCTAAAACCACCTTGGTTGGAAAACTTCTGTTTCCAAGAATATCCTCTACTGTTAGGCTGTAAACACCTTCGAAATGCCTATACTCAGGTATATAAAAGCTTGTTGGACCGGTTTTAAAGGAGCAGTTCTCAAAAGGCACAAAAGCATATTGCAAAAAAGCAGTTAAATACTTTGCTTCAGTTAACGCATCTTTAAAATTCTCCTGCATTACTGCTGGATCATCAACATTAATCTGCCACATTTTTATACCGCTAATAACCATTTCGTTGTCAGGTTGCCTTATAAAATTTAATTTTGAAATTTTTGTTTTGGGACTGTATCTTTCATATTTCTGCAAAACAGTTTGGAAATCATCTATGTTTCTGTCTAGTTTACGGATGCTTTCTATATCCTGCCACTTAACATCGGATATTATAAAGTTATATTCCACCGGCATATATGAATTAGGAACACCGATGTCCGCAGAACCAGTAAAATAAGGCACATTGCACAGCGTAAGCACATCTCCGTTTTCAGTGGCGTCAATAAATACAGGGGCTTCTATAAGATGCTTTTCGCCTCCATAATAAACACTAATACCATTTACCTTGTTTCCATCGATTTCAGCTGATAAAAAACCGGCATTATACCAGACAGTCAAGCTTTGTTCTTTTTCCATAATCCGTTTAGCGGATGTAATATAATCAGTAACCGAAAAATTTCCTCCGGTCTCGCCAAACAGCTCGGAATAGATGCCATTATTCAGCTTCTTTTTTGAACCTTCTACTATCGCATAATCGGGAGAAGTATATGTAACAAGACCCGATTTAACATAACTTCCCGGATCACTGTCCTGTGTAACAAGCAGAGTTTTAAGACCAAGCCTTGCTCCAGACAATGCGGCAGCAAGACCCTCAGGTTCAGTACCGAAAACCACAAGGCTGTATTGGTTTATCCCTTTTGGGCTTTCTCCTTTTTTAATCTTTCTTTGAAACTCATCTCCCGTAATAATAGGACGGATTCCAAACCAGAAAGTAAAAAAGAATAAAGCTGCTATAATAATGTTACGGAATAAATTGCTGCTTTTCATATGTTACCCTGCTTATGTAAACTGTTATTAGCTTAAAGCCCAAAGCTCATATCGTTTTCAGAGCTTTAAATCCATATGCTAAATGCATAATATTTTCTTTAGTAAAGTATTAATATATGACTTATGACTTTACTGTATTGACTCGAAAACATACATAGATTACTCTACTGTATAGCTTCCGCGTATCAGGAAAAATGCCTTGTCTGAAGCCACGAAAACACCTCGTCCGTCTGCCCTTGAAGATAACAAAAGATGCTGGTTTGTAATCTTCATTCCATTTGTAAGATCCTGTGCAGATGTAACATCGGCCAAGCCACCCAGTTCTCCTGATATTGCTGTTGTTTCACCACTTCTAACAAGAATCTCTGAGCCTGCTCCTAAAATGACTTTTTGTCCCTTTGACAGCTCAACCACAACAAAACCCTGTTCCAAGGCTTCTATCCGACGGATAAGCTCAATGTTTTGACGCTCAAGGCTGTCTATTCTTGTGAAAGCGTCAATAGTGAGGTTAATAAGATCCCTAACATCAGTTCTGATATTGTTCAGAACCTGCTCGTCAACTGTGCCTGTGCCTGTGCTTGTTCCACCAGTAGATGGAGTGCCTGTCCCAATTTTACTTGTAAGTAGCTGTATTTGCTCATCAACATAGCTTTTTGTCACCAATGGATCAAACTCACTGCCAGGCTGTGCCGAAGTTGCAGCTTGTGCTGCTGTAAATGCGGTAACCACTGCCATTAATAAAAACGCAACATACAAAACCCGTCTCTTTTTTCTCATTTTTAAGACCCCCATGATCGCACCACCTGATGCTTCTTCGCTATGTATTTTTTTATTGTAAATACCTTGTTTCAAGACCAAAGCTTGTGCTTAACGCTTCATTGACCTTCGTCATGAGTATTCTATCAAGGTGCCCGGTTTTTTCACGCAACCTTTTTTTATCAATTGTCCTTACCTGCTCGAGCAAAACAACTGAATCCTTGTTCAGCCCATAAAGCTCGCCAGGTATCTCTATATGAGTTGGTAGCTTTGCCTTGCTCTGTCTTGAAGTAATCGCCGAAATAATAATTGTAGGGCTGTGCCTATTTCCAACATCATTTTGAATGACTAAAACAGGTCTGATTCCACCCTGTTCGGAACCTATTACAGGACTCAAATCCGCGTAGAAGATATCTCCTCTTCTAATTTCCAAAATTTTCACTCCTCGTGCTGGATTTGACCCCACAAATATTTAATTATCCACTGGAAAGACTTGATTTACTGCGTTTTACACAGCATCAGAATTTCCATGTGATAAAATTTAAGACATCTCAAATTTTATCGAAAAGCCACTTCGTGACTTTCCGGAAGATAATCATATTATATTTTTATAACCTAACCCCGTCAAATTAAATGTCCGTTACAGCGGACTTTCTGCTATAATTCACTGCTTCGATATTTTGGTATATAGCTGTGCAATAGCGGAAACTGCGCTTCAATTTACAAGAGCTACATTCCCTAATGTTTCCTAATATTACACTCCTATGTCTCTACCTTTACCTGTGAACACCAGTGACTTTTTCCATATTTTTAATCTTATCAATAAGTATGGCATGTTTTTAATAAAAAATACATTGCCCTGGGAACTACCCACCATTAAACATTTTCCAAACATCAAGTAATTCAAATCAAATAATTCACAACATTAAAAAACTTACCATCTTTAATGTAAACCCTGGGTATACGCTTACCAACCAGGCACACTACTTCATAGTTTATTGTTCCTGTAATGTCGGCGATCTCATCAGCCGTAATCTCATTATCCCCCTGATGTCCTATTAATACCGCTTCATCCCCTGTTTTTACACCGGGGATATCTGTTACATCTACCATACACTGATCCATACAAACTCTCCCTACAACAGGTGCATATTGCCCATGTATCAAAACCCTGCCGCAATTGGACAAAAGCCTGGAGTATCCATCGGCATACCCCACAGGCAGCGTAGCAACTCTACTCTTGCGTGTGGTTTCATAGATACGCCCATAGCTAATCGGAGTACCTGCATCTAACTCCTTAACGAGAATAACCCTGGCTTTAAGCTCCATCGCGGGTTTTAGATCGATGCAGTTCCTATCTATATCCTTTGATGGATATAGACCATATAATATAATCCCCGGGCGAACCATATCAAGGCAAATGAATGGATATTTTATAATTGCAGCGCTATTTGCAATATGCTTCACAGGAATCAATATGCCGATTCTGTTTAGCTCATTTATTATAGTTTCAAAACGTTCAAATTGAAGTCTTGTAAACTCACGTTCTACCTCGTCGGCAGAAGCAAAGTGTGTAAAAAGCCCTTCTATAACTATTCCGGGAAGATTATTGATCTCCACAACATCCTTAACAGCTTTGTAGCCGGGCTGAAAACCCACTCTGGACATACCGGTATCAATTTTTATATGAATTCGAGCCTGTTTTCCCAGTTTAACTGCTGCTTTTGATAGAGCCTGTGCTAGATCGTGGCTGAATACTGTTTGTGTAATATTATTGTTTATTATCTCTTCAGCTCTTACGGGATCGGTGTAGTTTAGCACCAAAACAGGTACTGTTACACCTATTTCCCTAAGTTGAATGGCCTCGTCAAGCATTGATACGGCCAGACGGCTTGCTCCGTTTTCAATTAATGTCGGTATGGTTTCCATAACACCATGTCCGTAGGCGTCAGCTTTAACCACAGCCATTATTTCAGTCATTTTCCCAACATTTTTGGCTACTGCTCGCACATTATGGGCTATATTATCAAGGTTAATCTCCGCCCAGGCTCTGTTTAGCTTTATATCCAAGACAACACCCACTTTCACTTATTAATTGTCCCATAGCCAACGGAATTTCCGCGCAAATTTCACTTGCTGTATATCCCGCCTGCATATGACTTCTGTTGGCAAGAATGTCTCCGCACATTCCATGTATATACACTCCCAAGGTAGCGGCTTTTAAAGGTTTAACACCCTGCCCTATAAATGAGCCAATTATACCTGAAAGGACATCTCCTGAACCTGCTGTAGCAAGTACCGGATTTCCAGTGGAATTTATATAATACTTCCCATCAGGATTTGCTATTACGGTTCCCGCTCCCTTTAAGACAACTGTCACGCTCCATTTGCGGCTGTATTCCACAGCAAGCTTGATCCGGTTTGCACGGATTTCGTCGGCGGTTAAACCGGTTAACTGTGCGAATTCTCCCGGGTGGGGAGTAATCACAATAGGAGCTTGTCGGATTTCAAATATATTAGCTTCTTCCGCCACTGTTTCTGCCATTATATTAAGTGCGTCCGCATCAATTACCATAGGTCTTTTACATTTACAAATGAATTCTTTAACCCATGCTGCAACCTGTCTTTTTGTGGTTAACCCCGGTCCAATCACTATTGAATCCATTGATTCAGACTTTTCAAGCAACATATTAAGGCTGCCGTCAGTTATAAGACCATCCTCATCATCAAGCGGGATTGTTATGGCTTCCGGAACTGTTATGCTGTAAATTGGCAATAAAGATTTCGGTACTGCCAGATAAACCATTCCGCTCCCGGTTTTAAATGCAGCTTTAGCTGCAAGGGTTCCCGCACCTGTCATTCCCTTAGAGCCTGTAATTATTAAAATTTTACCAAACGTTGTTTTATGGCCTTCAACAAATCTTTGAGGAAAATATTTACATAGCTCTGATCCCGCAGAAAGCTGGCCGTCAAACCTGAGCTGCCTTGTTGCGCCTGTAGGAATTCCGATATCCGCCACAGTAACCTTACCAGCAAGCTCTGCCCCGGGATATTGGGCAAGCCCGGGCTTTAAGAGAGAGAACGTTACAGTTTCATCTGCTTTTACTGCTATTCCACCTACCTGCCCGTTTTCACCGTTTACACCGGATGGTATGTCAATTGACAATACCTTTGCACTGCTTTCATTAATAAGCCGAATTACCGATTTAAAAAGTCCTGTGACATTTCCGTAAAAGCCTGTTCCAAAAATCCCGTCTATTATAAGATGTGCTTCTTTTAAAGATTCCTCTACCCTTGGCATTTCCGCTTCATCAGTCACAAAAAGAATCGTCGCGCCTATATTTTCAAGAATCTGCAGATATGTATCCGCTTCTCCTTTTACCATGCTTCTTTGCACCAAAGATACTACAATTACCGGATATCCGCTTTGAATCAAATGCCTTGCCACAGCAAAAGCGTCTCCCCCATTATTCCCCTTGCCTGCAATTATAACTGTTTTACTTTCGGGCATGGCTTCTGCCAGCATTTCTATTGCTTTAGCCACAGTACACAATGCTGCATTCTCCATTAAAAGAATACCGGGAATTTTATATACATCCATAGCCAATTCATCAAGCTTTTTCATTTGAGTCGGCGTTGCCAGCTTCATCTGTTTCCTCCTCTTGCTTAAGGAACTTCATATCCAGCTTTGTCAATTCGTCTGAGCCTAAAAGATCATGGAAAAAAGCATAAACCTCCGTCCAGTCTGTTGTAAGGTTTTGTCTTTGTTCCTGTAGCTCTTTCAATCTTTTTTTCACATTATTAAGCTCAGTTTCAAGCTTTCTTTCTTTTTTCTTAGACTTTGCCATTACATTGTACACTTGCCTGACAGTTTCATCAAGCAGCTTGAAATTTGAATCCCTTATTTTATTTTTCATATCAAAGAGCTCGTCTTCCAACTCGACTGCTCTTTTATTAAGCTGCTCAATATGTTGTTTTGATTGTATAAGAGAGCGTTTCGCTTCCTCGTTGTTTTTTTTGAAAGCTTCCTCGGTTAAAGCAATGATGTTATTCATATGCTTTTTTTTATTGGGATCAATATTCTGCTGCTCTTGGAACAATGTGGCTTCCTGCCCAATCAGCCTGTTTAAGTTGTCCTGACACTTCTGTACCTCCCTGCTGATAGGGATTATCTTGAAAATCTTGTTCCAGCGCTCATCCAGCGTTAGTATGGATATATCATTCTTTTTTAATGTTGATATATCAAACTTCAACTTTTTTTTAAGTATCATAATAGTCACGTATCTTTCTTTTAAAAGTTTAGAATATGTTAATTTCGCTGCAGGAGCTCATTCTACTGATTAAATATACAAATAACAAACAAATTAAAAAATATATATTCTATGTAAAAATACTTTCTATGCATGAAATACAATTATTTTTGGTTAATGCAATGAAATCACATTTACAATATATTGTAAATATACCCTTTGACTATTGCTCGAAACAGATAGCACGTATATTAATTAGTGTATATGTTGGATTCCAATTCAGTAATATAAAGCTCATATATAATATCGGCAGCTTCTTTTCCATAATTTATTGTTAACTACCCTTCACTTATCATTTATCCCCACCTACACATTAGTTGCCTTGAATAAGGTTGTTTAGAGATGGAGAACTTCTGATTTATCTATGATAAATAATCCCCTGTAAAAATATCGAGGAAACTGTCATTCTTGCCGATAAAGGTTATATAACAGCTTTTGCAGACCGGAGGGAAAATGAAACTAACTGCTTTATTCCAATTAAAAAACTTTAAAAATATGAGTAAACAGAAGAAGCTTATACTTATGGGGAGTGTTGCAATTTTTATGCTTCTTTTTACTTCGATTTGTCTATCACAGGTTTTATTAAGCAGTCCAATGGTTTACAGTGGTGTTTACCTTGATAATGCCAGTCTCGAAGGGCTTGACAAAATTGAGCTTTCAAAGTATCTCGAAAATAAATATAATATTGACTTATCAACCCTTGAGCTGTCAATCTATCATAGAGACTATCCCGTAACCGTTGGTTTCGATGAATTAAGCGTTCAAATTGATAAAGAGTTGGTGCTTGAAAAGGTCTTTAGTATTGGAAGACAGGGTAATCTTTTTAAAAGACTTATTGACATATATAAGAATAAGAGAACTCATACCTATCTGGAAACCGAAGTTTTCGCCAATACGAGGGCTTTAGATGGAATTATAAATCAAATATATGAAAACACGTATATAAATGCAGTTTCTCCATCGTTACTGTTAATGAAAGATGAAGTTGTAATTGTATCAGGTAAATCAGGCAGCGCAGTTAACAAGAAATCTCTCAAAGAATGCATTTTAAAGCAGCTGGCTAAGCTCGAATCAGGCATTGTAATTGTTCCTGTGGAGGAGATATTACCTGTAAAAATAGATACTGACGCAGTTTACAGTAAGATTGTCAGAGAACCTGAAGATGCTGTCGTCAGTATAATGAATGATAACATAGAAATTACTCCTGAGGTTGTAGGAAGAAAGCTTGATAAAGCTGAATTTATATCACTCGTAGCAGAAATGGAAGCAAAAGCGGTAAAATATCCAATAGAACTAAAGCTTCCGGTTGAGTTCGTTCAACCCGGTATAACAGCAGAAAAAATTGAAGATTCGTTGTTCAGAGATGTTTTATCGGTGTATACGACAAGCTTTACCGATGATACTGAAAATGACAGAAACCGCTCGGTTAATATACAACTTGCGGTGGAAGCCATAAACGGAACAATACTATCCCCCGGCGAATCCTTTTCTTTTAATGATATTGTAGGGCAAAGGACGCAACAAAAAGGGTATCTTCCGGCAAATGTTTACACCTCCGATGGGATTACTACAGGCATTGGCGGTGGTATATGTCAGGTTTCCTCAACCCTGTATAATGCCGTCTTAAGGGCAAATCTTGAAGTTATAGAACGTAATCCTCACATATATATGGTGGCATATGTTCCACTTGGATGCGATGCATCTGTTTCGTATGGAATTCAAGACCTAAAATTCACAAACAATACAAAATGGCCTGTTAGAATCGACGGTCATGTTACTTCTGATAACAAGATAGAATTTTCTATTACCGGGACAAATGAAAACCCCTCCCTTGGGGTTGTTATTCAGTCGACGGTTATAGAACTCATTCCCTATACAACAGAGTATATAGGGGATGCAGCAGTTTCAAAAGGCATCAAAAAGATAATACAAAGAGGAATGAACGGTGCAATTGTGGATGCGTATATTATTGTAAAGAAAGATGATGTAATCATTTCGAACCGCAAACTTCATTCTACAACCTATAATATACTTCCTGAAATAATACATGTTCCCGTAGAGTAAACTTAGGATTTTATTCGTTGGGTTTCACTCAGCGATGCACACATCTTTTCGACTATCTTTCTGTATTCCCATACAAAAAGCACTAATTATGCAAAATTGATTTTTCTGCATCACCTTACATGGGCTTCGCACACATCCAAATAGCAGAACCCTGCAGTTGCAAAATATCAAATTCTTGTTTTGTTTTAATTTTTGCAGCAATAAGGTACTTAAAAGAATTTTAAACCAACCATAGTAATTATACATAATGTTCCAACAGGTTTTTTCATCAATGAACTCGAATGTATTGTGTTTTTTAAGCCACGG
>ENA-UOOR01002333-UOOR01002333.1-fermentation-metagenome-genome-assembly--contig:-NODE-2333-length-19426-cov-25.617573_pt1 | contig 19426 bp, 19 predicted proteins | sample MGYA00245780_ERZ724029 | MGnify/ENA primary metagenome ERZ724029 (study PRJEB28704, sample SAMN03018315) | fermentation metagenome | biome: anthropogenic terrestrial biome; feature: soil... | reverse complement strand
GTTTTGTTTTACGTGTGGAAGGTCTCGAACACACGGTTTATATAGCCCAAAGACCTTGTTTTTAGGGCGTTTGCGACTTTTTTAGTATATCACGAAAAATAGGATTGTCAAGCGTTGACTCAACTTTGGGGAAAAAGAGATGAAAACAGATAAAAGAAACTTATGGGGTACGGTAATAACAAGACAGCGGTGGCAAAGGAGCTTGGTATAGATCGTTCAAACTTTAATCGGTATCTTCGTAAAATGCATGTAGCCGGTATGATTGATGTGAATTACAATGTTAGTTCCCAGGAGATCACGGGTAAAAAGATTTATGATGAATATGTAAGCATACTGGGAGAGAAGCGGGTGCGGTTAGAAGGGGATTCGATTACATGTTATTTCATTGATGGTGACAATAGATGATAGGTCTAAGCTATCAAAGAAACTTATTTATAACATGGTTCAGAATCATCCAGATTTATTACCTAAATATAGAAGCAGAAAAAATATGCAAGTGAAAATATAGATGAAAAGCTTAGTATGAGTTAATATCATAGTTGTTACGAAATGAGAACTTAGCAGTGTATACATTAATAAACATGTTATATGCTGCTAGGTTTATTATAAATTGACTTTTCCTAAAGGGTACATAAATTTCTTACTCTATATGAAAAAAGTTTGTTAAGATAAAATCAGTATGATATACTATTATAGAAACGAAGTGGAGGTGCTATTATGATATCAGCTCAAAAAGATATTAATAAATCAAACCCAAATGAAATAAAATTGGAATTGTATGCCTTGCTTGGAGAAGGATATAAAGCAATGAAAGAAGGACGAGAAATTAGCGTTGAGTCTTTAAAAGATAGAATCGACCAAAGGAGAAAAGAACAGGAGTAAAGTTATGTTTACTCAGCCAGCTGAATATGACTTGATAAGGATTGAGGATTATATATAAGAGACATTTTATATAATCCTCATTCTTCTATAAAGGTTGTTGATGGGATCATTGAAACTGCTGAAAAGCTAGGTTTTTTTCCAAAAGAGCATCAACCTGTAAATGACTTTTTGTTGGCTGAATTAGGTTTTCGAATGACTCGTTATGACAGCTATAATATTTTTTATATCTATGATGAATTATTAGATGTAGTACATATCATCCGAATACTATATAATAAAGCGGATTGGCAAAACATATTGAAAAAATAGGGAACGTATTCCTTAGAGAACAAAGTAATTATTCAAGGGATAAGGAGAGGACTGGGAACAGTCCTTTTTCTGACGCAAGCAGAACACCAGGATGCTTAAGAAAGCAGTCAGCGTCATGGATCAGGATGTGGAAGATTTCCTTTACCTGGCGAATCACGGTGTGAAAGTGACCGCGCAGATGATATCATCAGATGTGATGCTGGATATGATTCAGTTGATTAAAGCAAATCAGTGATGTTCGCTGCGGTACTGCGCTGGCGGGATACCGATGTGCTTTTTGAAGATCCTGCTGAAATATGAGGGGTCTTCGTACCCTACATTCATCCCTGCCTCCGCCACTGAACTTCCGGAATCCAGCAGCTCGCAGGCGTGGGAGAGGCGCACCTCTGTCAGATACTGCTGAGGGCTCACGCCCATCTGGCGGCGGAAGAGGCGGCTGAACCAGCAGGTGCTCATGTTACAGCTTTGGGCATACTCGGCCAGATGGAAGGGTTTGTCGAACTGGGTATGGAAGATGCGCACCGCCTGCTCTACCTCGCGGGTGCGTGGAACCGCGATGCCGGTCTGCACAGAGACCTCCCGCGATATATAGCAGAGAAGCTCCTTGAACAGGGCGTCTGCCACATCGTTGTAATGGAGTCTTTTGAGCTGCAGCTCCTGGATGACGCTGTCGAAAAGCCTGCTATAGGCATCCCTTGTCGTGACCGTGAGAATCCGCTGACCATATAGATTCAGCCGATCCAGTTCGTTGGTGACGCTATGGCCGGTGAAATGTATCCAGTAGATATCTGCCTGATCCCCAGGAAGGTAATGATAGAACTGGGGTTCACCCGGATAGTAGAACACAATGTGTCCGGCGGACACTGCCTTCTCCTGCCCTAGCAGGGTATAGTAAGCTTTTCCCGAACGTACATAGAGCATCTGATAATCACGCCTCCCGGCTGGCCGGGAGATTTCTTTATGTTCTTCTGCTGACAGTACAAAATGCCCGCAGCCTCCCACCATTAGCGGCCGGTCGTTTCTGGGCATGTCAATCTCGGCGCTCGGATACACACGTCCCGATACTGTGAACATATGCCTCATTCCTCCATAACAATCATTCTATACCCATACAATATCACAAGTGTATCGATTTGTCCATAAAACGGTATTTGTGATACATGTACATACAAGCCCGGAAATGTTAAGCTTACGCTAGTTAAATTAACAAAAATATTTTATAGGAGGAATGAAGGATGAAAAAAACAATGCTTGCTTTGATTACAGCAATCACTGTTATGGGGACACTTGTTGGTTGTAGAGCCGGCGGTCAGGAGACACCGGCGTCTACGACAGAAACCACCACAGCAGCACCTACGGTCTCAGTAGCCGGAGAAGCTGACCGGAAAGGCGAGATTCACTATGTATCCATGTGGAACGAGACCGAGCCACAGGCGGAGGTCATCAAAGCTGCCGCGGAGGAATTCACCACCATGTACCCGGAAGTGAAGATAAACATCGACTGGATGGGCCGCGATACCCTAAAGACCATTAAAGCTTCCCTTGACGCGGGGCAGGTAGATATCTGGGATCAGGGAATCAATACTGTCATCGCACAGTACAATGATTACGGCTATGAGATGTCGGAGCTTTATGCGGCTCCCAGCGACCTTCTAGGTGGTAAGTCATACAATGATGTGGCCAACCCTGTACTGATCAAGTCCGTGGAACAATTCGCTGCGGATGGCAAGAGCCACGGCGTACCATATCAGCCTAACATAGTAGCGGTGTTCTATAATAAGGATCTGTTCGCACAGGCCGGCATCACCGGTGAGCCACAGACATGGACAGAATTGATGGACGTATGCCAGAAGTTAAAAGATGCCGGCATCACGGCATTCTCCTTTGATGACGGATATATCATCCTTCCGTTCGCTATGTACCTGGGACGCTTAAAAGGCGCAGATTTCAACAAGGCACTGGTCAGCGATGCCACCGGCACGACATGGGATGATCCGGCAGTGAAGCAGACGGCGGAGGCTATGCAGGAGATGTGGGATAAAGGTTATGTCAGCAAGAACGCGGCTTCCAATAAATACCCGGCAGGCCAGAACGAAGTTGCTATGGGAGAGGCGGCTATGTACCTGGTAGGCTCCTATATGCTCAATGAAGTACGCGAGATCACCGGAGACGAGTTTAACTGGGGCACATTCTCTTTTCCGTCACCGGAAGGCGCAGTGATGCCTACCACTGCCAACAGCATCGGTATGAACATCATGCAGATTGCAAAGACATGCAAAGATCCGCAGCTGGCATTTGACTTTATCACATTATTAACCACCGGCAAATATGACACTATGATGAGTAAACAATGCAACGCTATACCTAACACGGTCGATACACCATGGCCGGCAGTGTTGGCTCCGGCGAAACCGGTTCTTGACAGCACCACAGAGAACGTTGCTTATAGCTTTTACATCAACTCCAACAGCAATTTCACACCGATTTATAAAGAGCAGGCACAGAAGCTTTTAGGCGGGCAGATCAAAGCAGACGAATTCATCGCTAACTGCAAGGCCGCTGTCATGGGCAAATAGAAGAACTTCAGGGCGGGAAGACAGCCGAAACTGTCCTCCCGCTCATTACTTTAAACGAAGGAGGTAGAGAATGAACTCCAAGAGCAAAAAGATTATGATTGCGTGCTTCACACTTCCTGCCACACTCTGCTTTTTGATTGTGTTCGCGTATCCTGTGCTCCGCACAATCCTTATGAGTTTTTATAACATTGACAATATCGTCAGCCGGATGTCCGAGTGGCAGTTTGTGGGGCTGGGTATTTTCACAGAACTATTGAATACATCGCTGTTTCGACAGACCTGGGTGACGTTCCTAAAGATATGGCTGTTCGGCGGTATCGCGGTCACCTTGATTGCCCTAACCATGGCGGTGATCCTCACATCGGGCATCCGCGGCAAAGCATTCTTCCGGGCGGCTATCTACCTGCCCAATATCATCTCCGCGGTAGCCTTGGCCAATATGTGGATCCATTATGCTTTCAATGTCCGCTGGGGCCTGTTCCACAGCCTGTTTTCCTTTCTGGGCTGGGACAAAATGGCTGAATTCCAATGGACGGCGCCGGATAATCTGTTCCTATCCATGATGATCGCCTTCTGCTTTGGCGCGGTGGGATATTATATGCTAATCTATATTTCCGGCATTGAGAAGATTCCGGCGGATATTTATGAGGCGGCCCGCATCGACGGGGCTTCGATCATCTACAGCTTTTTCCATATTACCTTGCCACTACTGAAAGGGGTTTTCAGGACTACGATGACCATATGGACCACCAGTACGCTGGGCTTCTACATCTGGTCACAGATGTTTTCCAGCAACAGGGACCCATCGGCCCAGATCATGACGCCCACCTACTACATGATGCGTTCCACCTTCGGTGATATGACATCCACCTTCACGGCGAACAATGCTGGGCTAGGCGCAGCCATCTGCGTGATGATCATGATTGTCGCCGTCATCGTGTTTACTGCTATCAACCGCATCATCAAAGATGATGATATCACATTCTAAGGAGGTGTGCCGGATGAAAAAGAATAAGACAGTTCCTTCTGTCAATTGGAGAAAAGAAGCCCGGCTACTGCCGGGATATATCATCATTACGCTGTGGGTCACCTTTACTGCGTTCTTAATCGGTTGGATCATTGTGGCGTCACTTTCCACCACAAAGGAGATCTTCAGCAACCAGATGCTGGCCTCAGGACTTCATTTTGAGAACTACTCCTATGTCTGGGTAAAGGGCAACATGGGGAAATATTTCTTTAACAGTGTGATCTACGCCACCTGCTCCGTAGCGGGCACGGTGATTCTGTCGGCGCCCTGCGCCTATGCGCTCAGCCGGTTCAAGTTCTTCGGTAACAGAACGCTCACGAATCTTTTTGTACTGGCGCTCAGCGTGCCGCAGATTATGGTGGTGCTTCCGCTGTACACCATAGCAGTATCCTTAAATCTGCTCAATCATAGAGGAACACTGATTTTTCTGTATATATGCCTGAATGTTCCTTTCTGTACTTTCTTCCTGATCAACTTTTTCTCGACGTTGAGCAGGACCTTTGAGGAGGCGGCGGCCATCGATGGCTGCTCCCCAATCAAGACTTTTATCAAGATTATGTTCCCTCTGGCGCAGCCGGGGCTGATTACAGTGAGTATCTTCCTTTTTGTAAACATATGGAACGAATTCTTCATTGCTATGATCTTTGCGTCTGATAACGAGACGCGGCCGTTGGCATACGGTCTGTACAGTATGATTCAGGCCATGACGACCACTGGTAAATGGGCGGAGCTCTTCGCTTCCGTGGTAGTGGTATTCCTGCCGACCTTGATCCTGTATATCTTCCTGTCTGAGAAAATTATTGCCGGAGTTACCGGCGGAGGAATTAAAGAATAATGCTAAAACAGTTTGTGATGATAATGACTGACACGCAGCGGCTGGACATGGTGAGCTGCTACCGGGATGTGGGAATCAAGACTCCATGTATTGACGCACTGGCGGGGAAGGGTATAAAATTTAATCAGGCATATACGGTGCAGCCGGTATGCGGCCCGGCCCGCTCGGCACTGTTCACCGGCCAGTTCCCGTGCATTAACGGGGGATATTCCAACTGCAATGCGCCGGCGCTCAACGTAAAGAGCATTGGCCAGCGCCTCAGCGACAAGGGTATCCTGGCGGGATATATTGGAAAATGGCACCTGGACGGAGGCGACTATTTTGGGCTGGGCACCGCCCCGGAGGGCTGGGATGCCGATACATGGTATGATATGCGCAACTATCTGGAGGAACTTACGGACAATGAGCGGCTTAAATCCAGAAGGGCGGATACCATGGAGAAAGAAGATATCACGGCAGAGTTTACCTTCGCCCATCGCTGTGCCGACCGGGCGGTGGAGTTCATAAGGAATCACCGGGAGGAGGACTTCTTCCTGGTGGTCAGCTTTGACGAACCGCATGGGCCGTCCTTATGCCCACAACCCTATGCATCTATGTACCATGATTACGAACTGCCCAAATCGCCCAATGTGTATGATACGCTGGAGGGTAAACCCTCCCATCAGCAGGTATGGGCAGGCAAGCGGCGCTTTGCCGACAGGGAGGCGCTGAGGATTAAGGAAGATTACTTCTTTGGATGCAACAGCTTTGTGGACAGCGAGATTGGGAGGGTGGTGGAGGCCACAGAGATGTTCTTAAAACAGCCGGCGATCCTCTATACTACGGACCACGGCGCTATGTTAGAGTCTCACTGTCTTTATGCCAAGGGTCCGGCGGCCTACGAGGAGATCTGCCATGTGCCCTTTATCCTGACCGGGTTCGGCCATGGGGAGATTGACACCCCGGCGTCGCACATCGATGTGGCACCCACGGTCTGGGATTTCTTCGGCTTTGAGAAACCGATGATGCTGCAGGGAGAAAGTCTGCTGCCTATGATGGAGGGAGAGCGGCCACAGTGCCGTGATGTATTCATCGAGTTTGGGCGCTATGAGACGGATCACGACGGTTTCGGGGGATTCCAGCCTATGCGCTGTATTTTTGATGGCCGGTACAAGCTGGTATTAAACCTTCTGTCAGAGGATGAGCTTTACGATCTTCAGGAGGATCCCTGGGAGCTTTCCAATAGGATTTGCGACGAGAAACTTGCCAGTGTGAGAGACGGTTTGATGGAGAGACTGCTGAAGCACATGAATGATATTAGAGACCCATTCCGGGGATATTGCTGGGAGATGCGTCCCTGGAACCGTCAGGCGCAGGCCGCTACCTGGGATTATACCGGATACACGCGCCAGCGCTCAGAGCCAGATTATGAGCCGCCCCAGCTGGATTACAGCACAGGGCTGGCTGCTGACTCATTAGTGCGGAAAAAATAAAGAATTAGACATTAGATATAACAACTTAAAGGAGGAGAAAACATGCACCCGAATCTTGTATTGATCACCGTAGACCAGCTGATTGCCGAGCTTTCCGTCAGAGAGGAAGGCTACACGGATGGGAGCAGCCTGATACCGGGGCGCACCCCTGTCTGCCTGCTGGACAAATCATAAAAGGATGGAGAGGAGATATGCTGTGAAAGAGAATAGAACCGGGCGGGTCACCCTGCCTGTGGAAGAAAATTGCGATGATATCCTGATACAACTGATGGAGCTTTGGGGAGCTGACGCCATACGCAACAGCGACGGCACCCGGCTGCCGAAGACGTTGGCCGACCGGGCGGAGAAGGTATATGAGACCTATTTTCCGGTCCGCCAGGATCTAGAGTGGGCGCAGGCCCATCCACAATCGCTTCAGGAGATGTACCTCTTGTCCGAACCGAAGGCTGCCAAGGATGAAAAGTTGGCAATCCATCTGCTGGACGGTATCTTTGACCAGCAGCTGAAGGTGGATGTGGAGCATGACCCGAAGCAGTGGTGGGAAGTCATAGACCGAACTTCCGGGGAGACGGTGCCGCCGGAATGCTGGGATTACACAGCCGATGGTGTGATAATCAAAGATTGTGAAAAATGGCATATCTATACGGTGGCTTTCTTAGTATGGCAGATCTGGGATCCTACTCAGATGTTCAACCACATCACCAATGACTGGGGGAAAAGTGTGCCCCATTCCCTGCCCTATAATCCGGCTAAGCCGGAGGTGCGGGAGCGAATGCTGGCATATTTTCGCCAGTGGCTTAAGGATAACCCGACGCCCAATGTAATCCGTTTCACCACCTTCTTCTATCATTTCTGCCTCTTCTTCAATGACCGGAAGAAGGAGAAGTTCGTGGACTGGTTTGGCTACGGGCAGAGCGTGTCACCGGAATTACTGGAGGCATTTGCCCAGGAGAAGGGTTACCGGCTGCATCCGGAAGACTTAGTGGATCAGGGCTATTATAACAACGCATTCCGGGTGCCGACGCTGCGATACCTAGAGTATATGGATTTTGTGCAGCGCTTTGTGGCGAAGACGGCGAAGGAAGTGGTAGATGTATGTCATGAACACGGCCGGGAAGCTATGATGTTCCTGGGAGATAATTATATCGGCACGGAGCCTTACGGAAAACATTTTGCCTCTATCGGACTGGATGCGGTGGTGGGCAGTGTGGGCAGCGGCTGCACCATGCGTATGATTGCGGACATACCCGGCGTGAGATATACGGAAGGCCGGTTTCTGCCTTATTTCTTTCCCACAGTGTTCCACGAGGGCGGAGATCCGGTAGGAAAGGTGAACCAGAACTGGCTCCAGGCCAGGCGGGCTATGCTGCGTAATCCTGTGGATCGCATCGGCTATGGCGGCTATCCGTCGCTTGCCCTTAAGTTCCCCGATTTTATCACCAGAGTGGGTGAAATCTGTGATGAATTCCGCACCATGTATGATAATATAGCCAAGAGCCGTCCCTATAGCCTTCTGCCCGGCAAGGTGGCAATCTTAAACTGCTGGGGCGACCTGCGCACATGGCAGACCCATATGGTGGCCCACGCCATGATTTTCAAACAGACGGCGTCCTATATCGGAGTGCTGGAGGCACTGTCTGGCATGGCGGTGGATGTGGCATTCCTCTCCTTTGACGATATCCGGGGCGGTGTGCCGGAAGGAATATCGGTGATCATCAATGCAGGCGAAGAGGGCACGGCTTTCTCCGGCGGCAAGGCATGGGCTGATCCCAAAGTGGTCGTGGCACTTCGTGAGTGGGTGCATGGCGGCGGAGGCTTCATCGGCGTGGGAGAACCCACGGCGCTTCGCAGGGAAGGTCATTTTTTTCAGCTATTTGACGTGTTGGGAGTGGATAAAGAAATATCACTAACCTTGAATTATACCAAATATAACCCGGAAGCGGCTCCCCATTTTATCACTGATGACCTAGATACGGAAGCTGAATTAGGCGATTGTTGTGATGATGTCTATGCCCATGGAGCACAGAATCTGATCGTGGCATATGGCTGTACCCGGGCGGCGGCTCATGATTTTGGAAAAGGGCGCTCGGTGTATCTGGCCGGACTCCCTTACTCGGCGCAGAACACCAGACTTCTCTTAAGGGCGCTCTGCTGGGCCGCACATAGCGAGGATTCGCTGAAACACTGGTTCTCTATCAATCCGGCCACCGAGTGTTCTTACTACCCGGCCACTGGCAGGTATGCAGTAGTGAATAATACGATGGAGCCCCAGACGACCACAGTCTTTAAGGGAGACGCATCATGCTTCGAGACAGAACTGGCACCCATGGAACTTAAATGGTACAAAATTGAGGAACGAACTTAACGATATATACAAGAAAAGTGTTATCCGTATAGCAACGGTTCACCTTAATTAATAGTTACTGTATCAAAAAAGCAACCTTAACCTTGCTTGGAGTGGTTGCTTTTTTGATGTTTTTTTTTAGTTCTATCTAGGGTGTCTACTACTTTCACAATCGTGCTAAAGACTGGTCTATTTCCGATGATATTATTGATGAGATGTTGGAATCAGCCAGGTTGTCCCCGTCAGGAGAAAATGTTCAAGGATATGTTTTCGGTGTTATCAAGGATAAAACAATAAGGTTGCAATTGGCCGAAGCAGCAGGAAATCAAATGTGGATTGCCGAAGCGCCTGTTGTATTCAAAAGCTTATTGCCTGTTGGTTATTCAGATGAAGTTCTGGCTGATAAGGATTTAAAAAGCATTGATGAAATTTCATTCTACAATCCCCCTACCCGATTATCTTAATACAATAACAAGCGGCATTGGCATATGGCTAATGCCGCCTATCAAAAAACAAATAGGTTAGTTGACAAACGGAATAGAACGATGTATTATTCTAAATAGGTGGAATAATACAAAACAAAAGGTTAATGGAGGGTAAAATTATGAGCAAAGTTGATGTGTTGATAAATCCTATTAGAATCCAGATCCTACAATATCTGTCTATCCATCAAACTGCAACAGCAAGTGAAATTATTGAATATATCCCGACTATCTCTAAGGCTTCCATTTACAATCATATAAAAATCCTTGAAGAAAATAATGTAATTGAAGTAGTACAGGAAAATCGAATTCGTGGAACCGTTGAAAAGGTATTCCGAATTTCGCAAAAAAAAGAAGATGGCGATATTAACGGTATATTCAGTTTCCTTTTACTATTAATGATTGACTTTCAAAAATACTATGATAAACACAGTTCGCCGAGTCAAGATATGCTTTTTGCTGGTAGAGATTACTTTCATTTATCCGATGAACAGTATGCTCAATTCTTAAAAGAATATAATGAACTCTGCCAAAAGTACTATGAGAAAAAAACAACTAACGGGAAATTGAGGAGTGTTTCCATTATTTCATCACCAACAACAGAGGAGTAACATATGGGAAAACATTTTAAATTACCTTTCCGTAAACTTATCCTATTTATAGGTGCTAGTTTGATTTCTGCTGTCCTTTCCGTTTCTTTAGCATTTATCATTCAAGTAACTATAGACAGTGCGGGACAAAGGGATGGGGTAAAATTTAAGAGAATAGTCCTTATATCATTAATTTTTATTGTTTTATATGCCGTATTTTGTTATTTAAAAACTTACTATATGCAAAAACTATCAAATACCGTAACAGAAGATTTAAGAAACCGCTTGTTTGAAAAAATTTCTTCTCAAACTTATGTCGATTATCGTAAACGTCCAGTATCTGACTACCTATCTGTTTTGACCAACGACATCCATACATATCAGGATGGGGCGTTAAGAAGTAAGTTGCTAATTATTCAAAATAGTTTTCCGATGATTGCAGCGATAATTGCACTGCTCTTGACAGATATAAAGATTACTTGGCTGGTAATCCTTAGCACAATTATCATTTTCTTTGTACCTGCAATGATTAGAAAAAAAATCAATCTGGCACAAGAGGAAACTACAAAAGAAATATCAGATTTGACAAATTATTGTGAAAGTCATCTGGAAGGATTTTATGAAGTGTACACCTACGGAAAACAAGAGTATGTACAAGCTGATTTTCAAAAAAGAAACACCATATATCACAAGATAAGGATGAAATTAGAACAGCTGATTGCTGAAAGCGAAACAATATCAGCGTCCTTATCTGTGGCAACAGAATTAATAATTCTATTTGTTTCGGGTAATCTGGTTTTTACCAATGTAATAACCGTTGGTGCGATGGTAGCAATTATGCAACTAACGGGTGCTTTTGTACAACCTCTAATGATTATCATGCAAAATATTCCCCGATTGTCCGGCGGAAAGGCACTGGAGCAACGTTTTGCAACTATCTTGGATAAGCCAACGATTGCTGTGCAGAAAGATAATACTGCTGAAATACCATTTAACAATGAAATCACACTTTCAAAAATTGATTTTGCATATTCGAACGGAGAACAGGTTTTGAAAAACATCAATCTTTCGTTTCAAAAAGGTATGAAATATGCATTAATTGGGGGGAGTGGTGCAGGCAAAACAACGCTGATTAATCTGATCAATGGACTTTACTGCCATTACACTGGAAATATTATTCTGGACAATCAAATCATAAAAAAAGAATATTCTATGGAATATATGAATCTATTTGCAACCGTTGGTCAAAATGTTTTTCTTTTTAACACTTCGATAATAGACAATATCGTTTTATCGAACAATGTGAACGAACAGCTATTTAAGGAAGTCTGCAAAATTAGTGGCGTTAATGAAATTGTAGAATATATGCAATATGGATATAAAACAAAAATTACTGACAAAGGTGTGAACTTGTCCGGAGGGCAAAAACAAAAAATAGCTCTGGCGAGGGCATTGTACCACAAAAAGCCTGTACTCATATTAGATGAAGGAACATCAGCAATTGATAAAGTCAGTGCGCAATTTGTTGAAAAATCTTTACTAAAAATAAATGATTTGACGCTGATAACAATTACACATGATGTGAGCTCTCCCTTGCTTACTCATTATGATGGAATTATTTTTATGGAAAATGGAGCTGTACTTGCTGCCGGAACATACAATCAATTAATGCAAAACAACCAGTCATTTTGCCATTTTGTAAAAAGGAAAACAAATTAGCTGTCAATGCTTTGTTAGAGTAATCCACCTTGCTAAAAATAATAATAACTAGTTAATTGACGTAAGCCTTGATTTATAAGGCTTTGCGATTTATTGGGTATAACATGAAAAAGAGGGTTGTCAAGAGGTGACGTGATTTTTGACAGGGCTTTGAGAGAAGGAGATAGGGTACCTTAAACATGTTTATGAATAATAGTTAAGGTATCTTGTTCATATCATATATATTATGCTGACATCATTAGGAACGAGATTTTAAAATATGCATATTTGGATTATAAAATGGGAGGTATTATGAATACGATAAAAGATTTGAGAATTGAGACAGACAGGCTAGTCATTCGGCCATATAAAGAAGAGGATTTAATGGAATGCTACAGGCTGATGCAAGATGAAAGCCTTTTTAATTATCTGGACATGGAGGTTATGTCCTTAGATGAATATAAAAGATTATTTCATTGGTTAATCGGTTCGTATGACAAAGGCTTTGATGAGGATTTTAAATATTCGTTTAATATTACTTTAAAAGAAAGTGGTGTCCATATTGGATGGTGTGGTATTGGCGGTCTTGTTTACGATCACGAGCAAAAAGAAATCTATTACTTAATTGGAAGAGAATATTGGGGTAATGGATATGCAAAAGAAGCAACAGTAGCTTTACGGAATTATTGCTTTGATACGATAGGGCTTAAAGAAATCGTAGCACTATGTAAACCAGATAATATTGCTTCAAGAAAAGTTATTGAAAATATGGGATTTAAGTATCGATATAAAATAGAAGGACTGCCAAAAGAATTTGACTTCTACAACGGAGAACCATACTATTTGCTTACAAAAGAAGAATATTTAAAGATTATGGGTAAGTACACAGGTAGTAAAAATGTCTTTCAAATCGAGTGCGAGGATATCATTTTAAGAGAATTTCAACTGGAAGATTTAGATGCCAAATATGCACTTACCTTACAACCAGAGATAACGGAATATTTGCCGGATTGGATAGCAACGAAGGAAAAACAAAGAGAATGGATGGTGAACTATGAGATTAATGAAAATAAAGAATTCATAGAATCTATACCTGATGTACCTAATATTAGCAGACATGCTCTGCGATTAGGAATCATATTAAAGGAAACAGAGGAGTTTATTGGTTGGATTTGTTCCGGTTTGAAGGATGAATTACCGCCCCCAAATAGAGAGATAGGCTATGCTATATCAAAATATTATAGGGGAAAGGGTTATGCAACTCAGGCAGCAAAGGGATTGATCAGATATATATTTGAGTACACTAATATTGAGGTATTGAATGCAACGGCATTGACTTACAACACACCGTCTAACAGAGTGATACAAAAATGTGGATTTAAATTAATTGGCACTATAGTAATTGACAATCAAGAATATTACCATTATAAATTATTAAAAAATGATTGGAATGCCTATTGTGCAGATGTTGTTTATTTGTAGACAAATATGTTTTATAATGAAATAAATATTCTGTTTACGGAGGTTAGCGTGAAAAATAAATTTTTCACCAAGCGAATTTTAATTCGCTTTGCAAATATTGAGCCTGCGGCACAAAGTTTGCAGGTGGTCAAGCAAAGGGCATGGTTATTAAGATGGCATATAAACTTCTCATCGTTGATGATGACGTAGAATTAATTAAGATGTTGAAAAGCTATTTTGAATTAAAGGGTTACATAATCTATACGGCAGCAGATGGGAAAGAAGCGCTGGATCGGATCAGTATATTACCGGATTTGATTTTGCTTGATATTAATATGCCTAAAATCAGTGGACTGGAAGTATGTAAACGAATAAGAAATAAAGTGTCATGTCCGATCCTGTTTTTAACGGCAAAAGTCGAAGAACAGGATAAAATCAATGGGCTGCTATCCGGCGGCGACGATTATATCATCAAGCCGTTTAGTTTGAGGGAGCTGGAAGCTAGAATTATCTCTCACATAAAACGGGAAGAGCGCAACAGGGATAAAAGGCGAATAAAATTTGTTGACAATCTAAGTATCGATTTTGTTGGGAGAACCGTTGAATATTGCGATATGGAAATTAATTTGACCAAGATGGAGTATGAGATAGTTGAATTTCTTGCCAGCCATGCCGGGCAGGTTTTTGATAAAGAGAGCATCTATGAGAAAATATGGGGATACGACGGGGAAGGCGACAGTAAAATTGTAACAGAGCTGATCCGCAGAATCAGGAAAAAGCTATCGGAATATACCGACCAGGAATTTATTGAAACCGTATGGGGGTGCGGCTATAAATGGATCATATAAAACAATTATCGCTAAAGAAAACAATTATGCTCTATTTACTCATTGCCTTGACAATAAGCTTTTTTACTTCGGCATGGGTCGTCTCGACCGCTCGGCGTGTTCAACATAACATATGGTTTGAATATATCGATAAAGAGAAATATTATGATTTAATCCTTCAGAATGAAAACGAACACGGAGTATGGATTGATATCCCACGCCCCGGTTCCTATGTAATGTCGGATACGGATGACTTCATTTCGGAAACCTGTGATTTCCTGATAACATGGACACCATTAATCTTATCCACCTTCTGTTCCGGGCTGGCTGTAATTGTATTTTACAAAAATAAATTAAAAACTCCGATAAAAATATTGGAGGATGGCTCCCATGAAATAGCATGCAATAATTTGGATTTTCAAATTAAATATGATTATGAAGATGAAATGGGAAGGCTATGTACTTCCTTTGAACATATGAGAAGCCAATTGCAGATCAATAACAAATACATGTGGAAAATGATAGAGGAACAGAAAAATCTAAAGGCAGCAATTGCCCATGATCTACGGTCCCCTCTTGCAATATTAAAAGGTTATCATGAAATGTTAATTGAATTTATCCCGCAGGATAAGATTGATAAGGAAAAATTAAATGAGATTATACGATCCTGTGATAAGCAGACAGACCGCCTCTTATTGTTTATAGATAAGATGAGGCAGCTGTCAAGTCTGGAGGATAGAAAAGCAGAGTATGAAGAGGTGAATACGGCTGAACTGGTAACACAATTAAAGGTAGCCGCGGATATTCTTGCCGAACCGAAAAACATTGCAATTGAAATACGAAATGAGCCGGGGGCACCATTGTCATTTCAAGCAGACAGGGGCATTATTCATGAAGTTTATGAGAATCTACTATCGAATGCAGTGCGTTACGCTGCGAAAAAAATAGTGATATCAATAAAATTTATCAATTCGATGCTGCAGATTAAGGTATGGGATGATGGAACGGGTTTTCATACAAACGATAACGATTTGATTACCAATGCTTATTATCATGATAATCCTGCAGATGATTTAAACCATTTTGGATTAGGCCTATATATCAGTAAGCTTCTATGCGAAAAGCATGGGGGAAAGGTATGCATTGAAAATGATATTAATTTTGGAGCAAGTGTAAAAGCGGAGTTTTTCATTCATTAAAAGGCTTTTATACCAAGAGAACATTCGTTGATCGGGATGTTCTTTTTTGTTGTCTTTTTATAGATATTTCTATGTTAGCCTTATACTATAGCAGGTAATTGAGAAACTCCAATCTTGTAGCGATTGCAATTGCCTGCCGATGCGATAGGAAAGAGAGGTGCAGGAATGTTAAAAACAATAATGCGGATGGAGTTAAAAAGATATTTCAGAAATCCAATCTATTATATTGGAGCAATCGTAGTCGCTTTGGGTGTATACAACAACGTATCTCCCTATCTGACGATTCGTTATTTTAATCAGGACAGCGAGATACCCGCTTTGGCGGAGTATTCTGAAATTGACGATGCAGATATTATGGAGGGATATATCCCTGCTTCGAAAGAAGAGCAATATGCCATGGGTCTTGAGAAAATAGGTCAGGTCATGATGGATGAATATGGCTTTCGTCCGGCAGAGGCAAAAGAGCTGACGGGTAAGCTGGAAAAAAGCAATCTGTCTTTTATGGAAATAGCGGAATATATGGAATCTAATTATTCTTTTTATGGTGCAAATACTTATTTTTATGAATCGAAGATGAAGCAGGCAAGTGCAGAGGAAGCGAATCATTATATAGAAGCTTCGCTGAAGGAACATACCTATAGTAATTATTTTTCACGAAAGTATGCGGATTACCTCGGTGTATATATTATTTTTTATGCGATTCTTATGTTTGCCTTTTTATTTATCCGAGATTCCAAGCGGGATATCTATGAATTATTACATACAAAGCCTTTGAAAGCTTGGCAGTATATCATCGGTAAATTATTTGGCGGTATGGCAGCCATGGGTTTTGTGGTGGGTATGATAACCTTGCTTTTTGATATTATTGTAATGAAGAATGGAAAGGCAGCCGGATTTCCGGTATCTTTCTGGGATTTATGGTTAGCTGTCATCCTATATATTCTTCCTAATTTACTGATGGTCGCAAGCGTTTATACGGGCATAGCAGTGCTTTTTAAAAATCCGTTACCGGCGGTACCAGCCTTGGTTTTATATATGATCTATTCCAATATGGGAAGCAGGCTGGAGGATGGCAGCTTCGGTTATAGGATACGTAAATTAGCCATATTGGTTCGGTTCCCGGATGTGTTTTTTGAGACAAGGACACCTCCACAGGCCGTATTTAACCAGGTGTTTCTTTTGGCATGCGCAATACTGGTGATTGTTTTAAGCATTACCGTCTGGAAGAGGAGGCGGGTTTATTGAACTATAATATAAAGATAGCGTTGACGAGAACAAAAGTGTGCTATTCAGTATCCTTCCTGTTAATATTGGCGCTGATCCGAGGAATATCTTCCCCGGAGGAAATAGGAGCAGCGATGGATGCTAACGTTGCTTTGTTAGCTATTATATTTTGTTCCGACACCTATTACCAGGAAATACAGGATAACCGGTGGGAGGTTTTTAACCTGCTGCCGGATAGAAACCGATATCATACGATTTGTCAAAGGCTGTTGCTTCAAGTTCTATACATCAGCTTATTGATCAGTTTGGACTATTGGGTTTTCTATTTGCAAAAAGCAGTATACTGGAATGAAACAGGTAAGCTGCGGTTGTATATAACGGCAGTTCTTGCCTGTTCGGCAAGTGTTTTGTTTTTCGGAACGTTATCCTTCACGATGGTTAATGTATTTCGAAATCTATGGATGGGGATCGGAGCTACCTTCTTGCTATGGAATACGCTGAATTCTACAGCTGGTAAAAAAATTCCGGATTGCATTAATGTATTTGCTTATGGCAACAGCCCCAAAATGGCAGGATCCGTGGATTGGATCTTTGGTAAGCTGGTTGCGGTTGTAGTTTCAGTACTGCTAATTTATTTCAACAAGAGATTCCTTGTTTGGAAGAAAGGGTTAAGGTGAGAGGATGTCAATTGAAATTAAGGATTTATCGGTTCAGTTTAGAAACGGAACCGTTGCGATTAATCATATAAACATGAATATTAGCAAAGGAATCTATGGATTGCTGGGGGAAAATGGTGCGGGAAAAACGACGCTTATGCGGGTGTTAACAACAATTCTCAGACCAACAGGCGGGCAGGTCAAGCTAAGCGGTATTGAATTAAACGAAGAAAATTACGAAAAGCTGCAAAGCCGCATAGGTTATCTTCCGCAGGAATTAGGACTTTATTCAAACTTATCGGTACGGGAGTCTCTTGAATATATGGGAGGATTAGCAGGCGTATCAAAGGAAGAATGTAAAAAACGGATTGACTTTTATTTGGAAAGGACAGGTCTTACCGATCATCAAAAAAAGAAAAACAGGCAATTATCCGGCGGAATGAAACGGCGCGTAGGATTGGTTCAGGCATTGCTGCACAATCCGGAGATATTAATTGTAGACGAGCCAACAACAGGGCTTGATCCGGAAGAGCGGATACGTATCAGAAATTTACTGGTTGATTTTTCGAAGGATAGAATCGTACTATTTTCAACCCATATACTAGAGGACTTGGCTGCTACCTGCAACAATCTGGGGATTCTTAAAAAAGGAAATCTTATCTATGATGGGAAAAGGGAAGCATTACTTCACCAGGTAAAGGATTCTGTATGGATCTGTAAGCTGAGAAACGAGGAGGAATACAATTTGATACAAAACAGGTATCTCATATCCGCTAAAAATTATACGGAGGATGGCATAGAAACAAGAATTATTGCAGATAAAAAGCCGCATGTACCGGGAATAAATGTGAATGCTACATTGGAAGATGCATATATTTATTTGATGAATAGAGACCCAGAGTAGTGACCGCTGCTTCACAAAAAGCGGGGCTACTTCTATAATGTGGGTAACAGGAAACATAGGGTTAAAAACCTATGCTTGCCCTAAATGCTAAGAAATGATTATCCTAGACTTCTCAGGGTGCGGGATAATCATTTTTTGTTGTTTATTTTTATCAAATGAACAACAAGAGTGTTAAAGCTGCGACGAAAGTAGCAAAGGTTTATCATTAAAGATAAAGCTTCTCATATAAATATATAGAAGGTGGATAAGTCCTGCATAATTCTTATAATTGATCTTATTTCTACATTATGATGGTAAGAAGTCTGTATTAGGAAAGGAGAAGGAGCATGGCGGAAATCATATCGCAATATGTCGTATTGGTCGTCTTGGGGATCTGTTTATGCTTAGGATATGTTATAAAGCACAGCATTTCATTTATACCGAATAAGTTTATACCGCTCATATTAGCGATTACCGGTATCATCTTAAATATCTGGATAAATGACTGGACGATTACTCCTGAAATAATATTGGGTGGCATGGCAAGCGGTCTGGCCAGTACCGGTGCATTTGAATTGGTTCGAAACATTGTGGGGGAATCCAGCGAATCGCAGCAGGAAGTAACCCAGGAGATACCAGAGAAAAAGGAGCAACAAAAGAGCGGGAATTTGCATGACGAAAAAAAGTAACAAAAAATTGAAATTTACATATTCAAATGGAGTAACAGAAGATTGAGATTTACATATTGAAATGGAATAACAAAAGAGGAAATTTACATATCGAATTTGTCCGTAGCCCATATCATTGCATCCTTTGGTATGGGCTATTATCATATGATTTCGACAAATGTATCCGATTCGGAGACGCTTTCGCTTAGTTGCATTATGTAGCGGTACATAAGGCTCTAAAATACGGAGCCAAAGTACCGACGAATGCAAATACTCCTTATTGGATATCATTT
>ENA-UOOR01002332-UOOR01002332.1-fermentation-metagenome-genome-assembly--contig:-NODE-2332-length-19437-cov-24.188216_pt1 | contig 19437 bp, 9 predicted proteins | sample MGYA00245780_ERZ724029 | MGnify/ENA primary metagenome ERZ724029 (study PRJEB28704, sample SAMN03018315) | fermentation metagenome | biome: anthropogenic terrestrial biome; feature: soil; material... | reverse complement strand
AAATAAAGAACCACCCTATTTCACCAATATCGTTCTGATAAATAATTAATTAATGTTTTTTTCTTTGATCAGATAGAATCTGAACTCATGGAGGATGAAACCCTGCACAAACAGGCGAAAATATTTTGGTGTGAAACAGGAAGCTTTAGCTGTAGACCTGGGTATTAGCCAACAGAAAGTATGAAGATCTGTATAATACGAACAACTTTTATGAGAACTGTGGTGTCAAAACAAGTGCTGTTAGTAACAACCACACCTTCAATAATTTTCCGATTGATAAAGCAATTGAGTTATTTGAAAAGCTTTTAGATAAAAAAAGAGAGATTCGAACCTTTAAAAAAAGAGAAAGAATAGAACTGCTCAACATCCTGCAGATCTTTTTTCACAACTATATTCCCAAAAAATCAGCGGATGAACTGATCTCCGCTAAAGACCGGGAAATTACCTGGCTTAAAGAAGAAATCCTATACCTGAAGACGAAAATGGACCGGTTGCTGGAATGCGACGAACGCGAAAAATATACTTGACTTAACTTAACGTTAAAACAAGTACGGATAATGGCAATATACCGGAGAGATATCCGACAGGTAGTAAAAACGCCTGAGGAGAAACTGACCGATCTTTTGCGGATGTGTTCCCGGAAGAAACTCCAACAATTTATCATCGATTATGCTAAAGGACAACCGGGCATTCACTTTCACACTTACTACCGCAATCGCCCAACAATGATGGAGGAGTTGAAGAAAGGGCATCATCCGATATGAAACCAATATTTTCGTACAGAAATTGATCTACAAACTCATCAAACATTTTACTTTCACACGCTATGTATCTTTTGTTCAAATGATATACCTTATTAGGCACGACTTCCACAAAATGTGTGCCTGAAAGTTTATCATGTTCGTACCGAACACGGGTTTCGGGGAAATCGTTCGAATTGTTCTCTTTAATAAACTTTTGAATCTCATTTATGAGGACATCATGCGATCCCTTTTTCTCAGCTTTTTTGCCCTTCGAGTTACCAATTATAAATTTTAAGTCTGATTTAGTTTTACCCATACTATAGAACCAGATATGTCTGAACAACTGATAGCAGCTGTAAGTACGAACAATGTGCTACAGGATTATTTATAATATGTCCATTGGAGGGATCACGTTCCAGCCTGCATACTGAGAATCATGCGATATTTCCAAGTTGAACGATAAGTTTACTATTATGCAGTTCTTCAATATCGGCATTTGGTTTTCTGTTGTTTTTTATTGCATCCAGGAAATCAGTAATATGTGCAACATCTAAATTTATATTCGGACTTGAAGTATCTCTTCCATCTATAATATCGTCAGTTGTAATCTCCTCATTTTATCCGAAAGAGGTTATAAGGTTAAATAAGCTTGATGAGGGGGGATCTCTATTGGCTGGGTGGTTCTTACGACCCGGAAGCGTGTGAATCTTCAGCGTTAGACTTCAGCTTGCATGTTGTGAAAATCCCGTAGAATACTGATCTCGACTACGGGCATACTGCCCCCCTGGAAAACAAACTTTTGGCCTATTTTGCCGGCGAGATCTTGTCGTATATTGACATACAGACCTGAGAAATAATAACCTACCAGGTCTTCGTCACCTGTCTGCAGCATACAGATTATGCCTTTGTAATGGCGGTTCAACCGCTGTACAGGCCAGGTGCATAATCCTGATTTTGGGCAGGTTATGCTCCTGGCACAGCTTGTAAAATATTGTATTAGGCTGTAAAGTAATTCAGCAACATGTATACAGTTTTGTTCTCACTCCGCATCTTATTCAGGAAATTAAACGGAACCGCATTTGTATGATCAATTGTCAAACTCCACCCACTATCGGCATCACCTGTCAGGACAACATTCTCTGCAGCGACAGTCAGTTTTTTCTTCTTTAGATCTATACTACAGAAGGTAGCCGTTATCTGGTCATCCAAACCCAATGTATTTGCCCAGTAAGGAAAGTGAATCTTATGAATATTCAGGTTTAATTTTCTTTCGTTATTATTGGATGCTGTTTTAAACAGGTTCCACTCACCTGCAAATTCGCTGTTGATGCTGAATAACTGAATCAACCCCTGTGCGGGATCTGATATAACCTCTTCCTTGATATAGGTTGTGGCTTCCTTTGCCAAATGGCCCGCTTCCCTGCAGGTGTAACGCAAATGCAAAACAACATCGGCGATGGTCTCAAAATCAAATTGTGGTAGATCATTGGGCAATTCAATTTTCCACCTGCTGATTACACCGGCTCCTTCAAACGGCAAATAACGCTCATCACGCAAATTGGTTTCGAATAAACCACTGTCATTTTGTGCGGAGCTGGTAACAATGGATTGAATGGCACCACTATAATCCCGGAAACGAGTATCTTCCGTACCTGTCCGCTTGTAACCGTCTCCTTTCAATGATGAAGTTCTAATGCTGCTCTGCAGGAGTGTTATTTTTGCATGAATGGAGGTGTATGGACCGGTAATGCAGGGGATTGAAACAGCCACCGTTTTGATGCGCCGCATAAACTGTCCCGGACTATCCATATCATAGATCCATTCCGGAATGACAATCTCACATGTGCCGGTAGCTTTTAATTTCAAAAGCGCCATGGGGTCTAAACGTTGTATGGATATGTGTTTTGTGATTTCATATTCTCTTTTGTTGTTTTCGTGATAGACCATCTCCAGTCGTTTCAGATCGAGGTACAACGACTCACCCGACAACAATCCTTTTCTGGCGCTGTCCCAATAGCCGAACTGAACGAAATCGGTTTCAGTGAATTCCGAACGCATCAGCTCATGCTTCATTGTTTGTTCGCTTCTTTTCGCGATGTCATATGCAAACTGGTAACAGGAAAAATAAATCCTTGAAATTTCACCTTGCATCCAACTGTATAACTCCTCATTGGTGAACTTATCATGAAGAAAAGTATTCACCTCTTCCGACTGTTCAATCTGTTTGATATGATTTTCATATTCTTTCCTGGTGATCTGTTCCCGGATAAGGGACGAGATAATTTGTCGGCCATACTGCACAAGCTCTGCCGTAGCACTGTTTGCCTGAAACACGTAATCTTCTGCCCTGCGGTAATAACCTGCCATTTTGGAAGCTCTCTCCGCGCTGGTTAGAAATGCTTTGGCAATCTTTTGTGCGACGGCTGAGCCTCCGTCGGCTGCTGCTTTTAACTGTGTGCCGCCAAAACCGGCCTCCCCTCCTACACCCAATGGGGTGCCGTGCACGTTAAACTGAGGTATAAGGCCAACAATCGGCGAAATTAACTTCAATACAGTAGAGAGTGTACTGAAAGTATCATAACTGGGCAGAAAAATATTCAACTCTGCATGTTCATTTTTATTCAATGGCAATGTTTTGCCCAATTCTCCACCCATGATCTCTGTCACGATATTCCCGGCAAATTCCATCAGGCCGCCGACAGATGATTCTTTCCTGTAATCCTCCAGGACCACTTCTCCCGCGTAATCACCAATGAACTGTGCATAAACTTCATCAAAATTCTCCTCATTCAGTTCCTTTCTCGCCAGATCAATGGTTCTTAATTTATTGATATCCGAATCACTGCTACCCAATATTCTTTTGTAGTGGCGGTATCTTTCAAAGGCAACGGCCCTGCTTTTAAGCAACGATTCAGTGGCAGCTTCCGTCTCTTTCCACTGCAGGTATTTCACCTCCTGCACCAGTTTTGAAATGTTTAACTCGTGTTGCTGACGCAGGAGAGCAATATGTTCCGCATCCTTTTTCTCCAGCGCGGAAAGCAAGGCACTCCCCAGTGATTTCACTTCAGCACATATCTCCAGAGCTTTCTGCAGCAGTAGCGGGCCCCGTACCGTGGAGACCGATTGGCTGATGTTATTGACGATGCTCCCTATATCAATGCCGGCAGCGACAGCCTTAACCAGCATGCCTGGATCAAGGGGCGGATCGAACAATGGCAATTGGCGGACAACACCTTCAAGATTCATGCAATGCCTGATTTTGAACAGACGGTCGGCCACAGTGTCCCAATATGCAAGCAACTGATCATTCTGCGGAATACAAAAATATAAGGACCGGCCGATACCAAACAATGCTGAAGTTCCTCCTTCAGTTACCTTCGTGTAAGAGGTGGGGGTTGTATTAAAAGGAAAATCGTTTTCGATTTCGATCAATGCATTGCCAAATGCATCTATACCCGCATCTTTCAACTGTTTGTAGGTTTTTGGGGCTCTTTTTCCCCGGGGTGGGATTTTTTGGGGTTTCGAACCTAATACGGCTGCTGCCAGCACATATATCTGCGTCGCTTCATTGAGTGTTTCGATGGTATCCTGCCTGAACAGATTGTCGCCCCATGCGATGAGATTATCCAGGTATTTCATCACCACATTCAGCTGATATGCAAGGTAGCGGGTGCGGGCAATGAGGTGCGGATGAAAGGGTTTGTCACGCCAGGCCTGAATGCTCTTCTCCATGCGCTGCTTCAACTCATTGTCTTCATTTTTTGCGAGCTCTGTAAGCATCTCCTGAATAAATTCAGCTTTTGTCTCTTCCCTGAAACGAAGAAATTTCCAGAACCGTTGCGGTGCACCGACACTTTTGTCGGTACATGTAGGATCAAAAATAAAATGGAACCATTTTTGGGCCTCCGCGAAACGCTGATTTTTGCTAAGATGAACGGCAACTGTAAGGGGAGCATGAAAAAATAACTCCCAGTTATAAACAGCATAGGGTCCATCATCGCTGACATCAATGGACTCCATGGGAAACGGAGAAACGGCATACGTCCCCGGCTGATACCAGTCGGTCAGCGGCCGCTCCAGGCTTTTGTGGTATTTTGCATCGAGCAATGCCGGCAACCCATCTCTGTTAAGTGTTTCAATCAATTCATCAGTATAAGGGTGATAGTGCGAGGAAAGTTTGTAATTCACTCTTCGTGAATTATTATAATATACCCACAACCATTCTTTGTGGACCCTCAGATAATCATTCAATATGAGGTCTGACTGATAATGGAAATTATTTTTTGGTACCATGATGTTCCGCTTTTATTGGTTATAAAACTATTTGTTGATCACTTTACTTACCTTTCCAGTAGTGTTAATAACACTCCCCTCAAAAAGATAGGGCTGACTGTCCAGAAGGATCTTATTGTAATTTTGATTGAAATCTACCTTCTCTGTCACCTGGTTCCATGGATCGGATAGATTCACTATCTCGTCAAATCTGTTCAAATCATCCATTACCGGAGGCCATCCGGGTATGGGTTTGTCAACCAACTCGGGTATATTAATCTCTAAAGGTGGTAATTCAATCCATGGGAAGTAAAAATCAAATTCGGGAAGTCTCCTGTACACCTCCTCATCCGGTTGAACAAAAAATGTACTCTGTTCATCGGCATAATATAATGGCGCTTCAAACTGATTCTCTGTTGGGTGCCGCAATGGAGTGATGCAAAGCCCCGGCTGCAACAGATCCTTCTTCTTGGTGAAGATGTCCTCAGTTACATAACCGACTGAGGCACTGGCAGGTTGTTTCACTTTTGCCTTAAAGATTCGGGATTGAATGAGCATCTGAGTGAAATAATCCTGTGTGTTCCGGGACACATACGATTCCATGAATGTTCTGTTTTCACTTTCTACCAGTTGATTGATGTTGATCAATGCATCTAGTCCACTTATAGAGGGAGGTGCATTTTTTGAAGTAAACAGGACCCTGTTTATGCTCTTTCCATACTTATATATCAGATAGAAATCGAGGCACTCCCTGATCTTGCCGGCCGGGTTATTAATCATCTCTTTTCTTCCATACAACAATAGTGTGCGACTGTCGAACGATTTGATGTTCGTGATTATAACCGGTCGTTTGAGCTCGGTCGATTTCGGCGATGTCCACTTACCTTTGAAGTATTCCCCCCAGCACATGCTGATCTCCACATTAATCTCTTTTTGGGCCCCCCATGAAACTTTAGACAGGTCTTGCGGAGTAAGATCGCTGTTTTTTTCAACAGGTTTTTCCAGAATATTCAGCCAGAAAAGAAATAGTCTCTTTCTCCATATAATCGGGAAAATATGATTCCCTTCTATATTGAGGTTTATCTTTTCCCAGGGTGTCCAATAGCCATATTCAAAACGGCGGTAATAGTATTGTCTTGTGTTGCCGCCGGTTCTTCCGATCACATGTAAAATATCATCGAACTGATTACCTTGTTCATTCTCCTCAAGATACATACCGACTATTTCCAACTTGGCAATATCGTCTAACTTTTTCAGATAATTCAGAAAGCCCAGCTCGGCTGACTCATCAGTGACTTCTGCCTGCAGCAGCTCTCCTTCCAGCTCTTTAAACAGGGTGGATTTGTTGTCTCTCAATTCGGGCTCGAGCCAGTTTTCGGGATAAAGAAAGACTTTTCGGTTTGCTTCCCACAACCGGTAGCGCTTCATCCATGCCCATCGCTCTGCCCGGATCGAATCGGGAGATACGTTGGGTTCGAGATTCATCATACAACGCTGAATGAATAACTGTAAGGTGGACAGTGCCATCCTTATCCGGGAGGTTTTCATACACGCATCCATCTCCACATCGATAAGAAAATATTCGTACAGTTTGTCGGGAGTCGTAATTTCAGGTGATGGTTTCTTGTATTCCAGAACATAACTCACTAAGGCATTCCTCAGCAGATTTCTTACAGGGTCACTGACAGTCTGCATTGTTTCCAACCAGATTGCCTCTGTGACCTTTTGCTTTATCATGGCCTTTATCCAAGCTACCAAATCATAGGAAGGATTGTTTGTAATCAACGTCAGCACATCTGTGGCAGGATAGTGGATGTTACGCAACAGGGCCATGGCATCGGCCACTTTTTGCAACAGGCTCAGTTTTGAAAGGTCGCCGCGGGGCAGCCCGAAATGTTGAAGAACCGCTGTAAGATCAGCTTCATTCCACAAATTGAAATATTCCAGCAGTAATTGATTCTGGTTGTTCTTTATGTCTGGAGTCTGTAACACCTGCAGCCATGTATTGTCTTCGGGTTCGTTTTCCTCTTTCATCTGTTTGAAAAGGACCAGCAACCTTATTTTTCCCCATATCGCCTTTAATTCTGCGCTGGTGATGCTGCCATCTGTATCTAATTCATTCAGGAGATCACTGGTTTCTTCATTCACCGAAGCAAAATAATCCAATTCGTCAGGGGTAAGGCCTAAAAGCTGCTGCAATTGAGATGCCTTGGACAAGCGGGTAAGCGATTCCCGGGCAAAATCAACATTTTCTTCTGAAGATATCGCCATGGCAGGAATGACGGATTTCTCCAATGCCTTCGTACGCCACGATAGCTGAACGGTTTCAGTTGCAGGAAGTGACGCAATGGTCATGGCGACCTTGTGCAGTTCTCCCGTTTTCAATGACACGGGAAATGCATTTTTAATCTCTTTTGCGTTCCCCATGGTGATGTTGCTGATTAACGGCTGTTCATCTATCATCAACGAAACAACTGTATTTTGCTCAGCAGAAACGTATAATAGATATTCATCCGTTGCCGGTACATCGATATAAAAATTGTAAGTCTTGTTTTCATTGAATACCGGTACATTCTCAAGTTGCAAAAAGTCATACATCACCGACTCGGTAGCATCGGCGGCTGACCGGATATTTTCTTTTTTAGCAGTCAGCACATTCACTGTATCGGAGTTAGATTTTAAAACACTAATCAAAGCCTGCTTCAGGCCGTTGCTTTTAAGTCTAGCTGTTAACTCCGGCAAGATCATGCCTGTCAGTCTCTTGGTTTGTAACGCGGGCGTGGGCTCAGCAACGACCAGATCGTGAATGTTTTTGAGTTCAGGATAACTTGCACCAAAACGGATCAGTGCGGCATTACTTGTGACGCAAAGCTGGTCCACAACTGTTTTGAAATCTGAGATATAGGCATCCAGCTCCGGTTGTGAGGCGATGATCTCCATGTCTGCCAATACAAGTGTGTCTGCCCTGTTTTTGAGCTGATCTCTGGCAGCCTCCGATAAAATGCCGGTGTATGTCAGTTCCATCTTAAATGGATCGAATCCTAACCTGCTGTCGGCATTCGTTATTTTATCCGGTAAGGATTCTTCACCGGTCACGAAGGATCCGCCATAAGTGTTTGTACCAAGCAGCAATCCAAAGAAGTAGTCGGTGACGCCTGCATCATAAACCAGTAACATCTTGCTCTTTGCAAAATCGTAGTCTGCATTGTCAGGAGCGATGTGATTCTCCTTTTCAACATTATTCAGTGTCTCACGCAAAATCTTCACATTCCTGAGCTGTGCCTTGCTATCGACTGTAAGTTTACTGGTTAAATCAACATGATGTAAAATATATGAGAGGTCTGCCACCTTCAGAGAATGGGCTTTTAACTGCTGTGCTGTCAGAATAAAATTCATGAGTGATGGCTCATCTGCTTCCATATCATCAGCAAGCGGATCTATTCCGGTTATGGCAATTAACTCTGCCAATTCGGGCAGACTCAATTTTGTTATTTTCGCACACTGTCGCATACATACCTCCTGCAGGTTGGCTCTGTTCAGCACAAGCAGCAGTTCCGGGAATTTTCTTTCGGAATAGGAAAGATGATCGGCGATTTTTTTAAAATTCGCGATACGGTTGATCAATGTCACAAAAAACAGGTCGATATTGTCTATCGCGATAGTTTCTAGAGGGACTGAACCCAAGGTGGATATAACGCTGTCCAGAGTGCCGATGCTCCACCCCGTTTTATGCAACAGCCTCACAAACCGGTGGAACTTATGATACGCAAGTTCAGTCAGCTGGTTGGTTGCATTATCCGGAAGGGCATACCTCAATTCTACTTTAGAGAAGTCGCACTCAACAGAGTCGCTTACTGTATCGGTAAGCGTAATCAGACCCATGATCAGATCACGGTGACGGGTAAGCCACTGTTTAATATCACCCTCGTACTCGTCAGGTGAGATCCCTACAGGAATCATCGAATCGAGTGTCTCCCCGGACAGGGTGCCGTTATAAAACTGATTCAGGTCGGTGAGACTGACCCGTAATTTCTGAAACAGGGGAATGATCCTTGATCCCGGGTTGATAAAACTGGTTTTCAACAAGACAGTCAGGTCGTTATAACTGATGCCGGTTCTGTGACAAAACGCTTTACCATTGGCAACCGCTGCGTTTAACTGAGCAATTGAGCTGCCGGCAGCCTCACCGAAGTATTCCGGCAATTGCTTATAGGTAACATCGGTAAGGGCCTGATACTCTCTCTCACTCATGCTCAGAGCCTCCATCCTTGATGACAATGGGGTTGAGAAAATGGAGAGCATCTCTTCCAGACTTATATTCCAGATCTTAAATATTCTTCGAAGTGTTTCTAACGGTTGATGGAAAGGAAGATTATATGGGAATACTCTCGAGTTCAACTCATCATACACGGTCTTTTCGACAAAATGAGGTTCTGCGAGCAGCGCCGCCTGGGTTATATCTGATGAGATGTCATGTCCTGCCAGATCCTGCAGATTACCGTGAATAATATAATGTTCCAGGATTTCATTCACCAGGTCAATATATGGAAGCGACATATTGGTGTTTTCGCATGAAAGCTGAATATGCTGGATATCGGGCCTTCGTTTCAATAATGCATCTATGGGGTTCTCCTTTTCATGCGGGATGACTCCCAGATCGATAAAATTGAGTAGTTCAACTAAGTAGGCTGCCGGACTGAGCACCGAGTTGCAATGATCACAGGAACAATAATCCATATTGCCCAACAGTTCTTCAAGTGTGGGATAGGCAATGGTTTCGTTATGAGCGTTCTCTGACTTGCCGGTAATGGCATAAACGTCGGGCATGGTACGTGCCGTGATGTAACCTGTAGCAATACCTACGGAGGCGTTGTTGATGTCGATCGCTTTGTTATAGACCATTTCAGCTTCATCTCTGCCGGGAAAGCTCTCTCCATGGGTTTGCAGGAACTCATTTTTTGTATATGCGGCTATTTGATAGGCTGAATATAACCCGGATTTACTCAAAGCGATCATCGACTCGTCAGAAGGGCTCATCTGGTAGATTCTTTCCATGATTTTCGCCGAAACCTTTGCAGGGGTCGACAACTGGTTGAATCCGTCCCAGCTTTTCACAGGATCACTTCCAATCATTTTTTTTGTATGATTGCTGATGAAAAATTGATTGAGTTCTTCTATTGGTGCGTTGTCACCGAAGCGTATTTCTTCTCTTTTTATCATCTCACCCACCACTGCTGTAGGATATCCGATTTTCACCTGAAAAGCAAGATGCCGGGCATATTCTTCGGCCGTAGCCCCCTGAGGTAAGACATCCCCAATCAACTTCTTCCATTCGCTGGACTTGTACAATCCGTTAGTTACCAGATCAGCATCTGTTTTAATATTGAATTTTTCATACACCTTCCTGATAAGCGGCACGTTCTGTGAGGTGAGATACCCCAGCTTACCATCTAATTTTAAGGATGCAATGGTGTTGTCATCAAATCCCCGTTCTGAAAGAGAACTCCATAATTTTGCACTGTCATTGCCGAACTGTTTTTGTATCTTGGCAAAAATCGTTTTTTGTTCTTTGTCCAAGCCTCTGATATCCAGCGACTCACTCATTGACGAGATGGATGATGGTGGTTTTTCGTTGAGGATATAATTCACTGATAGTGACTCTAATGTACGCAGGGTTTCACTGATATTGACGGTTGACGGAATTATATTTTTCTCAACGGCCTCTTTTATGGCAGCCTCCGCCACTCCCGAAGAGACGGTTTTAATTGCCTCTTCTGTTCCCGGAACGCCTGCACGTAACAGGGCATATAGATGAGAGCTTTCAATTTTGAGATGATTGCCTAATTTGGCTGAGCTGACAAGCATTGCCACGATTCTTGCATCCCACCCTGTTTTGTTGGATAAATATGTAATATTCTGGTTGTTTTCGTCCTCTTTTAATTCTGATAATTTCAACCGGCCCAAATGAGGTTTGATCTCATTCAAAACCATGCCAAACTCGGTATCTTTTTTAATTTTATCGCCTGATACAATGATGTCCAGCGTTTCATTGGGTGAAGCATTGAAATGAACGGCTGATGTCCCGATTACTTTTCGTCCCCTTTTTTCATAAACACGCACCTCGATATCAGGGTCCGGCTTGTTACCGGCAACCTTGTAGTAAATATTGTATTCACCGTTCTTCCCAGTAATTGCTCTACCGGCGGAAGTGCCACTGCCGATTGTGACAATAAATAGCTCCGCAACATAACCAGAAAGGGGTGCCCCCCTGTTATCGCTAATTGTACCTCTCACGTTATACAAACTGTCATTACCTGTTTCATCATCCTCTCCTGGCTTCTCAGTGAATGCCTTCAGTTCTATCAGTATCTGATTGAGCTTCTTGGCGGTTGCGTCTTCCACAATGCCATTGGGTTGATCACCAAGTTTTTGCTGAACCTGAAAAATGCGCACTATTGCTGTTGTTGCTTTGCCATAGGTAGACTCCTTCCGTTCTTCCAGAAACTGTTTGTTTAATGCCAGCAGCCTTTTTGCGCCCGGCCTGTTCAGCTTCATGGCTTCTTTCGAAATATCGATTACCGCTTTTTTTATCAGGAACAACAGACATTCCTGCAAGTTGGCTACCTCTTCACCTTTTGATTGGGGGACTATGGGTGGGATTATCGATTTCATATGTGCGTTTTTTTAGTTGTTAGCTATTGATATATCTTCTCGTATATTGATATTGATATTGATAAAAAAATCATTATCAGCCATGTACCAGCAGTGTGATACCCCCGAATATTTCTCCATTCATGTTGTTGGTTGCTACAAGATCATACCCGGCCAGTTCTCCTTTTTTTAATCCAATGTTTGGGATCTCCACCGATAACAATGTCATGCGTCTTTCGAGATTCATTTGACGATATTCGTCGATCTCTTTACTGAAATCAGATGCTTTTCTTTCACCGGATCGAATGATCTCTTGAATTCTCTTCATCCCATCCTCAATCCGTTTCTGTTCCTTCAGATTAAATCTGCCTTCCTGATTGAATGCAAATTCAAATGACTCATCCTTGTAAGCAATTTCACCCGGTTGATTCTTTTCTAGGCCGGTTCCCCTTATCATGCCTTTCTGGCGACTGCTCAGATTTGTCGGGTGATTTAATGGCCTCGTTTCAATGATGTTTGCTTCTGTTTCCTTTGCAAAAGTCAACCTGAACTGAGCTTTCTCCCGTGGCTTGTCGATAATTCTGAAATCTGCAGCAACAGGATGACGTATGGCTAAAACCTGTTCTTTGCTCAGCGGAACAAATTTCACTGATAAGCGGGCTTGCGGCATGTGCAAGATATTCAGGTTCAGCTGTGCCGACTGGGCTGCAATATTCAGGTTCTTCTGTCCGATATGCCTGTCCTGAATAGGATTGAGCAGGGTGTCATGAAGAGGTATATCCAATGGAGAGAAAGAGAATACTCTCGCGAAGAGACACTTATGACCTGCATCGGACGGTTCCACCATATAGCGGATATTTACCTCTGAAGAGCTGTAGCAATTTACCCAGGTGGATGCAATACCCAGCTTCTTCCCATAGCGGGTGTCAAAACCCAGACTTGGTGTAACCAGGTAAAACTCGACCTTGGCAGAAGGCACATTTAAATCACCTTTATTGTGTACCAGGCACTTTATATTGTAAAGTGTGCCGGCATTCAATTCGGTAGTATAGGAGTTCAATGATGAGACAGGTGAAACCACGACATCGGGTGATCTCCAGTAGGCAACATTCGCACCCGGCCTGTCTCCGTTATCGCCATCATAGGAACGTATGTAGAGATAGGAGCTATCCTTGAAATCTTCGGGCTTGCGCCTTCTTTTTATAGGAGAGCCTTCAATGGTCTTATTCCATGCTTCTCTGAATTTAACGCTCTTTTCTTTGCGTTGGCTTTGAAGCTTTGCGATGATCTTATCCGCCTTTTTTAAATTTTCCAGACTCATAGCTGTATATGTTTTTCATTATTTTATAAATCTTAAATCGACTTTGATATTATCATCAGAAGGATCACCACCGGGTACATTTACCTTTAATTTACCGGGATAATCGGGGTCATCGGCAGCACTATTCTGTATTTGGGTCCAGCATAGATATGAATACCCCCTGTCACCGTCCAGATTAAAATCAATCACTTCTTTCTTGTCAGCAAAATGCTCAAATGTTTTTTCAATAAGATCCATTGCATTCCCCAGACTGGCTTTTTCCATCACTAAATTTCTCAACCTGGTGCCGTCATCATTATTAATAGGATTCACGTCGGGTGTTAAACCCTTCAGTCGATCCAGAATATCTTCCGGCTGGAAAGGTATTTTACCAAAAGCGTAATGCAACGATGTTTCGTTAAGATAGCTACTGAGGCTAACCATCACCGAACCTTTCTCATTTTGAGTAACAGGATAAATCAGGTGGCGCTCCATATTGAAAAGGGTATCGCTAAATGTAGTAGGAATAAATTTCAGTAATGGCAGGTGCGGAACAAATGGTAATGCATTTATTCCGGTGGGATCGGTGTTGGATGGATTGGCAAACTGGGTAAGCCTGGGATCACTCAGATGTTCTTTCATCGGGAAAGCCAATCCATTTAATGCTACTCCCAGCCTGAAATTTTGATAGGCATTGTAAACCTGTTCATAGATCAGACAGGCTGCTGCACGTATGGTAGAAGTCCCCAAGGTGGTAATGGCGCCGGCAACACCATCAGCGATGGCAGCCGCTGCCATCACCGCTGCAATAATTAACGCGGCCAGGATAAGAAAAATGCTCAGTATGCCAAAATCTCCGGCGCTGTCAATGGCATCTTCAAGGAAATCACCGGCATCACCCAGATTATCCACCGTCTTTTCCCAGACTTCCCTTATCTCCTTTGAGAATGAATAGGGTATCGGTTCGGGGATGGTACCCGTGTCAGTAGAGCTCCTGAGCCATTTATAATAAATGCGGTAGGCATTATTTACATCGCTTGCCGTGATCTGAGGTCCATATTCCGGCTCTGGATCTGCATCTTCCTGGTATACCTTTTTGATGGCTTCAGCGATCATCTTTGCCAGATCATCGGGCAACACGGTATGTGGGTCCGGTTTATCGTTATCGGTATCGATGGTCCCGTCAAAATTGAAATTATACAATACATGCAGTTTTGATCGGTTCCAATCCTTTCCCGTTTCATTCAGCATATTGTATACATCCTGGTAATTCTCCCCTGTTTTGTGACGCTGGGCGTGCGAGCGATATGGCCCTCCCGAGATCAGGTTTACATAAGGATGTCCAACAATATCGGCGCAATAATGGGTGAGATAGCCCAATGCGTATAAGATCTTCGGATCGGAGAAATTTCCGGCGGTAGCATCGAGCAGAGCTTTTGCATATTTACCTGTTTTACGGTAATGCAATGCATCGAACCACCACCATTTTTCATTTTCACTTTTATTTACCCCATCGCGATAGGGATGCGATATCACTTCAAACAGGTTGAAATTTGAAATGAATTTCTGCACCATCACCATTAATGTGGCAGAGAACCCGTCCAGCAACTGGTTGATATCGTTGAATGTTTGTTGAAGCTCGCTCAGCAGCGCCGAATCTTCAATTATTTCATCCACCTCCTCGCTGAAAGCCTCCAGGGCATCCAATACTGGTTGGGGAACCACGGCGAGTAATTTCTGTTTGAAATCCTCGATAAAATCGACGACCTCAAAATAGAATTCAGCAATGTTGCCGATTGGCCCCGGCATATCTTTTGTGTTGAAAAATAGATAATCAGGCCCCTGGCTCCCCAAAAACAGGTAAGGTAGGTTCTTGTCGTCTGCCAATAAATTCTGCAACGCTGTGTATTGGGCCGGTGTCAATTTGGGCCCCAGGCCTTCGTTCAGAGAGATCAATGCTTTTAATCTGTCTGCAATCATGTGATGTAATGCTGGTCCAGGCATAATGTTCAATTTTAATCCGTTATTTAATTACTTTTTTGTCTTTGTTTTATTCATCTGTTTCTTCGAAATGATTATAAAACAAAATCCTTTTACACAGCCGGGGTTGTACGGATCTCAAATCCGGCCTTGTACACTGATAACGCATCCTAATCGATCGCATCAAGATATTGAGGCAATTCTTTATCCGTCCTGCGCCTAATCGAGCCTAAGCTTAAGTCCCATCCCAAACCCAAAACACCATTCCCTGACCCCGAATTATACAATACAGCTAAAACAGGAGATGCACCTCTTGCTGGAGAAAATGAAAGTAGTACCATTAATCGCATTCACAGAAAATTCCTCATCAATTACTTTAATGGCACCTCACTCCTGCGGTAAAGAGATAGGCGGGATTTCTATTGCGTTGGATTTGGTTTTTGCTCCCTCTCTTCCGGAGAACTGGAAACTGGACTTATTTGACGATTCATCTTTCATCTTAAGCGGCATTGAACAGTTCGAGATGCTAGCAAATATACTTTAATCTGGAGCAGATTGTTAGGATTATAATTGCAAAAATTTGGACAAAACATGCATTAACAAAAGATAGATTTTGTATTATTCATACGCAACTAAGCTATAAAGCATTGGTACATAGTGCGTAAAGAGTACTATTAATATGATAAACCTGTTGAGGAATTGTAAGCCCCTGATAAAATAGCCATTTTAGCGCAAATGGTTCTTTTCGATCTTTGCAGGCAGACGTATTTTTCATGAAGCCTGTAAGCAAAGAAGAACTCCTAACAATATTAGAATGCCAACAAAAGAGCGGGATATGTTCCACAAGTGATTTTTCATCCGGGCGAGACACTTGCTGAGAAACTCGCTGAGATGAAAATGGGGCCAAAAGAGTTTGCTGTGCGCACAAACAAGCCAGAAAAAGCAGAAGCCTTGTCGTCCTTTTTCGGTATGTATTAGCCCTTGATAACCGAGCACATTAATTGTATTTTTCGTGGGTTAACCCTTCACATTCAAAGGATAAATTCAAACAATTACCACTTAGCTAAACTGTAAGTACCCGCAAGACGGTTAAAAGCCATTCTTGCGGGTACTGTATTTTTCCATTCTTTGTAAAAAACTCAGAAAGAAAATTGTAGTCTTATGTCTATTTAAAACCCGGGTGTTGTCTGTTGTAAAAGAGGATTGGAATTCAAGGCTCTCGACGGGATAGGAAATACAGTATTGTCTTTTGCATCTTCCGGTTTATCCCACCACTCTGCACCAAATCGATTCCATCTGATCAGATCGGTCCGACGATGGCGTTCTCCCAAAAATTCACGCCCCAACTCATCAACAAATTCATCTTCAGTAAGCCTCGATAAATTTTGTTCATAACTATTTATAGCCCATTTTTCTTGCGGGAAATTACGTTTTCTCACTGCATCCAACATCTTTGCAGCACCTGTTACATCGTTATTTCTGAACAGACATTCAGCCACAATGTAATACATCTCCGACAAGCGGATTTCAGCCACCCAGTTATTTTGAAATAATCCCTTGCTTTCCGGAAGCCAAGGGAATTTAATAAAACGCACACCCGAGTTCTCTTCACCTGTTTCAACGTGCGATCCTTTGGCCAATCCGGCCGCCCCTTCGGAAATACGGCCAACCTGATCGACATACTGTAACGGTTTTCCGTTCCATTCTTCTGTACCGAGAACTTTTACGTCAGTAAATCCATATCCGGCATCTTTATTAAAAACATACTGCTGGCCAATCAGGAAGAACCCATCGTATGTATCATCGGAATTCAGATGAAACGATTGTTTCCTAAAGTCGTCGTCACTAAATTTTTCATAAGGCTTACCCAATTTATAGGTATATAAATCTCCATTCAAATCACGAGATGGCGATAAATGTATTCCATTCCATCCTCCCCATGTGTTTTCCAAACTGTATCTGGCCTGGTAATGCATGAATGCATTATACATCCAACCAAATTCATATATATTTCTGCGGTGAGGGAAAACCCATATATTTTCCGTGGATCTTCTTTCTGTTAATCCATCGGTAAATGGCCCCCTGTAGTCCGGATCAAGTGAAAAACTTCCATAAACACCGTCAATGATGTCCTGGGCGGTCTTTTGTGCATCAGCATATCTTTCGGTACCGGTCCAAACCTCTGCATTCAGGTACAAACGCGCCAAAAGGCCTGCCGCAGCTGCTTTGTTCAGACGTCCTACTTTGGCTGTTTCAGGTAATCCGGGAAGACTTTCTTTTAACTCTTTTTCTATGAAAGCAAACACCTCCTGAGGTTTAGATTGACCCACTATCGTGACATTATCCGTAGAGATTGGAACATGCCGGAAAAAATCTATTAAAAAAAGATAATACCATGCTCTCAATGTACGTAATTGTCCTATATGATCTGCCTTATCAACATCAGTAAGTCCAAATGACAGATAATCAAGCCTTTCGAAGTCAGCAATAAACGTATTGCATTGTACTATACCTTGATAAGGCCCTACCCAACCACCGTTGATAATTCCTTCCTCCACTGTCCAGGTGTGCCTGTGGGCCCGTATCCAGTTACCACCGTCATAGCCGTGTCGTCCTTTTTGGCTCCATACGAATTGATCTGCAGTAAGTTCTTGCAAATACCACCTGTCACCGTCCCATCCACACCAATGTGCATGTTCAAAGGGACGCACCAAAGCCGCCACAATAGCGTCCTTATCTTGATAATAATTTTCTGCGGTCACAGTATCGTACGGAATTTCCGTTAAGTCTGTGCAGGCGAATATTCCTATTGTAAGGCTTATTAAAGCAAATAATTTTTTAATATTTTTCATTATATTCTTCATTTTTAATTAGTAAGAAACCTGAACACCAAATGATAGATTTGTGGTTGTGGGATAGAGATCGAGACTACCTATACCGGGATCCAGTCCGGAAATTTGTGTATTTGCCGGATCTAAACCACTGTAATTTGTAATTGTAAAAAGATTTCTTGCTGTAGCGTAAATCCTGAAATTACTTATGTGTTTGCTCCTTATTTTTGGAGTATAACCTAACGTAACATTATCTAATTTAAGATAGTTACCGTTTTCCAGAAAGCAATCCGTGATGTGTTTTGGTCCTTTCAGATGGGCATTACGAGAGAAGGCATCTTTCAGCAAGTTTATACCCGGTTGATGCTGGAGCCCGTAATACATCTGGTATAAGTTTAGAATCTGATAATTAAATTTTCCTTTGAAAAACAAAGACAAATCAAAGTTCTTGTATCTGAGAGTATTTCCCCATGACATTTCAATGCGAGGCATACCATGCCCGAGATAAACCTTGTCTTCATCGTTTCCCTCTTCGGCTACTTTCATTGTGCCACCTTTCACTCCCTTTTCCCAAATCATGATGTAGCCGTCATCATTCACTCCGGCATATTTATAGCCTCTGAAACTCCCTATTTCTATTCCATCCTCAAGCCTTTGAGCCGGGCCGGGGTTTCCTGGAGAGGGAAGGTGCGATCTGTCTATATAACCTTTAGAATAGAACTCGTTTGAGAACTTATCAACCATCGATTTAGTATAAGATGCCACCAAAGTGGTGCTGTAATCGAAGTCGCCCGTCTTCACCGGATTCCATTCCAGGTTTAACTCCACCCCTTTTGAACTTGTTGAGGCTACATTCGTAAAAATCTGTTGATGAATATTAGGAGGTACGGGAGCATCGTACCAAGATATGACATCTGAACCTTTTCTGATATAATAATCCAGGCTACCATTCAAACTTTTATTGAAAAGAGAATAATCAACTCCAAAATTTAATGAATTCTGTTTTTCCCAACGGAGGTTTAAATTAGGATTGTTTGCCGGCCCAAAAACCTGTATCCATTCGCCAGCGTCGTTTAAGTATCTTCCATATCCCTGATAACGAGCTAATGAACTATAGCGTGGGAATCCCGAACGTCCAGTAACACCAAAAGAGACACGTATTTTCAGATCATCCACGATTTCATTTTCAGACAGGCCCGATAAATTACTGATCCGCCATGCTGCTGAGGCTGCCGGAAAGAAACCCCATTTGTTATCTTTTCCGAATTTCGTATTTCCTTCATATCGTAATGATGCTGTGAGTAAGTAAGTGTCCTGATAGTCGTAGTTGATACGGCCAAAAAAAGCAATGTTCTTTTCCATACTTTCCCAGGAATCCATCCCTAATCGTCCCTCTTTTCTGTTCCACTGCCCGGATCCTAATTTATTATACAAGAATGCATCTGAGGGAAAATCCATATTTTCAGCCCAGAAACCTTCATTCCTAAATTCCTGATAAGAATATCCACCCATCAGTTTCAAGTTATGAACGTCCCTTAATGAAGTAAAATAGTTTGTTATCCACTCTAATGTTAAGTCCTCCCAGTTTTCTGACTGAAGTCGGGCACGCCCTTTACGAATGTTATCTATGGATTCACGATGCTGTGAATAATAATATTCG
>ENA-UOOR01002329-UOOR01002329.1-fermentation-metagenome-genome-assembly--contig:-NODE-2329-length-19457-cov-9.843934_pt1 | contig 19457 bp, 17 predicted proteins | sample MGYA00245780_ERZ724029 | MGnify/ENA primary metagenome ERZ724029 (study PRJEB28704, sample SAMN03018315) | fermentation metagenome | biome: anthropogenic terrestrial biome; feature: soil; material... | reverse complement strand
GCATAAACCCCCACTACACAAAGGACAGCAATAATCGGGATCAGAATTTTCTGGGAGACTTTTAAGATGCTAACCATTGGCTTGGTAATAATTAGCCCACAAATGAAAAGAAATACTGATGCCCATAACAAGAGAGCGGCAAACTGGGGAATAATCTGTGGATGCTCGATACTTAATAAGGGGCCTGGCCTGATCCCGTGTAACATTAATGCTCCTAACAGCATCGCTGCCGGGGGACTACCGGGAATGCCTAAACTAACCAAAGGAATGATCGCGCCCCCAATGGCAGCATTATTCGCAGTCTCTGGCGCCATTACCCCTTCATATACCCCAGTCCCGAATTCTTCTTTCCGTTTATGCCGACGTTTAGCATCATCATAAGCCACCCAGGCGGCAATGTTTTCCCCAACCCCGGGCACGGCGCCAATACCGATTCCAATCGTTCCCCAGCGGAGAATATTAAAGAAATTCTTTTTGATTAAACTCCATATATTTATTGTGACCCGATCCTTTTTCGCCTCAATTTTAAACTGCGCTGAACGCATTGATTTTACAATCTGCGGTATGCCAAAGAAGGCAATGGTCATTGGGACAAAAGGTATCCCGGTAATCAAATTGGAAACACCAAAGGTCAAGCGTTCCCATCCTTGAATATCTTCCTGTCCCACCATACCCATGAGCAAGCCAATCAAGCCCGCAATCCAACCTTTAATTGGCAAATCCGGCGCTGAAATCGAACCACAGATCAATATGCCAAAGATCGATAGCCAAAAAATCTCTGGAGAAGTAAATTCCAAGGCTAATTTGGTCATAAGTGGGGTCAAAAAAAGAAAGATCAGCATCCCAAATATAGTTCCAATAAAAGATGATATACGGGCGAGAATATTAGCGTTACTTGATTCCCCTTTCATTGCCAGTGGATATCCATCCAGACAAGTGGCCGCAGCCGAACCTGTTCCAGGAATATTAATCAAAATCGCAGTGATTGATCCGCCATAAATAGCGCCGACATATACACCTAGCAAGATGATCAAGGCCTTGTCAAAGCTATACCCGTAAGTTAAACCGGTAAAAAGAGCAATGCCAATAGTAGCCGAAAGCCCAGGCAGTACCCCAAAGGTAATCCCGACCATCATAGCAGCAAACATCATTACTAAATTCCCCAGCGTAAAAAAACTAACAGAGGAGGCTAGAAAATCGCTGCTTATTTGGAGAAAACTTTGCAACAAACTCATTTATTTAACCTCCTATTTCTTATGGTAAAGGAATTCTGGCCAGTGTGCGAAAGAAAAAATCTACAAGGAAGGTGGTTATGCCACTAATAATAATAATATTTAAAAACTTCGTCGCTTTAAAAGTGATCATCATCAAGTTTAGGAAGATAAAAGTAGCCAGCCAAAATGGAATGTGGATTCCTAAAAGAGGAGTACGCTCCCACAACACAATCATATATAGAAATAAATAGCCAAAGACGATCACTGTATTCCAAAACTCTTTACTCTTAAACTTCACTAAAAATTTTTTCGGCGACAACCAACGCAAATCCCCACCTTGTCGCCGGGCAGTCACCAATAAGATCATAGCAGAGACTAACAGAAAAAAACCAATTAACAAAGTGGGTAAGCCAGGCGCAATATAAAATGCGCAGTCCGTTACCCGCATGGCTTCAAAAGAAATAACTAAAGAATATATGATCAAGGCAATACTGGCAACCATTAAGATCAGGGCGAATAAAACGTCCGTGTCACGCATGTTCTTTTTATCCTGGTCAATAATCATCTTTCTCCTCCCCTCATCGAGATCATGCAAACCGGTTGCAAACAGCAACCGGTTTGCCTCTTTAAATTAAAGTGTTTTATTCCAATGGAGCGATACCAAGCTCGGTAGGGGTTTTCTTTGCCAGTCCCAATTCATATGACATCCATGAAGCTACACTCTCCATTTTTAAGGCCAGTGTTTTCGCTTCTGCGCCCCAAAGGCCCATTTTTTTCGAGCTTTGTGTTCTAACGAACTGATCTGTTTTTGGATCCTGTAAAGCCTTTTCAAAAGCTCGTCCAAAAGCAGCAACAACCTCCTCGGGCACATCAGCAGGCATCATAAATCCTAACCATTGGAAGAGGTTACTATATCCATTCTTGAGAGAAGGATAATAATCGGTCGCCGGTTTGACATAACCAAAGTTTTCAAAATCCAAACCATTAACTTCTGTCATCACCAACGGTCTTAGCATGCCGCTTCTTACATATTCAATAACTTCACCGGCAGAGCAACTGACCGCATCAACCTCTCGGCTCAACAAAGCAGTAATTGCCGGCCCACTACCATTGTAGGGAATATGTTGAAATTTAACTCCTACTGCAGAACCGAGTTGAATCGCCTTAATATTCCAAAGTTTACCGCGTCCGGAATCACTGATTTTGATCTGATTAGGATGCTTACGCGCGGCCTCAACTAAATCCTCTATTGTTTGATAAGGTGATTTAGCATGAACAGCAATTACACCCGGCGACCCCCCGGCAATAAAGAAATTCCATTGATCCGCAGTTGGCGCCACATCATTTACCCCGAAAAACATCGATGTTTCAGAAGCGCCAAGCACTGTATATCCATCATGGGGCGCATTCCAGACTTTCATACCGCCATTACCACCGTTAGCGCCGGGAAGATTGTTACAAACTATGTTAACCCCAAGATCACGTTCCATTAAGGCCGACAGATGCCTGACCCAAGTATCGGTTCCTCCCCCCTGGCTTGAAAAAATATAAACAAAGATGTTCTTATTAGGGTAAGGTTTTGCCGCTACCGCCATTCCCATCACACAGATTAACAAAATAACAGTTAAAAAGGTCATCAATGTTTTTTTTCTTAGTTTCACTTAAAATGTCCTCCTTTTAATAATAGAATTAATTTCTCTTCTGCCGAGAATGGTTTTTAACTTATAGCTTTTACCACCTACTTTCCTAGAAAAATAAGCGCTGTTCATAAAGAACATCCTTACCATTAGTCTCATTTTTCACACCCCCCTGATTTAAGTGGGCTTTTATCTTTCATCCACAATTCGGTAATCGGATTTAACTTGACTTTTTTTAAGAGGGTGCAAAATGTGAGATTAGTTACAGGATGGAAAATAAGTACTGCATGCTTGCCGCAGGATTCCTCTTTAGCAATAGCGCTTCTATAGTTGAATCATCCAGACGTTCCGATATTTCCATCATTTTTAGGGTATTAGCGGTTACTACTTGAAAATTTTCAACCGTATTAATTTCCTTGGAGAAGACATCATAGGCAAACCAGTCGTTATAACCCAAACGGCGAAGATAATAAAAGAATTCAATAAAGTCTAGGAAATTATAGGCGCCGGGAATCATATCCCAGTCCCAAAATTTATCATTATCATTTAAATGCACATAGAAAAGACGTTTTTCCCTTGCTAACATCACCGCAGCCTGGGCCGGTCGCTCCCCGGCTTGAATCGAATGACCAATGTCAAGGGTAACACCGACATTAGGCAATCCTAATCGTTGGCAAAAAGCCAATGTTTCTCCGGCATTCCCCAATAAACAGCGCGCCCGAGGGTCATTCCACTTATACTCGATACAGATTTTAACCTCCGGTTGATAAGAAGCGGCTGCCCCGATAGTCTCTTCCATATAATCATAAGCCTTATTGTAATCCATCTCAAAGAGATAATCATGCCCTTCATTTAATGGGCAAGTAGTTATTCTTTTACATCCCAACTCCACAGCAAAATCCATTGCTTTTTTTAAGTCCGCCACCACTTCCCGCCTTTCCGATTCCAGCTGTGAAGAGAAAGACCCTCGCAGCCAATGCCCGGTTCTGCGGGAACGAAAATTAATTGCCGAAACTCCTAGGTCATACTGGGTTAATAAAGCTTTTAATTGTGACGGTTCGACAAAATCCTGAGGATAACAAACTTCTAAGCCGCTAATATTCTTTACTGCCGAAGCCATTTTCATTTTTTCGGCAAGCGGCCTATTTTCTTGATAGGTTATGTATCGATTCTTTACCTCTCCCAGAAATCCTGAAATAATAGCCAACTTTGGCATGGTGACACCCCTCAATAGTATTTTTAGCAGCTTTGCCTTAAAGATTGCTTTAAAAATCTTGTGCTTGCTTCGATGGACTGCTTTTCCCAAAGTAAAACTTCTTCTTGTGACTTATTTTCGTCCCTACGAATTGTCATTTCTAAAATAATTGATAAGTTAGGCTTGTTTCTTAAAGCGCGGTTAACCAATTCTGCTGTTGCTAGCTGTCCTCTTCCTAATGTTGTTCCTGTGATGAAGTATCCTGCTTCAACTTTTTTAATTACGAAGTCCTTTAAATGCATCGACAAGAGATAGGGCTGTATCAGATGAAAAGTCTCTTCCGGACGTTCCATAAATCCTAGACCGTTCGTAGTATCAAAGATTAACCCTACCCGTGAATGATTAACCTCTTTTACAATCTCCACTAATTCCTTAGTACAAAGGTCAAAGTGATTTTCAATCCCCACGCTCATCTCCGCTTCTTCCAAATAGGGGAGAAGAGCCTTGAGCGCTTTTATGCTTCTTAGTTGTAAGTCATCATCTTCCCGAAGCGATTGATGATCTCCTAGAACGATCCGTAGAAACTTACTGGAAAGGACCCTCGCTATCGATAAGTGTTTTTGACAATTCTCCATAGATATACCCTTCATGCCCAGTTCAATAAATAAGCCAAGTCGTTTAGCCCTTTCCCTAATCTGAAATAATTCCTGTTCAGATAAATTTACATAGTTTAGATTTTCACAAAGTTGCACTCCTTGGTAACCTAATCGAGCCGCTTCATCCAAAAAATCCAGTGTATTCATGGGTTTTTCCGGAATAAAGTCACGACATCCAATGGCATAACGATAAGCAAAACTACCAATCCCAAGCTTAAATCCATTTTTAATCATCGATCCCCCCTTTCCTGTGCTTGTATACAACATATATATATCTCGTATATATAACTTATTCTACTTCTTTTAACCAATTCCTGCTTAATATTTTTTATTTTATTTTGAAGTAGAGATCTGCTCCATGAGTCACGATCCCAATACGAGCATCACCTGTTAGTTTTTTGCACTCATCCTCCACAGCCTTACTCAAACTCTCCGACCACTCCAGCCCGATTCGGGAAGCTTCTTCTTTGTTAATACCATCACTAATTAAAACAATCCGGGCGCGTTCCCGGTTTAGATTCATAGCCAGATAAGTAGCTAAAGCGACCTTATCCTTAATCTCGCCTCTGCGATATGCTTCCTTTGCCTCTTGCGCATTACAAGTTCCCAGTTTAACAAGATCGGGATGATCAGGAGCAATGCCTTCCGGATCGGATGCTGCTAAAATAAGTGTTCCTCCTGGTTTAACTGCCATACAGCAGTTGTTTAGGGCTTTAATCGATTGCCAAAAATCTAAATCCGCCGGGTAGGAACTGGCGATAACGAGATCACAAGGTTGAGCAATTTCAAAGCAATATATTTGTTCAGCAGTTTTTACCCCCTCGCGGTGAGCAAGGACCGGGTCACCTGCAACTACTCTAACTATTTCATGGTCCGCATTAAGCACCGTATTTAGGATCATAGTCAAACCGGTTTCACGCGCAATATATTCAATCTGCTGTCGAACAGAATTTTCCGCATTACCTGTTATCTGGTGGACATTCTCGGCGGCCAAGTAATGAGTTTCAGCAGTCGTAACCATTCCACAAACGCCAGGTTGAACCATTTTAGCTCCTCCAGCAAAGCCCGCATACATATGAGGAATGATATTACCGATAGCAATACTAATATCGCTTTCGTAATAAATTTTATTTACCATAATCGGAATAGAGCCGTCACTTACCTTAACTTCAACCATGTTTTCTATATCCTTATAATCATGGTTAATGAAACGAATTCTTGTGGTCATCTCCTCCCCATAACGATTGATAATCTCCTCTGTTGTCATTAACCGGTGGGTCCCCAAACATATTAAGGCTGTGATCTCTTCGTCTTTTACGCCAACTCTGTTTAATTCATTAACTAAAACCGGCAAAATAACTTTTTGCGGAGTTGATCTGGTCATATCATCAACCAACAAAACTACACGCTTACCTTTCTTTTTCACTAATTCGTCAAGTGTAGGAAGACCAATTGGATTACGTAGGGCTTTTTCAACCTCTCTCTCAGGTTCTGGAACTCCAGGTAAATTACGGGGTGATGCCACCCAGGAAAGATTATCAGCCGGCGCCTCAATCGTAATTGTTTTATTACCAAATGGAATTTGAACTTGCTTCATTATTAACTCCACTCCTCAAATATTTTTGGCTCTGCAACATGTATACAACATATATACTTCATTGAAAATGAAAATCCTCTCATTTTGACTCATTTTTTAAAAGGGACTTTTGATCTCATATATTTAAAAACGTTCTCCAATACCTTGACACGAAATTATTTACAAGCTAAAATCATATTAGAAACATTCACGCTATAATCTTGTTTGGTAACGAAATAGCAAGCTATGTTTTTTTAACCAATTTAATTGTCTGACAATCTGTTAACCCAATGATAGGACCTAATGAATTTAATCGAAATGCGAGGTACATTCTTGTGAGTGATTTTATTGTTAATAAAGTTAGTAAAACCACCGTTACATCCGCAATTATGGAGGAGTTTGTTCGCATCTTAATTGAAGGTGAGGTCAAACCAGGAGACAAAATCCCTTCTGAACAGGAATTAGTTAAAATGTTAGGGGCAGGTCGTTCTTCAGTTCGTGAAGTTCTCTCTGCTCTAGAGCTTATCGGCATTATCGAACGGCGAGTAGGAGATGGGACCTACATTACCGATAATATAAACAGCAAAGCCTTTTCTTTGATCATGACAATCGTAGCGCAGAACACTTCCGTGTTATTTGAAGCCAGGAAAGTCATTGAAGTTGGCCTGGCCTCACTGGCAGCGGAAAAAGCAACACCGACCGATATCCAAAAATTGAATGGCTATTTGCTGCAAATGAAAGAAACTATTGATGATAAAGAAGTATTTACCAACATTGATCTTAATTATCACTTACACTTAACCACGATGTGCGGAAATTCTTTCTTACAAAACATGATGATTCCCCTCTCCACTTTTCTCAATGCCTGGCGTGAAAAGTCTGCGCGTTCAAAGGCTGCCCGTGAAGCGGCGGTTGATTGTCATACCAAGATCCTGGCTAAAATAGAAGAAAGAGATCCTATTGGGGCCAGCGCCGCAATGTTTGACCATTTAAACCAAATTCAAGAATTTTTTTTAAAGGAGGATCAAAAAGAAGTTTAACTGTTTCATCCGTTGTTCGAAGGATTATTGCAAACTGGTATTACATTACAAGGAGGAATCCTAAATGGAGTTGACTAAAGAACGCCTAGTAGAACTTAAGCAAATCAGCACAAACCTTCGTCACACTATTTTAGAGATGATCCATACGGCGGGTTCCGGACATATCGGCGGCAGTCTTTCCTGCGTAGAAATTATTACTACACTTTACTTAGAGAAAATGAATTTTGATCCTCGTAATCCATTAGACCCAGGTAGAGACCGCTTTATTCTCTCTAAAGGCCATGCTGTCCCAACACTTTATGCCATGTTGAGTTACTTGGGATTGATTCCCCGTTCCGAATTGCTAAAACTACGAAAGATCGGTTCCATCTTGCAAGGTCATCCGGATATGAGAAGCGTACCGGGGATTGAGATGTCAGCCGGTCCCCTCGGTCTCGGTCTCTCCGCCGGAATTGGTATGGCGTTAGCTGCTCAACTAAACAAGGAGTCCTATCATACTTATGTCTTACTGGGAGATGGAGAGCTACAGGAAGGAATCATCTGGGAAGCCGCCATGACCGCTAATAAATATAAACTCAACAACCTAACCGCTATTTTAGATAATAATGGGGTGCAGTTAGACGGTTGTTGTGAAGAGATAATGCCTTTGGGACAGGTAGCGGCCAAATTTGCGAGTTTTGGTTGGCAGACCCTAACTTGTGACGGACATAATATTGCCGAGCTTATGACCGCGTTTGAAAAAGCTGAATCCTACCATACTGGACCCAGCATTATTATTGCCAAAACCGTGAAAGGTAAGGGTGTTTCCTTTATGGAAGGAAAGAATACCTGGCATGGGAGAAAAATTGAGGTTGGTGATTACCGGCAAGCCATTGCTGAAGTAGGAGGAATTAGTTATGCTGAATAAATTACCGATCACGGAAAAAAAAGCCGTCCGGGCGGCTTACGGTGAAGCCCTGGTAGAGCTGGGGAACACCAATAAAGATGTCGTCGTCCTTGATGCGGATGTTTCATCTTCTACTCAAACTAAACTCTTCGGCCAAAAATATCCGGAACGCTTCTTTAATGTGGGAATCGCCGAGGGAAATATGATGGCGATGGCTGCCGGTTTTGCTGCTTGTGGGAAAATACCCTTTGTTAATACGTTTGCAGTTTTTATCACGCTCAGAGCCGGCGATCCGCTCCGCTCAGTAATCGCCTACCCTAATTTAAACGTCAAACTGGCCGGCGCTTATGCCGGACTCTCGGATTCTTACGATGGCGCTACCCATCAATCGGTTGAGGATGTAGCCGTCATGAGAAGTATTCCCAATCTTAAGGTAATTGTCGTCGCCGACGCCACTGAAGCGCGACTGGCCACTTTAGCCGCAGCTAAAATTGAAGGTCCGGTATATTTAAGACTCAGTCGCGCTGAAATCCCAGTCATTTTTGACGGAGAGTATAATTTTGTTTTCGGAAAAGCCCATCAACTGATTCCCGGTGATGATTTGACGATTATTGCCAATGGTTACATGGTTTATAAGGCCATGGAGGCGGTTCAAGCCTTAAATAGAAAAAGCATCTACCCCCGACTGCTAAATCTCCATACCGTTAAACCTTTGGATACAGAAGCTGTGATCACAGCGGCTAAAGAAACGGGAGCGATTTTAACTGTAGAAGAACACAGTATTTATGGTGGTTTAGGGTCGGCGGTCGCAGAAACCATCGCTCAAAATTATCCGGTTCCCATGAAAATTATGGGTTTTAACGATCGTTTTGGTGAAACCGGCGGCTATGAAGAGGTCCTGGCTAAAATGGGACTAACTATAGAAGAAATTGTCCTCAACGCGGAAAGACTGATCAAGAAAAAGTCTGAGCGTTAATTTATAACATAACTTTTGAGGAAAATTAATATAAGGAGGAATCATTATGGATTTAAAAGAACGTGCCGGGAAACTTCTCCACGATTTTAAAGGAGATAACTATGCTTTTGGTCTTAATGTTCTGGATAAAGTTGGTGAATTTGCTGCCGGCTATGGAAAGACAGCGCTGGTTATAAGTAATACCACTTATCTTCAGCCGGTGGCTGAGCAAGTGGTGGCCTCATTGGAAAAACACGGGGTAAAACTGGCGGGAGAAAGAATCGTTCCCGATGCCGGTCCCAACTGTCCACGGGAAGATGTCTATCGGATTGAAAGTTACATTTTACATTTTAAACCTGACTGTATCATCGCGATTGGTGGCGGGAGCACGATTGACGCCGGTAAGGCCGCTAATACCTTAGCAACTTTAGGTGACTACAGCCCCGAGATTGATACTTATTTCGGAACCGGTTTAGTGACAGAAGCTTTGAAAAAGACCGGGGAAAAATTATACCCCTTAATTGCGGTGGAAACCGCGGCCAGCTCCGGAGCGCATCTCACTAAATACTCGAATATCACCGATCCGGTTGCCGGACAAAAGAAATTGATTGTGGATGAGGCAATCATTCCCACCAAGGCGGTTTTCGATTATACGGTCACGGAAAGTATGCCGGTCAGTCTTACCATTGACGGCGCTTTAGATGGTATTGCCCACTGTTTAGAAGTTTTTTACGGTATCGGGGAAGCCCAATATGACCTGGCTAAAGAACTGGCGGAGGTAGCCGTTGAGTTGGTAGTAAAGTATACCGGTCGCGTAGTCAAAAACCCTCGTGACCATGAAGCAAGAGAAGCATTAGGACTGGCCACGGATCTTGGTGGTTACGCTATTATGGTCGGCGGAACTAACGGCGCGCACTTAACCAGTTTTTCACTGGTAGATATTGCGAGCCACGGTCGGGCCTGTGGGATTATGAACCCGTACTACACAGTATTTTTTGCTCCCGCCATTGAGAATAAACTAAGAATTGTCGGGGATATCTTCCGCAGAACCGGTTTTATTAGCAAAGACCTGGATAAGCTAAAAGGAAGAGAACTTGGTCTCGCCGTCGCCGATGGAATGGTGGCGTTTAGCAAAAGCATCAACTCCCCCACCACCCTAGCGGAACTCCCCGGTTTCAGTGAACAACACATTGAACGGGCTTTGGCCGCGGCCAAAGATCCCCAGTTAGATATGAAACTTAAGAACATGCCGGTTCCCTTAAAGGCGGCTTTAGTCGATGAGTATATGGCGCCAATTCTGGCCGCCGCTAAAACGGGGGATTTTAGTCTGATTAAGAATATGAATTAATTCTTAGCTAGCGTAAATAGAAAGATACGATCAGCGCTGTGTTGCTGGTCGTATCTGAATTATGCTTCTTATCTTACAGTGAGGAGAAGGAAAGGGGAATGTAGAAGATGAAAACTGTATCCGCCAACTTGGGCGCCAAAACCGTAGAAATAAGATTACCCGCTAATACTGAGCTAATCAGTATGAAAAAACCCACCCCTTTATCTAAACCGGCATCAAGAATCAAAGCGTCTTTGAATAATTTGTCCTGTGGTCCCAGCCTCGACCGGGTGATCACAGAAAAGTTACGACACAAGCCGAAAGCCAAAGCGGTGATCGTGATCTCGGACAATACCCGTCCGGTTCCCTACCGGGGTGAGAACGGTATTCTCTGGCCAATCATCGAAGAACTATTTGCCCACGGTATAACCGCCGAACAGATTCTGGTTCTCGTGGCCACCGGAACCCATCGCCCACTAACAGAAGAGGAACTCCGTTCCATGTTAGATCCTCGCCTTTTTACCGCGGGGATTACGGTTGAAAATCACGACTGCGATAACAAGGAAAACTTGGTTTATCTGGGACAAACCCGTCGCGGCAGTGAAGTGTATATCAACAAAAAATATATGGAAGCAGATCTGAAAATCCTTACCGGGTTGGTAGAAAGCCATTTCATGGCAGGCGCCTCCGGCGGACGAAAATCCGTCTGTCCCGGTTTGATCGGAAAAGAGAGTACCTATATCTTCCACGGTGCGCCGATCCTGGCTTCCCCTCAAGCTCGTGACCTTGTGCTTGAAGGAAACCCCTGTCATGAGGAAGCTTTGGAAGTAGCTAAAAAGGCCGGGGTTGATTATATCGTCAATGCGACTTTAGATCATGAGTTTAACCTAACCGGAGTCTTCGCCGGGGAATTAGAAGCCGCCCATCAGCAAGCGGTCGAGCGCATCAAAGAATACGTAGCTATCCCCTTAGAACGGGAGTACGATATCATCGTCACCCATGCCGGTTTTGCCGGAATCAATCATTATCAGGCAGCTAAAGTTGGGGTCGTTTCCATCCCCGCATTAAAAAAAGGAGGACGGCTGATCATTGTCGCCAATACTACCGACCAAGACCAAATTGGAAGCTCCACCTACCGAGCCACCCTTCATCTCCTGAAATTGATTGGTCCGGAAAAATATAACCGGCTTATTCTCTCGCCTGATTGGACTTTCATCCCCGATCAATGGCAGGTGCAGATGTGGGCGCGACTCTTTGCCAAAATTCCACAGCACAATTTAATCTATTATAGCCCTCCAATGTCTGCTGCTGATTATCGGATTTTACCGTGTCGCGACGGCAATTTATATCTCCCGATGGAAAAACGTTATCGCGGAAGCTTAACATCAATCCCAGAAGTAGTTGAGGCGGCAGTAGCGGAAGAAGTTAAGCGGATTAAGATTACAGAACAAAGAGAAGCAACCATCGCCTATTTAGCTGATGGTCCTTATGGTGTGCCGGTTAAAGAAAACTAGGGTTCGCTATGAAGCGAACCCTAATTTTCTTTACTAGTTCCGTTCTTTTTTCCTAAAAGACCAGTTAAAATGGATGTTCTTACAATAATCCCTAATACTTTATTCTCCGCATTAACGACCACAATTGGGTATTTTGTCTCTACAGCCTTATCTATTAACTCTTGGATGTATACTTCTTGATCAGTGGTAAAATAATCATATTTTAAAATTTCTTTTAACGCTTTCCCATCCTTGTCTGCTTGTATACAATCATCGATCGTTACAATCCCTTGGATTCTTCTCTCCTTATCGACAACATAAACACTGGAGATCCCATTAACTTGCATCTCCTTGATTGCCACCCGCACCCCGTCCTTAAGCGAGACCAAAGCATTGGCGCGCTGCATAATATCTTTAGCTTGAACAATCTTCGTCCGATCGATATCCTTAACAAAGTCCTCAATATATTCGTTGGAAGGATTATTTAAGATGTCTTCTGGGGCGCCAATCTGTACAATGGAACCACCCTTCATAACGGCAACTCGATCTCCTAATTTAAAAGCTTCATTAATATCATGGGTAATAAAAATAATGGTCTTTTTTAATTTAGATTGCAAGTCCAAAAGTTCAGACTGCATCTCTCTCCTTATTAAAGGATCTAGAGCGCTGAAAGGTTCATCCATCAACAGAATATCAGGATTGTTAGCCAGCGCTCGAGCTAAACCGACCCTTTGTTGCATGCCCCCACTAAGTTCTTGAGGCATCTTCTCTTCCCAGCCCTTAAGCCCCACTTCTTCGATGGCTTGTAGCGCAATTTTTCGTCTTTCTTCTTTACTGACTTTTCTTATCTCCAAACCATACTCCACATTACCTAAGACGGTTCGATGAGTAAAAAGACCAAATTGCTGAAAAACCATGGCCATCTTTTCTTGCCTGAATTTCCTTAGTTTACTTTTATCATAATTAACAATATTCTCCCCATCAACCCATATCTCCCCAGAGGTGGGTTGGTTTAATAGATTAAAACATCTGATTAATGTCGATTTGCCGCTACCCGACAGACCAATGATCACAAAGATTTCTCCCTCATTAACCGAAAAAGAGACATTATTAACCCCAATAGTTTGACCGGTCTTTTCCAGTATCCGCCTTTTACTCCAACCTTTTTTTAACCTTTCTATGGCTATTCTTGGTCTTGATCCAAAAACCTTAGTTAAGTTTTTCACCACAATTTTTTCTGCCATTTTATCACCGCTTTGCTTTAAATTAATCATTCTTTTGCCGCTCCGATATTCTCTGAGTGATCCGATCGATAATAATCGCCAGGAAGACAATACTGATTCCTGCATCAAAACCCATGGCAATATCAGTTCTATTAATCGCGATCAATACATTTTCTCCCAGACCTTTAGCTCCAATCATTGAAGAAATTACCACCATCGACATGGCAGCCATCGTTGTTTGATTAATCCCCGCCATAATTGTGGGCATCGCTTGGGGCAGTTCAACTTTGGTCAACACTTGCCAGGCCGAAGAGCCATAAGAATAAGCGGCTTCTTTCATCGCTATTGGCACTCCCCTGATCCCCACATTTGTCAATCTGATACAAGGCGGCATCGAATAAATAATGGTGGCAAATACTGCCGGAACAGTACCTAGACCAAAGAAAATCATGGCTGGGATCAGATAAACAAAACTAGGCATCGTTTGCGCGCCATCCAGCAATGGTTTCATAACAGTCTCCATTTTCTTACTGTAAGCCATATAGATCCCAAGTGGGATACCGAAAATAATCGAGATCATTACCCCGGTTAGAGCAATGGATAAGGTTAAAATCATTTCATCCCAAAGCCCAAGCCCGCCAATGAAGAAGGCCATCAAGGCATAAAGAAGACCGGCTTTCCACTGATCCACCTTCCAGCCCAATAAGAAAATAAACGCAATCAGGATGAACCAGGGTATAAAAGCTAAGATCTTTTTGATACTAGAAACGATCCCATTAACCCCGAATTTCAACCAATCGAAAACACTTTGAAAATTCTCCGTTAACCAAGAGATCACTTTTTCTACATAGATGCCTAAACTAAAACTAAGCGTTGCGGGAAATTTGGTAAAATCCGCTTTCACTGGAGTCTGATCTGGATTTATATTTTCCCGAATCACCGCAGCAACTTCTTGAGGAATCCAGCTCGTCCAGAGATCTTCATAGTCACTAAAAAACCAAGTCACCGTTTTGTCTATGTCGGCTCCGTGATCCTGCATAAAGGCGAGGAGTTCACTATTTATTTTAGTGCTGGTTTGATAGTTCTTCAGAAATGCTACCACCTCGGGAGCTTTTTCCACCATTTTCCCATTGACAGCTACTGTTACTTTTACCCCAGGAAATTCACAAGCATAACCGGCGTCCCATTTCTCCTGGTTATAAGGTTCATCTGCCAGTAAGGTCAGATCGTATTTTCCTGTAATCCAGGTCGGATCCCAGTAATATCCGACCCAAGGTTCCCCTTTCTCATAAGCGGAAACCAGAGAGGTATTAAGAGCAGTATCCGACCCAGGATTAAAGTAATCATACGTTTCTTCTAGCTGATAAGTCTCCATTTTTGTCCGCAGGATCTCGTCCGCTGACCAGCTAGGCGGTGAACCGTAGATCCGTCCTTGAGCGGGATTGTCTGGATCTTTAAAAACCTGCCAATACTGGGGTAAATCTTTAATCGACTTTAAGCCGGGCGCTAGCGGCTCTATCCCCCGCTTTTCATCTCCTTTAAGCACATAGGTAGGAACATATAGACCTTGAGCGTTATCATCATAATTAATCGATAATTCTACAATTTCCCCATTTTCTATTCCCGGTTGGTAAACGTCAATAATATTATCAGTCCATGCTTCCATGCAGATATCAATATCGCCTTGTCTCAGCCCTTTGATCACAATCGGTGAGGAACCGGTCAAAACGTCAGTTTGGTATCCATACCCTTTCTCAATGATCACAGCAGCAATCTGATTATGAATTCTGATACTATCCCAACCAGCGTCCGCAAAAACAAGAGTTGGCTTTTGGTCAGCTTCTACCAGCTTATTATTGGCCTCGACAACACCAGCAAAATTCGCTAGCAATATTATTAGCGTCCCCACTAATGATAACAGTAACTTCTTTCCTTTAAATCCTCGAATAACGAATCACTCCTCTTTTTTGTCCTTAATTGAAACTCAGTTAAGGGCTTTTGCGTTGTCTTTTGATTTAACTATCCCGATACAATATATTGATGGCCTAACAGCAGTCAAACACTATATATTGTATTGGGACCTTTTAAAAAGGATACAACGCAAAAAGCTTAGCTAAAGTTAGAAATGTTTATTTGTATTACTCACTCCTAGTTAGTCGTCCCTATCTTGTCCGCTAATTATGGCGCAAAAAAATCACCTACCAGATGTAAGTGATTTTTATAATTAGCGGTAGCATATTTTTATATACAAACCTTCAGTTCACTCTAACTGGACAAAACTCCCGGCAGTAAAACCTTTCTCCTTCACAAAAATCTTCATTTTCAGTTTTCATAACTCTTAGTATAACATAGATGGTTGCCTGTGACAAATTTTCGTACTATTTAAAAAATGTCTCCGAGGCTTGTCGACTCACCTAGCCTCATTTTCATCACTCCACGTGCGCGGGCAGTAGCCAGCGTGAGCGACTACCTAGAACACGAAAGGTAGCCAGCGTAACGACTATTCAATAATTGTCACCTCGTAGCCTAAATCCTCAATTATTGCTTTCAGTTTCTCATCAGCTACTTCCTGAGACAATTTCAAGGTAGCAACTTTTCCCGGCAGGTCTACGGTTACCGACTGAACACCAGCTAGCTCTTTAAGGGCTTCTTCTACATGTTTAACACAATGTTGGCAAGTCATCCCTTCAATCAAAATTTTCTTTTTCATCGACAACACCTCTACATCTCGTCATTCGTAATTGGTCGCTCGTCGCTCGTATTCTATAACGTTGTTAATAATTAGCTTATCTACGTTCTTCACTAAGTTTCCGAAGGTTATTAATGAACAGGTTTGAATTTTTTAAGTCTTAACGCGTTGGTCACTACTGATACTGAACTAAAGGCCATGGCGCCTGCAGCAATAATCGGATTAAGCAGCGGACCACCAAATAAATAGAGCAAACCGGCAGCGATCGGGATTCCCGCCGAATTATAGGCAAACGCCCAGAAGAGATTCTGCTTAATATTCCTGATCGTCTTCTTACTAAGCTGAATGGCAGTAACCACATCCATCAGATCGCTTCTCATTAAGACTATATCTGCCGATTCCATTGCCACATCGGTACCGGAGCCAATCGCCATGCCGATATCAGCTTGGGCCAAAGCGGGAGCGTCATTAATTCCGTCGCCAACCATCGCCACTTTAACCCCTTCCGCCTGCAGCTTCTTGATCTCACTAGCCTTATCCTGCGGCAATACTTCGGCCAAAACCCGATCGATCCCTACCTGAGTAGCGATCGCCTCCGCTGTTCTTCTATTATCCCCGGTAATCATCACCACTTCAATTCCCATCGCATGAATTTTTTCCACCGCCCGCTTACTACTGGGCTTCATAACATCGGCGACCGCAATAATCCCCGCCAACTTCTGATCAATAGCCACAAACATCGGAGTCTTACCTTCTTCAGCAAGCCGATCGGCATCTGCTTGCAGGATGATTTCGATCCCCCGCTCCCCCATCAACTTCTTATTCCCCAAAAGCACTTTTCTTCCCGCAATCTCGCCTTCAATACCATGGCCCGGTAAAGCTAGGAAGTTCTCAACCGGAAAGAAGGAAAGGTTCTCCTCTTGGGCGCGTTGGACAATAGCTTCACCCAGAGGATGCTCCGAACCTTTCTCTACCGAAGCTGACCACTGTAGCAAATCATGCTCATTACCGCCTTCAACCACCAGGAGATCTGTTACTTTTGGCTTGCCTTCAGTGATCGTGCCTGTTTTATCCAAGACCACCATCTTAACTTGATGGGCGGTTTCCAAAGCTTCCCCGCCCTTGATTAAAACTCCGTATTCGGCGCCTTTCCCCGTGCCGACCATAATCGCGGTAGGGGTAGCCAATCCTAACGCGCAAGGACAAGCAATTACTAACACCGTTATTAGGATCGTCAGCGCAAAGGTCAGCGACATCCCGGATAAATACCAAGCCAGACCGGCAAGTACCGCAATCAGAATTACTACCGGTACAAAGTAACCAGCGATAATATCAGCCATTTTAGCAATCGGCGCTTTGGAACCCTGCGCCTCTTCAACTAATTTAATGATTTGAGCTAAAACCGTATCCTTACCGACCTTAGTCGCTTTGAACTTGATGCTACCATTGAGGTTAATACTGGCGCCCGTCACTTTACTGCCAACACTCTTCTCCACCGGTATACTCTCACCGGTCAGCATTGCTTCATCCACTGAAGTTCTACCTTCCACTACCTCTCCATCCACCGGAATTTTCTCTCCCGGTTTAACAAACAAGACCTCCCCTACCTTAACTTCTTCAATGGGGATCACTAGTTCTTGCTCCCCACGAATCACCGTCGCCGTCTTCGGGGCAAGACCCATCAGCTTTTTAATGGCCGCAGAAGTCTTCTCTTTACTAACCGACTCCAAATATTTCCCCAGCATGATCAGAGCAATAATCATGCCTGTGGTCTCAAAATATAAATCATGAGCAAACTCGATCTTTCCCTCAATAACCTGAACGATAGCATAAATTCCATATAAAAAGGCAGCACTGGTACCCATCGCAATCAGCGAATCCATATTGGGTTCCAGTTTCACCAGTCTACTAAACCCTACTGTATAAAAACGATAGCCCGCAACCATTACCGGTATAACCAAGGCTAGCTGTATCAATCCAAAGTTCAAAGGGTGGAGATCCGGTCGCAAAAATCTCGGTACGGGTAAGCCCACCATCGAGCCCATGGCGATATAAAAAAGGGGAATCGTAAAAATGATCGCTACTAACAGCCTCATCCGAAAAGACTTTTTCTCTTTTTCTCTCAGTTCCCTTTCATAGTCCACCAGGTCGCCCGGTTCTGTTTCCACCACCGTATAGCCGGCGCGTCTGATTGTCTCTTTAATTGTAGTCATCTCCGTACTGCCGGCATCATATTCCACCTCAACTCTTTCAGTAGCCAGGTTGACATTAACCGTACTCACCCCTTCTACTTTACTTACGTTTCTTTCAATCGCCCGCACGCAGGAGGCGCAGGTCATACCGGTAACCTTGATGGTTTCTTTTTTCATTGTTTCACCACCTTTTTCAAATTTGGGAAGTTACCATCGATGATTATTTCACGTACTTATCAATTACTTCCATGATCTCATCCACTTTTTCACTACCCTGTCCTTGTTCAAAAGCCTGTTTTACACAATGCTTAATATGTTGGCTGATAATTGTTAAATTAGCCTTCTTAAGTAACGCCTGTACCGAAAGGATCTGTTTAGAGATATCCACACAATATCTCCCCTCTTCTAGCATTTTAATGATCCCCCCGATCTGACCTTGAGAAGTCTTTAAAAGGTTCAATACTTGTATTTTCTCCGTAGTATCTATCAAAAACACCTCCAATCAAATATCTCTGAAAAGAAACGATTCTACTATCTTTAACTAGCAAAGTAGTGATTGAGGATTTTCCTACCCCTCCCCATTGGGGGTGGGGTATAGCTATATTATACCCCTTTATTCCCATTAGTCAAGTGGGAATGAGAAGTTCCCCTACTGCAAGTTATTTCTCAATGTATTTATCAATTACAAATTCCAAACATTCCTGAGTTATAGGATGAAAATCAATGCTATATTCAAAGGGAGAGGCTTTCATACCTTCTTTGGCCCACTGGGTGATACAGCCAACCACCGCATGGGAAAAATAATTGGCGATTATTTTCATATCTTCCGGCGCCATCTTACGTGTTCCGAGTATTGTTAAGATTATACTTAGATTTGCATCATAGGTGATTTTAAATAGGTGTTCGCGGAGGTTGTTTTGCACATCGGAAGTGAGGGCAGCCACATAAAAACTCTTATTAGCATACAAATGCTCGATCAGCTCATCAATAATTGTGTTGTTTTGGTCTAAATCCGTAAGCTTCCCAACTTCATTGTCAAAAATCCAGCAGACCAGCGCCTGTTTATCTTTAAAATGATAATAAAATGTTTTCCGATTAAGCCCACAGGCCCTGACAATATCCTGGACGCTTATTTTATCGAGAGGAGTATTGAGCATTAGTTCTTTAAGCGTTCCAGCTATAAATTGTTTAGTAAGTTCCGGTTTTGACATTCATATCACCTCAAATATGAACAATTTGTCTATTTTGTCAAAAAAATACCCAGTTTACACTATCGGGAATTGCATAATTAATTTACAGTTTAACCACAAAATATTGATAACCCTACTAAGGATTGGTTAATTTTTATATTTTATGCTAAATCACAATATATTC
>ENA-UOOR01002328-UOOR01002328.1-fermentation-metagenome-genome-assembly--contig:-NODE-2328-length-19459-cov-3.777469_pt1 | contig 19459 bp, 14 predicted proteins | sample MGYA00245780_ERZ724029 | MGnify/ENA primary metagenome ERZ724029 (study PRJEB28704, sample SAMN03018315) | fermentation metagenome | biome: anthropogenic terrestrial biome; feature: soil; material... | reverse complement strand
GTCGCCATCGCCCGCGCCTTGTGCACGCGTCAGCCGATCATCTTGTTCGACGAGCCGACGTCTGCCCTCGATCCCGAGATGGTCCAGGAGGTCCTGAATGTGATGGTCGAGCTTGCGCAGGAGAACATCACGATGATGTGTGTCACGCACGAGATGGGCTTTGCCCGCGAGGTGGCCGATCGGGTGATTTTCGTCGATGACGGTCAGATTGTCGAGCAGGGTACCCCTGAGCATTTCTTTGAGAATCCCCAGCACGAGCGTACCAAGGACTTCCTGAGCAAGATACTTCGTTAGCGTTCTTTGACGGGCACGTGCCCGTTTGCGTAGGGCGGCGCTCCATGGTGATTGGCAGCAAGGAGCTTTTTGCTACGGGGCGCGTACGGCGGCCAGCCACAGCCGGCCGAGGTTCGATACATTGATGGAAGGAGTACCACCATGGAGGACATATCCCGTCGACAGTTTATGGGTACGCTCGGACTGACCGGTGCGGTCTTGGCGCTTGGACTTGCTGGTTGCGGTTCCAGCTCAAGCAGCTCGTCGAGCGGCTCTGGAAGCTCCAGCAGCAGCGACTCGAAGATTCAAACTATCAAGGATCGCGGCCAGCTCAACGCCGGCGTCAAGAAGGACGTCGTAGGCTTCGGCCTTCTCGATACCGCCACAGGCAAATACCAGGGCATGGAGATCGACCTGTGCTATCAGGTCGCTGCGAAGATCTTCGATGTCAGCTATGACGACGCCAAGAGCAAGGACCTCGTGGCCTTCACCGACGTTACGCCCAAGACTCGCGGCCCGCTTATCGACAACGACACCCTCGACATCATTTGTGCTACCTACACGATCACCGACGAGCGCAAAGAGAGCTGGGATTTCACCGACCCATACTTTACCGACTACATCGGCGTTTTGATCAAGAAGTCCTCAGGCATGAGCACGATGGCCGACCTCGATGGTAAGATCATCGGCGTTTCGCAGGGCTCCACGACTAAAGATGCTGTTACGCAGATGCTTTCGGACAATAATATCTCCGCAACACCGCAGTTCAAAGAGTACGCCGACTACGCTTCGATCAGCAGTGCCCTTGATGCTGGAAATATTGACGCCTTTGCCGTCGACCGCTCAATCCTGAAGGGCTACACCACTGATGACCGTGAGCTTCTCGATCCTGACATCAAGTTCGGCGCACAGGAGTACGGCATTGCTACGAAGAAGGGCTCTGACTTGTCCGATTTGACCAACGAGGTCGTCGATGACGTCGTGAGCTCCGGCTGGATCGACCAGGAGACCGAGACCTGGGGCCTGCTGTAGGAGAAGAGCCTGAAAAGGTAGCCTGCCTGCGCGTTGCACTCGGGCTGCACAGGCAGGTCTTGCGATACGTGGGGCGGGGGCCAGGCGCCATGCCGTCCCCGCCCCACGCAATTGAAAGGAACGAGATGCTTGACGGACTGCTCGATTCGAGACGATGGTCGATAACCTTCGGTGAGATGGACTCCCTGTGGGAAGGCTTTTTCTTCACGCTGCATGTTGTCCTCGCCGGCCTTGTGCTGTCGCTCGTGCTGGGGACCATCCTCGGCGTGTTCTCCACCACACGCTCCCGCGTCCTGCGGGCGATCAGCCGCGTGTACGTGGAGTTCTACCAGAACACGCCGTTGCCAGTGCAGGTCTTCTTTATGTACATGGTGGGGCCGCAGCTGCTGCAGTCGATCACGGGCGCCGCGTCGCCGGTGCGCATCTCGTCATTTACCCTCGGCGTTCTCGGCGTGGGGCTCTACCATGCAGCGTATATATCTGAGGTCATCCGCACTGGCATCGAGTCCGTGCCGCGTGGGCAGATGGAAGCGGCGCTTTCGCAGGGTTTCACGCGCATGCAGGCCTACGCCTACGTGATCTTGCCACAGACCTTCAAGGTGATTCTGCCGCCGCTGTGCAACCAGGCCCTCAACCTCGTGAAGAACACCTCGGTGCTCGCGCTGATCGCCGGCGGCGACCTGATGTACAACGCCGATAACTTCGTCTCCACCTATGGCTACTTGCAAGGCTACATCATGGCCTGCCTGCTCTACTTTATCATCTGCTTCCCGCTGGCCATCCTGATGCAGTGGCTGGAGAAGCGCTCCAAGCGCGCGCCGCGTGCCAAGGAGATCCCGGGCCTGAGCTCAGCGACTGCGAAGGAGGCCTAAGGCGATGGAGGCATTTACTTCTGCGAACGTAAACTTCCTCATGGGTGGCTTCCTCAAGACCATCCAGATCTCCGTGCTCGCCATCATCTTCTCAATCGCATTTGGCACGGTGCTTGCCCTCGTGAAACAGTACGCGCCAAAGCCGCTCTCACTGCTCGTGAGCGCCTACATCGAGCTGTTCCGCTGCACGCCGAACCTGCTGTGGATCCTGTTCATCTACTTCACGGTGAAGGGCTCCGACCTCTTCGTCTCGGTGCTCGCGTTCACGATCTTTACCTCGGCCGTCATGGCAGAGATCATCCGCGGCGGCCTCAACTCGATACCCAAAAGCCAGTTCGAGGCGTCGCAGTCGCAGGGCTTCGGCTTCTTTTCGTCGATGCGCTACGTGATCTTGCCCCAAACCTTCAAGACGATCATCCCAGCGCTCTTCAGCCAATGTACGACGGTCATCAAGGACTCGTCGTACCTCGCCGGCGTGAATGTGGCCGAATTTATGTACACGTCCAAGGTAGTCATGGCCAAAACGACGAGCCTGAGTGACGTGCTTGTGATATATGGATTTGTGTTCCTGCTGTACTTCGCGCTTAACTTCAGCATATCGCTGCTCGTGCGCGCCTATCAGCGCCACGTCGTGACGGTATAGCCCTAGCGGCCATGATCGCCTAGGAGGGGATCGACGTGTCTGACACTCACAAGCCGAAAGACAAGGACCTGCATACAAAGGCGCACCAAAGGATGGCGCCGGTGGTCATCGCGATGGCGCGTGACTACGGTGCGGACGGACATGAGGTCGGCGTTGAGCTCTCCCGGCGTCTCGGTATTCCTCTATATGACAATGAGCTGCTTGTGAGAGCCTCTTTGCGCCTTGGGGCGTCCGTGGACCAGCTCGCGATGTACGACGAGCAGGTGGCGGCCGAGATGATGGCCTTCTTGCCTGACCGCTTCGATGCGCGTACGGCCGCCGACAAGTTGTTCGACTCCCTGCGTAGCGTGATCCAGGACCTCGGCTTCACGGAGTCCTGCATCATTGAGGGGCGCCTTGCCGACTTCATCTTGCAGGGCAACCGCAACATGATCAGCGTGCTCGTGAGTGCTCCCCTGGCAGATCGCGTTAATCGCGTGAAGGAGAAGCGTGACGTCGATGAGGAGAAGGCCGAGAAGCTCGTGAAAAAGATGCAGAAGGCCCGCGAGCAGTTCTACAAGCGCTACTCGAACGGCCAGTGGAAGCTGCACTCCGGCAAGGACCTCGTTGTCAACCGCGGCAAGTTCAGCCGCGAGTCCTGCTGCGAGATCATCGCCCGTGCCTATGAGGCGAAGTGCGCCGAGGTAGGCGCTCCGCTGCCGGTGCCTGTCGAGGTGCCTGACGTGCCCACGCAGGCCGAGCCCCTCGAGGGACATCTGCGCGCCGTCGACGCTGCACAGACGCCTGCGGCAGGGGCCACTGCCGCATCGGGCAGCCAGACCGCATAGTCAAAGTCAAGTCAAGTTGTAGCGCAGCTCGAAGTCGCAGTGCGCATCGTTTTGCTCAAATCGCAATACGTCACAGCACCCGAAGACTCGCCTGCTCGCAAGACAGAGCCTTCCTTTTTCCATCGGCAGAAAGCAGCACGGCGCGGCCCCAGCCGTCGACGCAGGAAAAGACGCCCTCGCACAACAGCTCGCCTGACGGCGAGACAGCCGCGACCTTGCATCCGAGGTAGCTGAGATGCGCCTGGTAGTCCTTTAGGATGGGGGAGAGCGGCTCATCCTCGTCGCTCATCTTGGCTGCCCAGTGATCCGCGCGCGTAACGATTCCCGTGTGCACGGCCTGCGCGAGCTCCTCGAAGTGGGGAGCTGGCCTTCCTGCCAGGGCGTCGCTCAAGCAGCCCGGTGCCAATGCCCCGAGCGGCTGGTCGCGCTCCGCGCGCACGCCCTTAGGCGCCACGAGGTTCACGCCGACGCCGCAGACGGCGAAGGGCCCGGCAGGCCCGCGTGCGGCCTCCATCAGGATGCCCGCGAGCTTGCGGCCTCCTACCAGCACGTCGTTGGGCCACTTGAGTGTCACGTGGCTGCTGGCGCCACAGGCAGCAAGGCCGTCCAGCACGCCCAGCGCGCAGGCCGCGGAAAGTCCCATGTAAAGGCTCGGGGAGGTCTTCGGTCGCAGCAAGACGGACAGGTATAGGCTGCCGCGCGGGGACACCCACACATGTCCGCGCCGTCCACGTCCGGCCGTCTGGGTGCGCGCCGCAATTGCACGACCGTGCGGCGCGCTGGCGCGCCCGAGCGCGACGACGTCGTCATTCGTGGAGCCGGTGGCGTCCACTATCTCGAGGAGCCCTGACGGAGACGGAGATGTGCTCAGTTGGTGTGCGTCAGCCATTTTTTCCTCACTGCGCCCTTTCATCGGCATAGCGTCAAATGCATAAAGTGTGCTGCTGGTATAGAGCGTACCGCACAGGGCCGTTGCCGTCCTTTCAGGCTGAAACTTATGGAGAAGTTATACTACTAGCGGTCGCACATCGTGGACCGCTCTCGCTTTTTGCTCATGCGTCCTGTTACGGGCGGCCTAAAGAGGAAATGAATGCCCACGCGGCTATATGTTGTACGAGGAAAAGGCGCTATGCAAAGACGACTCCGGCAATGTGTGCCTCGCCTTTGAGGCAACGGCGTCGACGCTCCTGCGAGCGGCGCGCTGTATGCGAGCGACAGCACCCTCTTTGCGCACGTGAAGACCAACATGCCGGAGCATCTACAGGAGGCCGGGGGAGAGTTCTTGCAAGCGGTCACCTTTGACTTTGGTGACGGGCGCCTGTTCTACCCGCGCTTCGTAACGGTGAACTCTGCCGGGAACATCACGTGGTACTCGGCTGGCACAGCCCTGCCCGAGGGCACCCATGAGCTGTACATCTTTGACGCGCAAGGGTGGGGCAACTCCACCAACATTAACGAGCTCAGCGCAGGCGACGTCTGCTACGGCAAGATCACGGTCACCACAGGCGCGTCGTTTGACGAGTGCAATCTCTACCTTGACTTGGCGACGCTCGCACATGGAGTGCTCCGGCGTCATTGAGTCGATGGCCTTCGTCTCGCCTGTGGCCTTCTTTACGTCTATAGCGCCTACGAGTGCGTCGGGGTCGCGGTCGGGGGCCTTGCCTTCCTCATTGCCGCTAACGTGCTGCGCATCGTCATCATCTGCGAGATAGTGCACTTCTGGGTCGTCTTGCTGCTGCCGCTCTTCAATCTCATTACCTTCTTCATCCGCTTCGCCGGCATCATCAACAGCATCGGGACGACAAGCGTCTGGCAGACGTGCGGCTTCGCTGAGGAGCGGGCTGATTTCGGGCAGGCCTTCCGCAAGGAGCTCGTCGAGGTCGGAAAGCCTATCGGGAGGCTGAGGTCATGGGTCAACGCAGAAGCTGTCGATCAGAAGGAAGCCCTTTGAGCTGGAAAAGCACACATACGAGCTCCTCACCTAGGCGTTGGCTGCCTCGTGTCACGCTTGTGGTGGCGCTTGTGGTCGCAGTCTTTTTGGTGCTGTCGTACTTTCAGATGAGAGGCATCGAAAACGGCGTTCTAGCGACCTATGCCGACGAGCAGGACGGCTATATCAAGCTCGTCGTGGAGCAGATCAACCAAAGGCAGGACCGCGACAACGACGAGATTATCAAGGACATCCTCGGGACGCTTGACAGCTCCTCCAAGCAATACTGGATGTTCTCAAGTGACCAGAGCATGCTGTTCGTGAAAAATGTGGAGGAGACTGACGAGTACAGGGCCTGTCGATCGAGTCGTACTTCAGCGAACTTGGCGCGAGCTCCTTTTACGAGGGGCTCTCGACTGATGAGGTCGATCATGACTACATCACGATTGGCGGCGTGAGCTACCTGGTGAGCGGGCAGAGATCTTATCTTGCCAGACGCTGAGCTCTGCGGCGCCGCCGGCCGGCGTCGCGCTCCTTGTTGGGCCTGTGCCTGATATTGCGCAGAAAAGCCAGAAGTGGCGCTTCTTGTGGCACGTGATGATGCGATCCTTGAAGCTATAGACAATAGGGTGAAGGCCCATTTTCTTGGACTAGCACCAAATCATTTGCGAATAAAAGAGGGACAATTACCTACTTTTTTGTTCACTTACTAGGATTGAGTGCTATGATCCCAAAAAACCTCAGCTTAGATTCAGATTTTAAATATAAAATTTAAAAGGAATATTCATAAGCATAAAGTTTTCTTGAGGGGAGAAAAAGATGGGGAAGAAGAGACTCGCTGCATTCATTGTCGCCCTTCTGTTTGTGCTTGGATTGCCTTTCATGTTGCCTAGTCAAGCTCAGGCGGCAGAGGACGAAAATGCCACCGGCCCTGTAAGCTTTCCTTTTTTCACAAGCGTAGAGCTCACTGATGCTAACGGAGATCCTTTGGGCGAGGATGTGCCCAAGGACGCTGCTGTCAACGTAACGTATAACTTCGAAATTCCCGATAGCCTCAGCAATGATGAAATGCCCAAGGCAGGCGATACGTACTCATTTGTGATTCCAGAGCAAATCAAGCTAACGAATCCGATTTCCCAGGATTTAACAGATGCTGGGGGCGATATTGTTGCGCATGTTGATGTAACAGAAGATGAAAATACGGGGAAATGGACAGGTACCATCACCTTCAATGAGTTCTCTGAGACGCATAAGGACGTCAGCGGCGTCTTTACGATAAACACATGTTTAACAAAGAAAACATCGCCAACACTGATGTTGTAAAAATACCTTTCCAAGTTGGAAGTGATATTAAGTATGTTGACGTTCACTTCCAGCAGCCGGATGCTGAAAACGAAAAAGCAGGATCATACGACGAAAAGACATTTTCTGATACGGGTATCTTCACGTGGACTGTTTCTCTCAACGAAAACTCAACGACCATTCAGAACGGTCATCTGACGGATGTAATTGAACCTGGTGTTGATGGAAGCCAGACGTATGTGCCAGGATCCTTCAAAGTGACGGATTCAGACGGCAAGGTGGTGTATGACTCCTCCACCAGCACGGGAACTGGTATTTTTACCTATACGCCTGCCGTTGGGGGCGATACTGAAAAGACAGGGACCCTCGACTATTCCTTCCCCGATACGTTTGAGGGTAAGATGACTGTTACCTATCAGACAAAGGTGAGCGATCCGTCCCAGTATTACGGTAACAGCGTGAGTAACACAGCCACCTTCGAACATGATGGGGCCTCTCCGGACAACCCTTCTGCCACTATATCTGTCTCTACACCCGAATTTATTTCAAAAAGTGGCCAATATAACCAAAGCACGGGCAAGATCGACTGGACGATCAACTTTAACAAAGATGATCTCTCTCTGACGGACGTCCAGGTTAGTGACACAATTCCCGATGGGCTCACATTGGACGCCAGCTCAATTAAACTCGACGGAACAGTAGTAGCTTCTGGGGATGAACCTGGTACTTACAAATATGAAAATGGAGTGCTGACCTACAACGCAGGAGATATCTCATCTGCTCACACGCTGACGTTTTCGACGAGCCTGCCAAGTGATTACTGGCAGACAAACCAGAAACAGACCTTCGACAACACGGTGAAGATGACATCTGACGACAACAGCTATTTAGAAAAAGGAGCAACCGGCTCCTCCTCAGTGTCGATAGCAAGCTCTGTTATCACGAAGAGCTCGGAGTATGACCCCACGACCCACAGCATCACGTGGACGATCGTTGTCAATGGGAATGCTCGCGAGTTGTCTGATGCGACTGTCACAGACACAATCGGCCCAGGGCAAAAATATCTGCCCGATACCTTTAGCATCACGCCGGACGGCGCCCCGGTTAACAGCTTGACGCGTGATTATTCTTTCTCTGTGGCAGGTGACTTGTCATCTGGCCCTGTGCTTACCTACCATTTTGGCAACATATCTTCGTCCTACACCATCACCTACAAAACGGAGTTGCTTGACTCTGAGTCATCGGTGTGGGCTGGAGGCTCTGGCAGCTACGAAAATTCGGTCACTCTCACCCCCGGAGGAACCAATCCGGAATCAACTGTGACTAAGCACCAAAATGTCAAACCGAACGTCATAAGCAAGACAGCGGCAAGCTATGACTATGTGACGCATGAGATAACATGGAAGATCGTCGTTAACAATGACAAAGTTCCGCTGACAGGCGTGAGCGTCACTGACGATTTAACGGGAACTGATGACAACAAGAGTCTCAACGATTTTGATTTGGAGACAGGCTCCATTGAAGTTGACGGCGTGCCTATTGGCAGCTCCTCTGATGTCTATCCGTACTACTCATACGACTCGGACAGCAAGCTCCTAACGATTCAGCTTGGGGATCTCAATGATGAGACCCCTGCGAATCGCACCAAGACAATTACCTTTAAAACCAAGCTCAACAAGACGGACTCAGACTACAATGACTACTTCGGCCAAAATGGCAGCAAGACCATAGACAACAGCGCGACCCTCATAAGCAACGAAAGAGGTTCAACCCAGGCTAAGGCCAGTCAGACCATCTCGAACACGCTTGTCGCGAAAACCGGCTACTACGAGTCAGGGAATGCATACATTGACTGGGCTGTCGAGATAAACCAGAACCAAATAGCGTTAAGCGGCATTACGCTTACTGACACCCTTCAGCAAGGCCTTGAGCTTGACACCTCTTCGGTTAAGCTCTACAAGCAGTCTTTGAACTCAGACGGTACCCTCACCCCTTCCCCCACCTACTCCAACGGTGTCCTCTCCGTTGATGGGACAGCTGTAGACCTGACAGCAGACAACGTCTCATATGATGCAAGCACAAACGTGTTCACCTTTACTGTGCCAAGCTCTTCAGACGCAGGTGATAGCTCTCCGTATCTCTTGATATTCCGTACTACCGTTGGGGCTGCCTATGCGTCGGGGACAAGCTTCTCAAATACCATCAACTTGACGAGCTCCAAATATTCCGAAGAGACTACGTCGAGTGAGCAAGAAGTGGCCTTCTCCACCTCTAGTGGCTCTGCTTGGGGGACAACGGGAAGCGTAACGGTTGAAAAACATGACAGCGTAACTGACGCGCCGCTTTCTGGCACGACATTTGGTCTCTATGATGGCTATGGAAACCTCATTCGGGTTTCAGATGCGACGGACAATGATGGCCAAACTACCTTTAGCCATATCAACTACAACACGCGTTACACCGTCAAGGAGCAGACTCCTTCCGCTGACTATACGTCTTCAGCGACGTCCTACACCTTCGAGCTGGAGAAGAGCGCGGGTGAGATACAGCTCTACGATGATCAAGGAAATCCAATTAGCGAACCCATATCGAGCCTCAGTTTCTCTGACGAGCTGAAGACTGGCACGATCACGTTCACAAAGCTCGGCGACGGAGGCCAGCCGCTTGAGGGGGCCACCTTCACCCTGTGCGACACTGACGGCAACCCCATCTCGGGGGTCGCGACCCAAACGAGCGACCAGGACGGCAAGGTCAGTTTCACCAACATCCCCTACGGTGACTATACGATCGTCGAGACGACTGCGCCGATAGGCTATGCGCCCCTCACGATCAACGTGTCGCTTCATGACTCGAACAGCGCCATCAACAGCGATACCAGCACCCTTGACCTCGGCAGCCAGCAAGACATCGCCATAGGCAGCCTGACTGTGACCAAGCAAGGCGCCGATTATAAGGACGGCGCCGTGACAGAGTCTGCGTTGTCTGGCAGCACCTTCGAGGTCATTGACAGCTCTAGCTCGCAAGTCGTAGATACACAGACAACAGGCGACAACGGCACGGCATTCTTTGCGAACCTTCCGCTTGGCAGCTATGTTCTCCATGAGGTATCAGCCTCAGCAGATCACCAGACAGCCGAGGACGTTCCCTTTACCATAACGGCCGACCAGAGCGCATCTGCTCGCCAGCTGTCCATAATCGTGATAGATCTCAAGAAGACTGGCACGATAAGCCTCACCAAGGTCGACTCTGCCACAGGAGATCCCCTTGAGGGAGCAGAGTTCACGCTCTATGACTCCACGGGTACCAATAAGGTAGTGGGTGAGGACGGCAACGCAATAACCGCCACCTCTGACAGCTCGGGCAAGATTACCTTCACCAACATCCCGTATGGCGACTACGTGCTCAAAGAGACGAAGGCGGCTTCTAACTACGAGGTCTGCGCTGACATTGCCTTCTCGCTGCGCGACGGCAACGAAGCCGTGGCTGATAACGCACTTGACCTCGGCAAGGTAAGCGACGATCTGAAGACTGGCACGATAAGCCTCACCAAAACCGACGGCGCCACGCCGCTTGCAGGCGCAGAGTTCATCTTGAGCCGCGAGGACGGCGGATTCTCAACGACGGCCACATCAGATGCCCAGGGCAACGTGAGCTTTACGAATGTTCCCTACTCTGACTCCGCTTATACGATTCATGAGTCCAAGACGCCAGACGACAGCATCTACTTCAAGATGGCTGACATAACGGACATCTATCTCAACGATCAAAACTCAGATGTCACAACCGATGGCCAGGCGTACAGCCTCGCTCTGGGCAACCAGGTCGATGTCCCCTACGGCAGCATCACCCTAAGCAAGACTGACGAGAAGGGATCGCCTCTCGCAGGCGCTGAGTTCCAGGTGCTGGATGCGGACGGCAACGTCGTGCAAACTGCGACGACAGACCAAAACGGCACCATCACCTTTGCGAACCTGCCGCTTGAGCCTACCGGCGAGACGACCTATACCCTTCATGAGTCAAACGCCCCGGCAGACTATGGTGCAGCTGCTGACCAGGTCGTGGTGCTTTCCAACACAGTAGGCGGGCGCAACGCCACGGCTAGTTTCTCCGATGATCTGAAGACTGGCACGATAAGCCTCACCAAGGTCGACTCTGCCACAGGAGATCCCCTTGAGGGAGCAGAGTTCACGCTCTATGACTCCACGGGTACCAATAAGGTAGTGGGTGAGGACGGCAACGCAATAACCGCCACCTCTGACAGCTCGGGCAAGATTACCTTCACCAACATCCCGTATGGCGACTACGTGCTCAAAGAGACGACTACGCCCGACGGCTATCTGGCAACGAAGGCGATTAAAGTCTCCCTCCATGAGGACAATGCTGCTGTCGTTGATGGCGCTCTTGATCTTGGGAAAGTAGGCGACGCGCCGAATACCCCCCTTGGTGTCATCGCCGCTGCCCTTCCTCAAACCGGTGACATAGGTTACAGCAGCATTGGCTGGCTTGTCTTAGCAGCAGCTCTCGCGTTTGGCGCAGCGGGTCTTGTGCGCCATAAGCAGAGCAAGAAGTAGGGAAGTGGTGATTGGCGCTGGAGCCTGAGGCAGGGCGCCAAAGCCAATGGCCTATCATAAGAGCCCACAGCGAAAGCAAAGAGCCGCTGCGGGCTCTTTGCTTTCGGCTAAAAGGGGAGCACGATGAGATATGACTTCACTTCCATCATGGACCGCGCGGGGAAAGACGCGATAGCCGTTGACGCCTTGGGCACGGGGCATATGGCCCCGAACAAGCCGGACGCAGGCTTCGATCCCATTCCGATGTGGGTGGCAGGCATGAACTTCCCGACGGCTCCCAGCGTGATCGACGCGCTCATCCGGCGCGTGCAGGAGGCCTTCGCGCGGCTTGACCGCTATGAAAATCACGAATCCAGATACGTGAAGTCCACCTGGACGTTGTCACCGCAAAGGGCCTTGACCTGGTTTTCGATGAGCTGCTGTGCGCGCGTGTCCGATTGGATCAGGAGGTCGCTGTCTTCCACCTTCTGGCGCTGCTCGTCTTGCGTCTGCGCCAAGAGCTGGTTCAGGTCATCTGTGGTCACTTGGACAAGGAAGCTGCCGGTGCGTTCCTCGTACTTCTTCAGGCTGTTGTTGTCGATGGTGACGTCTTGGACGGTGGAATGCGGCATGCTGACCGCGACTTCGGTGACGTTGCCCTTATCATCAGCCTGCGTGGTGCAGCTGATCTGAGAGGCGTCAAGCCCGATTGTGGTGTTGCCATCCACGGTGGCAATATAGGTCTTGTCCGTGAACGGGATGTTGACCCCGAGGAACTGGTTCGAGTCGGATAGGTACAGGATCTGGGTGAAGTTGTAGTCATAGGTGGTGAGCTGCACCACGGGCACGATACTCTCTCTGATGCTCGTGGAGCTTATGATCTTGCTGTCTTTGTGAAGTTGCTGGTACAAAAACCATCCGCCTGCCCCTGCGGCAAAAGCCAAAGCAATGACTCCCACGATTATAAGTATGGTTTTGACTCCAAGCGCCTTCCTGCGGCCTGTTCTGCTCACGGTGTGCCCCGATCCCTAGTTTGCAGGTTTGACCTATATTACTGAAGATTTGCTGATTCCTTTCGGAGATATGAGGATACGGCCGAAAAATTTCTTTGGCGGGGGAAATTTTTTGACGCCGCCTTCTCGTCAGTCTGCTAGCGCCACTGGCAATATGTGGATATTCAGGAAGCTTCAAGCAGCTGTAAAATGCAGCACAGACGCTACGTGCGAGCTTCGCCTACGAGCGGGCGATGCGACCGCGCGCAATACGGTACAGGCACAGAAGACTTCACCCTCTACATTAGGAGCCTCCCATGCACGAAAGCGACACCCATGACAATCTGCCAGCGACTGATGAAGCCATACATGATGGGGAAGAGGATATTGCGACAGCAGACAATACATCGACGGCAAACGACAGCACGGCGTCGGCGAGAGCTATTGCGTCATCAGGCAGCACGCTGACAGATGACAGTACGAAACTACAAGAGATACGCCGCCAGATGGCCGACGGGGAGCTTTGCCTCGTTTCGGCCGACAGCGCGGTAGACGTGGGCGGCGCCTATAAGCTGCCCTTCGACCAGATTCCTGCGCTTGGGGTCGCCTTCTCGTCGCTGTCGAAGATGTTCCGCACGGTGCAGGGGACCGTGAGCTCCCCGATGCTTTGGCAGGTGACCGACAAATTCGGCAACATCGTCGACTCCTCCAGGCTGATGGTCTCCAATGACCACACAGGGTATCTGGCCTCCATGCGCTCCACCACGCATGGCTTTGAGCAGGCGCGCCTGCAGCCGATAAAGCCGGGCACCATCACCAGCACGACGGTTATGCCCTTCAATCCGGCGCTGCTCTTCTTCGGAATGGCGCTTGCGCAGATAAATGTGAAGCTCGATGCCATTCAAAAGTCGGTCAAGCAGATACTGTCCTATATGCAGATATGGGACAAGGCCCGCCTGCGCGGCAACCTGCAGACGCTCAATGATATCCTCAAGGACTATAAGCTCAACTTGGACAATGCCGTGTATATGCGCAACGCCCACATGAAGACGCTTGACATCAAGCAGTTCTGCGAGCAGGACATCATATTTTTGCGCAGCCAGGTCGAGGAGAAGCTGCAGAAGCGGGACGTTATCGAGGTACGCGCGCTGATGGGAGGGCAGACGGACGAGCTGATCGACGCCCTCAGGGACTACCATCTGGCCGTCTACACCTACGCCTTCGCGCTGTTTTTGGAGCCTGTGCTCTGCGAGAACTTCAAGGAAAGCAAGCTCGAGAGCGTCTTGCAGACGATCGAGGATGAGTCCGTCCGCTACCGCGAACTGTACACCCGCTGCTATGACGTTATCGATGCGTATGCCAAGAAGGCCGCCGACACCGTGGCGCTGGGAGCCCTGTCAAAGGCGGCAAAGACAACCGGCGAGACGATAGCAGCCTCCCTTGCAGGCAAGTACGTGAACATCGACAATATGCTCATGAGCTCCGGTGACAGCATCGAGAAGTTCAGCGAGCGGCAGACAGCGCGCTTGCTCAAGAAGCTACGCGTGGCCAAATCCCTCGACGTCGTGCCTTTTGAGGAGAGCGTGAAAGCCATCAATGCCATCTACAACCGCCCTGTCCAGATTGCTGCAGATGCCGAAAACATCTATTTGCTGCCAGAGGATGTGTCAAAATAGAGATTGAGTCCCTTGCCGTTTTGCTGCAGCTTTTATCTTTTTTGAAGTTTTTGAAACGCATTAAAAATCTATGAGAACATACTATTAGAAAGCTACTCAAGGGTCTATTCGGGGTCATATCGAGGCCATGCAGAGTCTCTCTGTGGGGTTTTCCTGATACCTGCGTGAGAGATGAGACTAGTCGGCATAGCCTTCGTCTCTGCGGTCTACGAAAGCTCGCCCTGAGCTAGAGAAGACGGGATGTATGGAGCTGCGCAGGTGTACCATGACAGATTTTGTGAAGTGGGCATACGCGTGGGGCGGTGAGTCGCTGTGGCTGGTCACAGTGGTGAGCGACTTGCTGATGACTCTTCTTGCCTACCTTTGCACCTCGGATGTCTTGACATTGCTTGGTCGCGCGGTTTTGTTACCGAAACGTCCCGCATCGTTCATACCGGTCGCATTGGGCATCATCTGTATTATGTTCTTGGTGTTTTTATCAGCCGGGCTCTATTCCACACGGCGCTTCAAACCGTTTTCCTCAGAGGTAAGCAGTCTTTTCAGCTGCACCGTCCTTGTGGCGCTTATGAGCGGTACCCTCTTTTTCCTGTTGCACCTCGACTACCTCTCTCGTCTAAATTTCTTTTTGTACTTTGTCATGCTGGTCGTACTTTTGATCGTAGAGCGCTATGCGTGGCGCCAGGCGATCAAGGCTTGCTTTGCACGGGGCATCGGCCTGCATAAGTTCGTGCTTGTGGGCTCAGATGCCACGGCAGAGAAGTTCTACGAGGAGATCGTCGCCACCGGCCAGATGGCACGCTACGGACTTGCCTACACAGGCTATATCGCCTACACGCCCAATGAGCGCATGGCAGGTTATCTCGGTGGGGCAAAGGTCTATCGTAGCGTCCTTTCACAAGGCCAGATTAAAGACGTGCTGACAAGCGCGACGTGGGAGAAGTACGACGTGATGGGCAACATCGTGGTGCCTGCCAGCCGCTTCGGTGCGCGTTGCTCGGTCATTGCAGCCGCAGATGAACTTTTCGCATGGCGCATAGGCAGTGAGCGCATAGGAAACTTCAGTGTAGCCACGTTGCATCTTTCCCCCGGCTATAACCCCTCCTGGCGCCTCGTTAAGCGTGCGATGGATATCGTGGGTTCCCTTATAGCCCTGGTGCTGGGAAGCCCCTTCATGCTCTATGCGGCCATCGTGATCAAGAAGAACTCGCCAGAGGGTCCCATCATCTTCAAACAAACAAGATGCGGCCGTCAGGGCAAAACGTTTACGATGTACAAGTTCCGCACGATGGTGCCGGACGCTGAGGGTTTAAAGGCTACGCTCGATGCTCAAAACGAGGCTGGGGGGCCAGTCTTCAAGATGAAAGACGACCCACGCATCTTCAGGGGAGCAAAGTTTCTAAGGTCCTCGAGCATCGATGAGCTCCCGCAACTGGTAAACGTGCTTACCGGATCCATGAGCCTCGTGGGGCCGAGGCCGCCTCTGCCCGACGAGGTGGCAAAGTATGAGGACTGGGAGAGGGCAAAACTTTCTGTGAAGCCCGGCCTTACCTGCTACTGGCAAGTAAGCGGCAGGAGCAACGTGGGCTTCAAAGAATGGATGCGCATGGATCTGGCCTATGTGCGTGACCAGTGCTTCACAACAGATATGACGATCCTGCTTAAGACCTTCGGGGCGGTCTTGTCTGGTAAGGGCGCATACTAATGAATCTCGTTCATGCCGATAGCCACGATACTATCTTATAAGCGGGGGTTTGTCTGGTTCTTGTCGCTTCGAGCAACAGAGTAAACAAAAAATGATCCTATAGTATTTTTCGTTATGTTCTTTTAGCGTATTTGGTGAAGCATCACAAGGAGGTTGCCTAGAGGATTTAAAAACAGGAGAAATTCTTCTACATTTTTTAGCGGGACAGTGAGTATCTATGCGAATTACACACATTTACCATAGTGGCTTTGTAGTTGAGCTTGAGAGTTGCAACCTGCTTTTTGACTGGTACACAGGAAAGCTGCCCGCACTGTCAGCTGATGTGCCCCTGGCGGTGTTCGTCTCCCATGAGCACTCAGATCACTATAACCCTGCTATCTGGGGCCTGCGCAAACGCTTCTCAGAGGTGCACTACGTAGTGGATGAGGACGTCGCGGCTAAGGCGCCAAAGGGCGTAGACCTCGTTTCGGTGGTCCCACACCAAAGCTATGAGGTCACACTTGCGAAGGTGCCAGAGACTATCAGGATCTCTACGCTCGAGTCAAACGACGAGGGAGTGGCCTTCCTTGTCGAGGCCTGTAACAAGACGCTTTTCTTCTCAGGAGACCTCAACGTGTGGTGGTGGGATCGTCCCCAGGACTTAAACGACGCTTCAGACAAGTTCTTCCGCGGCGAGCTTGCCCGCATTGCGGACAAGAAAGTGGACGTCGCCTTCGTGCCGCTTGACCCTCGTCTGGTAGATCCCGCTGCAGGGATCATTGCCTATATGGAGGTCGTTGGTGCTCGTGCGCTTTTTCCCATGCATTATGCAGACAACAAAACCTCGGCCCATGCCTGCCTTACAGATCCGCGGCTAAAACCATATGCCTCTTATATCCACTTCGAGGACGTTTGCGAGTTTGGCAAGTGCAGGAGTGGTTATGTTTCCAATCCTGTCTAAAGGTAATGATTCTACAGCATAAGAAGTTCGATTTTGATGAATACACCGCTCCTTGAAGCCGTCTGACTTGAGCAGATTTTGCGAGGTTCTTGCTGATAGCGATAGGAGATTTACCAGCTTTAATTTTCCCCGCACAACCCCTCTTGGCATCTTGTTAAGCGCGCGATGGATATCGTGAGTTCCCTTATAATCCTGGTGCTGAGCAGTCCCTTCCATTTCCATTTCAAGGATATCTGTGAGCTCGAATAGGGCAGAGAGAGAGCCTTTGGCTTCATTGGTGTTTTTCAGATTGCTGGTTGGCTTGTGTCTAAGAGGTTTCTTGTCTTACTTAGATATTTCTTGCTTCTGAGATATATAAATTAAGAAAATAAACAGAACATATAGTAATTAAGTAAAAAAAACTATTTAGCAAGTCTATTCCTAAAGAATAACCCTGTCAAGCAGGATTTCATTGCGCTGGAATATGGGTGCGCTCAGCAAATTGGATGCTCGCCGTGCCTAATAGATAGCTTACATTGCACTTACAATTTGTTTACAAATTGCTGCTGTTCAAGGGCAGTAAACCGATGTTTCAAATAAGGGAAGGAAAGTGCGATGCATCTCAATCATCAAATGACCCGCCGTTCGTTTATGGGCCTGACAGGCTCCGCCGCCGCAGTGACCGGTCTTAACCTAGCAGGCTGCGGAAGTGACTCTGGCAGCTCGGAGGGCAGTGGCGGCTCGGCTGGGAGCTCAGAGCAAATTGGCGGCAGCCTCACCATCTATACGCCGAACTCAGAGACGCTGACCAATACGGTTATCCCGGCCTTTGAGGACAAGACAGGCATTACCGTCGATCTTATTCAGGCTGGTACCGGTGAGGTCTTCAAGAAGCTGGAGTCGGAGAAGGACAACCCCGTTGCAGATATCGTATGGGGTGGCGGTTATACGAAATACTGGTCAAGCAGCGATCTCTTCCAAGAGTACACAGCCGCAGAAAATGATAACGTGATAGAGTCTTATCGTAATACGACAGGCTATAGCACTCCGTACTGCCTTGATGGCTCTGTCATCCTTCTCAACAAAGATCTGACGGATGGCATGGATATCAAGGGCTATGCCGACCTCCTGCGTGATGACCTCTCCGGCAAGATCGCCTCGGCTGACCCCGCAAACTCCTCTAGCGCCTTTGCTCAGCTGACGAACATGTTGAAAGACATGGGCGGCTATGACTCGGATGACGCCTGGGACTACGTGCGCAAGCTGTATACGCTTGTAGCCGGAAAGATAGCCTCGAGCTCCTCCAACGTCTACAAGACCGTCTCTGACGGCGAAATGTCTGTCGGTCTTTCCTATGAGGATCCCTGTGTTCAGCTGCTTATTGACGGCGCGAATGTCGATGTGGTCTATCCGAAAGAAGGCTGCGTCTTCCTTCCTGCCTCGAGCGCCATCATCAAGAATTGCCAGAACCTAGATCAGGCGAAGGCGTGGATCGACTACACGGTCTCCCAAGAAGGACAGCAGGTTATCGCAGAGAACACAACGGTCCGTCCTGTACGTGACGACGTGACGCTCAACTCCAATATGAAGCCCATGGACGAGATCAACGTTGTAGAGGAAGACTACGAATACGTCAACCAACATGCGGATGAGATCGTGAGCAAGTACACAGACATTTCTACTTCAATTGCCGGCTAACGTGCGAGTCCCGGAGACGCATAATTATGAGTGAAATTAGAATTGCACATGCGCGGAAGATCTATGAGGGCAATACCCCGGTTATAGATGATCTGAGCCTCGATATAAAAGATGGCTCCCTGTTTACCCTGCTGGGTCCATCGGGATGCGGCAAGACCACGCTTCTGCGCATGATCGCCGGCTTTAACTCCATTGAGGGCGGGGACTTCTATTTTGGGGACACCCGCATCAATGACATAGAGCCCAGCAAGCGCAATATTGGAATGGTCTTTCAAAACTACGCCATATTCCCTCACCTCACGGTCAAAGACAACGTCGCCTTTGGCTTGAAGCAGCATAAGGTTCCCAAGGACGAAGTTGAGAAGCGCACAAACGAGTTTCTCAAGCTTATGAAGATCGGGCAGTTTGAAAGCCGCAAGCCAGACCAGCTCTCCGGCGGGCAGCAGCAAAGGATCGCCATTGCGCGAGCGCTTGTTATCAACCCAGACGTCCTGCTCATGGATGAGCCCCTTTCCAACTTGGATGCGAAGCTGAGGTTGGACATGCGTCAGGTCATCCGGGATGTCCAGCACCAGGTTGGCATCACGACGGTTTATGTCACACATGATCAAGAGGAGGCGATGGCCATCTCTGACTGCATCGCCGTGATGAGCTTCGGCGAGATACAGCAGGTCGGCAAGCCGAAGGAGCTCTACCATCGTCCTCACAACGAGTTTGTTGCCACTTTCATCGGGCGCACAAATATGCTCGATGGGACCTTGCTCCACGAAGGCGGCAAGGCAGCAATTGAGCTTGCAGGGGGCTACCGGATCCCGGTGGCTCAGCTAGACGCTGCCACAGACCAGCCAGTAAGGGTGAGCATTCGTCCGGAGGAGTTTGTCCGCTGTCCTGATGGCCCCATTGAGGGCACCATAGTGGACTCGGTCTATCTGGGCAAGGATACGGACTATTTCGTCAAAACCGCCTTCTCAGATCGTATCCAAATCTCCGAGGAGTCGAGCTTCTCAGAAAACCTTGTCCCCGGCGATAGCGTGCACCTGAAG
>ENA-UOOR01002325-UOOR01002325.1-fermentation-metagenome-genome-assembly--contig:-NODE-2325-length-19462-cov-2.997887_pt1 | contig 19462 bp, 14 predicted proteins | sample MGYA00245780_ERZ724029 | MGnify/ENA primary metagenome ERZ724029 (study PRJEB28704, sample SAMN03018315) | fermentation metagenome | biome: anthropogenic terrestrial biome; feature: soil; material... | reverse complement strand
AATACCATTCTTATAAACTTCCTTTTAAAAAATAATAATTTATTTATGGATAAAGATATAATTGTGCTATTATTTCTATCTACATATTATTAATTGATTAAAAAACAGATCCTATTAGATATCTAATAAGACCTGTTTTTAATTACGTATTGATTTTAACTTTTAGTTTACTTCACAAATCCACGATAGGGAGTAACATATCCACCTTGAAGTGTTGTAATATCATTAATAATAATCATAGCATGTTCATCTATTTCTTTAATTTTCTTTGCGATGTCTTCTTTATTTTTTCTATTAGCATATATCATTAATACTGATTTAGGTCTATCTTTACCTGAAGCTTCTACTGTTGTCACTCCGTATCCGCTTGCTCTTAAGGCATTTGCTACAACTATACCTGTATCAACTTCAGTTATTGCTTGTACTAAAACTCTACCAAATGCTAATTTAGCCTCTAATTTGGAACCAACAAATACACCTGTTGCAAATCCTAAACTATAAACAATTCCTTTTAATGGCGCTTCGGTTATTCCACTGATTACTCTTGAAGCAACAAATACCCATATCAAAACTTCAAAAAAGGCAAGGATTACTCCAAGTTTACGATAGCCTTTGTTTACTAGAATAATTCTAAGCGTTCCAATTGAAACCTCAATTACTCTTGCGAAAAATATAAATAATAATTCTACTAATGTTGCGGCTGTAAAACACTTTACAATTGCATCCCACATGTTAATTCCTCCCATTTATTGTACATTTAGATTATACCACATTTATTTTTTTTTGGAATAAAACTTATCTAAAAGTGAATTCAAAAAAGGAAATTCAAATTTGAATCTCCTAGAACTTTTATTAATTATTTTCTGTGAAAGCAGGTGTTGAAAGATATCTTTCCCCAGTATCAGGCAAAATAACGACAATATTCTTGCCTTTGTTTTCTGGGCGTTTCCCTACTACTTTCGCAATATGCAATGCAGCTCCTGATGATATACCAACTAGAACTCCATCTAAACGAGCAATTTCTCTAGTTGCGATAAATGCTTCTTCATTTGTTACTGTTAGGACTTCATCATATATTTTTGTATCTAATACTTCAGGAATAAATCCAGTTCCAATTCCTTGGATTTTATGTGATCCAGATTCTCCTTTAGTAAGGATTGCTGAATCTGCTGGTTCTATTCCAATAATCTTAATATTCGGATTTTTAGATTTTAAATATTTACCTGCACCACTAATTGTTCCACCTGTTCCAATCCCAGCAACGAAGATATCAACTTTTCCATCTAAATCATTATAGATTTCTGGTCCTGTTGTTTCAAAGTGAATTTTTGGATTTGCAGGGTTAGCAAATTGGCTTGGAATAAATGAATTTGGGATTCCAACTGAAAGTTCATTTGCCTTCGCAATTGCCCCTTTCATTCCCTTTGCTCCTTCAGTTAAAACTAATTCGGCACCATATGCTTTTAATAGGTTTCTTCTTTCCATACTCATAGTATCAGGCATAACAATAATAATTCTATATCCTCTTGCCGCAGCAATAGATGCTAGACCAATTCCAGTGTTTCCACTTGTTGGTTCGATAATTACTGAACCTTTTTTTAATAACCCAGCTTCTTCAGCTGTATTAATCATCGCTAGGGCAATACGATCTTTAACACTGCCTGCTGGATTAAATGACTCTAGTTTACCAATTATATTTGCACCAATAGAATGATGATTCTTAAAATTTGTTAATTCAACTAATGGTGTTCCCCCAATTAGTTCACTTATATTTTTATAAACTTTACTCATAATATTTTCCTTTCTTGTTCGAAAACATACTATTCTTATATGTTTACTTTATTATATGATTTATCTTTTAAACTGTCAACTTAATTACATAATTTTTTTAAATATGATATAATAATTATAGGTGATTATATGAAGATATCTGTTAAAGGACAATATGGGTTAATTGCAATGACTTATTTAGGGTTGAATCAACCAAATGTCATATCAAGTTCTATTATTTCCGAAAAACTTAATTTATCAAAGATTTATTTAGAGCAAGTCTTTTCTTTATTAAAAAGAGCAAAACTTGTTAATTCTGAAAAAGGATCAAATGGTGGATATACACTTGCAAAACCCGCTTCTCTAATTACTGCATATGATATTTTATATGCAATTGAGACAAAACTATTCGAAAGATTTATTTTATCTTCGGAAACTAATCATATCGAAACTGCTTTGGACGAATTAGTATATAAAAGAATAGATAATGATTTAATTAATAATTTAAAAGCAATTAGCCTAGATGACTTAGTAGTTAAAGCTAAAGGTAATTCTATTCAAGCTCATATGTATTATATTTAAAATAAACACGATTCCGTGTTTATTTTTTACTATTAAGCGGTTTTTATTCCGACCTTTTTTATTAAGCCCCAAAGAACAACAACCATTGCCCATGTATCTTGCTTACAATACTCGATTAAATCTCGTTGTAGGATTTTTAGATCTTCATCATTTAAATATTTAAAACTAGCATATGCTGCAATTGCTTCGGTTCCATTAGCAACAGGCATTCCCTTATAAGTCAAGTCCGAGAATAGCGGTAATACTTTTTTAATTGAATATGAACCATGTAATTCATTATGGTAATAATTATTAATTTTACTCTCTTCTTCTGAAAAGCCTAAATCTTGATAGAATGCTGACCTCGTTGAAACAAGATCGATTAAGTCAAACATATGAGCATTAATCTTTTCTAGTTCTTTTTTATATTGAGGAAACATAATTGCAAATTCTTTTATTCTTGTTTCTTCAAATGACTTGTTATATACAAGAACTGTTCCGCCATTTGTTAGATCAATGTCCTTAATCATTTGTTCGATCAAGGCTAAACGATGATCATCATTATCGCGAGCTAAAAATTCTAAATGGTCTCTGTCTTTATCGCAATCTCCAACCTTTCTTTCTATATGTAAAGAATATTGAAAGACTGATTGCATATATGGTTTTTCCCCAGCAAATCTTGGTAGCGGAGATGGGAATGATTCAAAGTCTAAATGGAAGATTGGATATTGGATTGCTTTTAATCCCTTTATAATTTTGTCTTTATTTAGATATTCAGTGTTTTTATCATAGCAATCTCTTTGAATACGATTATTTGGTCGATTCAACCATGAAATAGGTATTGAATCCATTTTTAGATATCCACTATTAATCAAATCAATTGTTTCATACTTCTCATCATTTTCATCCTTAAATCCATGGTGGTTTCCTAAGTATTCAAGTATTGATCCACTTTCTAAGGCAGCTTTCCAGCATGTCTTCACAAATGGACATTTTGCCATACTTTTTCGTTCACAGTACTTTCCAACATTAACAGCGTCAGCACTTAAAACATCAATATATTTTGTTAGCGTGTTTTTCATCCCTTCAATGATTTCTTGATAATCAGCAGTAATTTGTGACATATCAATGAAGCAGACTAATTCATTTCCATTTGCATCTGGTTTATATTCCATTTCACCATCGACATATGTTCCATCAAAAATATAATTCGCATTCAAGACAACTAAATAATATTCGACTTTCTTTCCAGCATATGTATTGAATTGATTCATTCCTCTTTCCACAATATATCTTTCAACTGCTAAGTCAAAAGCATATCGTCCGACACTTGAATATCTATTCAATAGTTTCTGATAATGATCCTGCATTCCTTTTCCATCAATATCATATGGATTTAAACGTAAAACATTATCTTTCTCAATAAACAAAGGTGTTCTTTCGCCTTTTCGTTTAGGTCCCAATTCTAAGAACTTCTTTGAAGTTGTCGCTTTAACTTCAAAAACTCTAATGACATTATCTTCTTCTTGGAAACCATCTAAGTAACAGTAATATTCATTTTTAAAATCATCAATAAATTGAAATGATTTTTGTTTCTTTGTATCTAAACTATAAATAATGTTATCGCCAAATTTCTTTGCTGCGATTTGCATCGCATACTCTTCTAGTTTATTATAATATGGAAGGAGAGCTTGCATTTGCGCATTAGGAATATTAACTAAATCATCGCCAGTATCAGAGTCGAACATTGTTGATAACAATTCGATTAAATTATCTTTAGAATCATCTTCCCCGAAGATTGAGGCATTTGTTTCACCTTTTCTTTTATATATATCATCTAATCCACTTACACGGGGGCAGCGGGTATATTGTTTGAATAATGTTTTTGATATTTTCATTTTTACACCTCTAAATTTATTCTAACACTAAAGTAAAGATAAATCAATATATTTATTTCAGCTATTTATGGTATAATAATGTCAGGTGTAAATATGAATAAGCGATATAATTATACAGATGTGTTGAAACAATATATTAAACAAGATCTAACAAATAATCATGTTGGGCTTTTTCAAATGGCACTTATGTATTTCTATGGTAATAAATATAAACAAGATATTAACAAGGCGATTGATATCATTATGGAAATCGGGGACTCCTATCCTGAAGCATATACATTCCTAGGGATGGAATATATCAATGGTGATACAATTCCAATTGATATCGAAAAAGGGATTGAATTATTAAACAAAGCATATGAAAAAAATGATCCTGAAGCAATTATTCAATTATCAGGAATATATTTAAATGGTGCAGTTGTAAATAGGGATATTGATTATGGAATCAAATTATTAAAAACTTCTGTATCTAATGGTAATGATATCGGAATGTTACATTTAGGGGTCATTTATTTAGGCTCGCCATTTGTAACTCCTGATCAAAAAATAGCATATGAATATTTTTCCCAAGCTGATAAAATTGGTAATGCAAATGCTTCTGCTTTCTTAGGGACAATGTATGCTTCTGGTATTCATGTTAAACAAAATACAAGAATTGCCTTACAATACTTTCTAAAAGGAACTTCAGGGGGAAGTACAATTGCTCATTACTTTTTAGGTAAATTCTATTATGATGGAATTCTTGTGAAAAAGAATACGGAAGAAGCAATGGACCATTTTCATCATGCTGCTGATTATGGGAATTTAGAATCAATTCATCAACTAATTGAAATATATTCAAACTCAGCAACACCTGTTTATGATATTGATAAGACCCGTCTTTACCTAGAACCTCTAATAGATAGTAATGATCCATATGCTCTATATACTGCTGGTAAATTGAGGTTGGAAGGGACAGTCTATCCATATAATATAAAAGAGGGATTAAAGTGTTTGCGGAAAGCTAAAATTGGCAGTTCGTATTTTCTACTAGGGAAAACCTATCAAGATGGAATCCATGTAAATCAAGACTTCTCGATGGCTTTAATTTATTATTTTAAAGGCATTGAAATGGGAGATGTCGATTGTATGGTAAACACTGCTGATTTAATTATTAACTATAAAATCGATATTGATTTTATGTCAATATTAAAAACAGCATATGATCTCGGCAATTCTCGGGCTGCAAGTTTATTAGGTAAATGTTATTTGTTTGGAATTACTGTTCGTAAGAATCGTAAAAAAGCATTAGCATTATTTACGGAAGCTGCTAATAATAGCGATAGTCTAGGATATCGTTATTTAGGATATTGCTATATAAAAGGAATGGGAACAGAAGTTGATTTTGCTCGTGGTGTTTATAACTATGAAGTAGCAGCTGGATTAGGAGATATTGAATCTGCTATATTTTTAGGAACAATTGCAAATGGAGCCGATGACCAAAATAATATTGACTTAGCTAAGCAATACTTTGCTTTAGCTGCAAATAGTGGTTCTTCATATGGTTATTATGAATTAGCACTTATATATATAAATGAAGATTTTGATTTATGCATTAAGTACTTAGAAAAAGCAATTAATCTCGGTAATGATTTAGCTGTTCAGAAATATCTTGAAATTAAAGAAAAATAAAAGTACCTTGATATACAAGGTACTTCTATTAAGTTCATATTTGATATGAACTTTTTTATATGTCAAATTGGGCTCTATGCATTTCTGCGTATAAACCATTTTTCTTTATTAATTCATCATGGTTTCCTTGTTCGATTATTTCACCATTTTTAATTACTAATACTTTATCAGCATTTCTAATTGTTTGTAATCGGTGAGCAATAATAAAACTAGTTCTTCCTTCAGTAACCATTTCCATTGATTTTTGAATTCTGCTTTCTGTTCTCGTGTCAACACTTGAAGTTGCTTCATCGAGGATTAGAATTGAAGGGTTAAATAAAATTGTTCTTGCAATTGATATTAATTGTCTTTCTCCATGGGAGAAGTTCAACCCACCTTCACGAACTCTCGTATGATATTTATTTGGTAATCTTTCAATAATATCATGAACCTGCGCTAGCTTTGCAGCATCGACGACTTCAGCTTCTGTTGCTGTTGGTCTTCCGTAACGTATATTATCAAGGACTGTTCCTTTAAATAAATATGTTGACTGTAAGACGATTCCTACTTGAGTTCTCAATGATCTTTTTGCATATTCATTGATATCAACACCATCTAAGAGAATTCTTCCCGAGTTCGGATCATAAAATCTTGTTAAGAGATTTATTATCGTTGTTTTACCTGATCCTGTTGGTCCAACAATTGCAATTGTTTCTCCTGAATTTGCTTCAAAACTAATACCTTTCAAAACCTCTTCATTTTCTTCATAACTAAAGCGGACATTTTCAAATTCTATATGACCTTTTGTATCCTTTATTAGTTCATTTGATGTTCCAACATATTCATCTTGTTCATCCATTAGTTTAAAGACACGATATCCACCAGCAATTGCAATTTGTAATGCTCCAAACACTTGTGCTAAGTTATTAATTGGCCTTGTAGACATTCTTGCGAATTGGGTCATTGATGCTATTTTACCAACAGATAATCCATAGTTGATATTAAGGATTGCTCCAACACCTACTAATAGACCATAGATAATATTATCAATTAATCTGATTACTGGCATCATCATTCCTGTATAAATTTGACCACTATAACTTGCTTTACGAATTTTCTCATTCATTACAGCAAAACGATCATTCATTGCTGCTTCTTGATTATATAGTTTAACTACTTTTAAACCATTAATATTTTCTTCAACTAATCCATTCATTTCTCCAACGGCTTGTTGTTGCACTGAATAATATTTATTACCTTTTTTAAGAATTATTCCTGTTGTAATAATTGCTAGAGGGATTGCTATAACGGCAACTAGGGCTAATTGCCAACTAGTAACAAACATTAGGACAATTGCCCCTACGAATGTAATTATTGTTGTTATCAATTGAGGAATAACTTGAGATATTGCTTGGCTTATGGCATCAACATCATTTGTTAGTTTACTCATGATATCCCCATGTAGATTAGTATCATAATATTTAATTGGTAAATCCGTTAATTTATTGAATGCATCATGACGAATTTCTTTCGTTGCTCTAGAAGCAGCTACTGCCATTAAATATGATTGGAAATATGTTGTTATACTTACAAGAATTGTTCCCGCAATAATTCCACCAACGATTAATAATAATCCTGTCATATCGATAACTTCCGCATCAACATGATTATCAATAAAGACTTGAACTAAGATTGGAAGTGACAAGCTAAATGCTGATCCTAGAATAATTGCAATTGTAACAATTACAAGATGGACTGGATATTTTTTAATATATTTCCAAATATATTTTAAAACATATTTAGTTGCACCTTTTTCAAGTTTTGGACCTTTTCTCAAAGGTCCACGTCCATGACCTCTATTCATATACAACACCTCCAATCTGTGACTGATAAATCTCTTGATATACTGTACTTTTGTTTAAGATATCATCATGTTTACCATATGCATCAACGCGTCCATTAGTATCAAGAACAACAATTTTATCACAATCCATAATTGAAGATATTTTCTGAGCAACAATTATTACTGTTGTTCCTTTTATATTTCGTAAGTTTTCTTTAATTAATGCTTCTGTTTTCGCATCAACTGCGGAAGTAGAATCATCTAAGATCAATATCTTAGGTTTTCTTACTAGAGCTCTTGTAATTGATAGTCTCTGTTTCTGTCCTCCTGAGAGGTTTGTTCCATTTTGTTGGACTGGAGCATCATAGCCCAATGGTTCACCATTTATAAACTCTTCGGCTGCTGCAGCTCTTGCAGCTGCTTGCATTTCTTCCAATGTAGCATCAGCTTTACCTTGAAGAATATTAGATGCAATTGATCCTTCAAAAATGACAGCAGATTGAGTAACTAAACCTATTTGCTTACGTAATGTTTCTAAACTATGTTTTCTAACATCGACTCCATCAATTAAGACTTCTCCATCAATGACATCATATATTCTTGGTATTAATTCCACAAGGGAAGTTTTACCACTACCAGTTGAACCGATTACGCCAATCATTTCTCCAGCTTTAATATCAATATTAATATCATGTAATGTTACACCATCAATATTTCCAAATTCGTCAGCATATGCAAAGTTAACATTATTGAATTGGATATTACCATCAAGATCAACTTCTTGTGCATCAATAGCATTAACTATATCAATTTCTGTTCCTAAAACCATATCGATTCTTTCAGCACTTACACCGGCACGAGAAACAAAAATTGATACCATCGATAACATCATTAATGACATAATTATTTGCTGCATATATTGAATGTAAATCATTACTGTTCCGGACATTTCCATATTAGGTCTTTGACTTATTATCGCTGCTAAATATAGAATAACAACAATAGCCATATTACTAATTAATGTAACCATAGGCGATAATGCTGCCATCAATTTATGAGCAGATATTTGCGCTTGATTAAAATCTTCATTTACTAATTCAAATTTTTGTTGTTCATCCATTTCAGTTACAAATGATTTTAATTCACGAGCTCCACTAATCGTTTCACCTAATTTTGTGTTTAAGTTGTCTATTTTACTTTGCATTATCCTAAATCTAGGTGTCGCCTTTTTAAACAAAACCGTAAATCCAATCGCTAGTATTGGAACGACAATTAAGATTACCGCAAATAAATCTTGCGATGTAATATATGCCATAACAATTGCTCCAATAAAGGTTATTGGTGCTCTTAACATAATTCTAAAACTCATTACTAATACCTGCTGTACTTGTGAAGTATCATTAGTAACAATTGTTAGTAATTTCCCCGTTGTAATTTTATCAACATTAGCTAGTGATAATTCTTGAATTTTACCAAACAATTCTCTACGTAAATCAGCAGTAATGCTCGTAGAAAGATATTGCGCAGCAACATTATTTAAGATTGTCACAACAACTGCTCCTAATGCTATTATTACGATAAATAACCCTACACTATAAACTAAGTTTAAATCGCCATTGGGTATGGCAACATCTATTATTTGTTTAGAGTAGTAAGGAATAATTAAAGAAATTGCAATATCAATCACCAATGTGACAATTGCAATTATTGCATAAAATATATATTTTCGGCTATATGACCTTCTATACATTCCTATTAATGATTTCATTTATTTCCCCCTTTTTTAAATATATTTCTATAAATATTATACCCCATATTCCTTAAAGATTTATAATAAAACATTAAAAAAGTGGCAAGCCACTTTCCTAATCTTCTACCATTTCAATTAAAGCATTTCGATCAAGTATAATTATTCGTCTATGTCCTATTTGATTAATTATATGCTCATCCTGTAGTATCGTTAGTTTTCTACTTAATGTCTCTTGACTTATTCCTAATTGTGATGCCATATCACCCTTTGTGGTTGCTAGAGTAATTTCATTAAATTCATCTGATAATTCTAATAATGCTTTTGCAAGTCTACTTTCAACAGAATGGAGATTTATTCCTTCAACAGTGTTTTCAACTTTTTCTAATCTCTTGCTTAACTCTTCCATTACTTTGAAACCAATTGAAGGATATTTCATCATTAGTTGTTTTAAAGCTTTCCCATCTACCATGCATACATTTGTTTCCCCAAGGCTTTGGGCATAGTCATTCATTGGTTGACCACTGAATAGTGATAATTCTCCCATGAATTCTCCAGGTCCTAATACTCTGATTACTTGCTCTTTTCCTGATTCAGATAATCTAGTTATTTTTATTTGACCTTTATGAACTACATATAAAGAATCGCTTCTATCTCCTTGGAGATAAATCATATCTCCTTTTTTAAACTTCTTATGATTCGATATCATGGCAACTTCAACCATTTCATCATCTGTTAGGTTGGAAAAAATCGGAACTATTTTAATACAACCATCATGTAATAGATGTTCGTGACTTTTCATAGCATTCTCCTTATTTATTTGTTTTTTCTTTTACCATACCCTAATAATCTAACGGCGTTAATAATTACTAATAATACTGATAATTCATGAACTAACATTCCTATTGATAAGTTTACAGTTTTAATTAAAACACCCGCTAATAATACATCAACTACGATTAATGCAAAGGCAACATTCTGTGTTATGTTTCTAATTGTTGCCCGGCTTAAACCAATTGCATATGATAATTTATCAACTTTTTCTGACATTAGAATAATATCAGCTGTTTCCATTGCTACGTCTTTTCCTGCTCCACCAACAGCAATCCCTAAATCTGCTGTTGCAAGGGCTGGGGCATCGTTGACACCGTCTCCAACCATCGCTATTTGACCGTATTTTGCTTGAAGCTCACTTACTTTTTTAGTAATTCAGCATAGTATTCATCAAGTCCTAATTCTGTAGCAATTGCTCTAGCAGCTAGTTCGTTATCCCCTGTTAACATTATAACCTTTTTAACGCCTTGTTTCTTTAGATTTGCAATCATTTTTTTTGCGTCTTCTCTAATCTTATCGGCGATTGAGATAATTCCTATGATTCTATCTTCAGCACCAATCATTACAGCTGTTTGCCCATGGGACTCTTCTAATTCTAAATATTCTCTAACTCCATTAACAGCTTCAACACTGAATAGTTTTCGATTCCCAATATAATATTTCTTATTATCATATGTGAATTCTAAGCCTTTACCAATGATGATATTAACATCTGTAGGTACCTCTTTAATTTCACCATATTCATTTGCTTTTTCAATAATTGCTCTTGCTAGAGGATGTTCTGAATAATACTCACCAATAGCTGCAATTTTAATCATCTCTTCTTCACTAATTCCATATGCTTTTATATTATTTACTTTTGGACGTCCAATTGTAAGTGTTCCGGTTTTATCAAATGCTACTGCTTTAACTTTTCCAAGTTTTTCAATTACTTCTCCACCTTTAAATAACACACCATTTTTAGCTCCATTCCCTATACCAGCTACGATTGATACTGGAGTGGAAATTACTAGAGCTCCTGGACATGCGATTACTAATAATGTAAGTGCCAAGTAGACATCTTTTGAAATTATATAGACAACAATTGCAAGTAAAACAATTGCAGGCGTATAGTAACGTGAAAATCTTTCAATGAATTTTTGTGTTTTTGCTTTTTTATCTTGAGCTTCTTCAACCATTTCTAAGATTCTTGAGAAGGTTGTATCTTCACCAACACGTTTAGCATCAATTAATAAATAACCTGACTCAATTACTGTTCCTGAATATACTCCATCTTCCACAGTTTTTTCAACTGCTATTGATTCACCTGTAATAGCCGCTTGATTTACATATGCATTACCTTCAAGAACTTTTCCATCTACAGGAATTTTTTCACCTGGTTTTACTAATACTCTATCACCTTTGATAACTTCTTCAGAAGAAATTATATATTCAACATTGTTGCGAATCACTCTAGCAGTATCTGGTGCTAAGTCAACTAATGAAGCAATCGCTGACCTTGTCTTGTCGATGGTTTTCGCTTCTAAATAATCGCCTAACATAAAGAGATAAGTTACTGCTGCTGCTTCCCAATACTCGCCAATTATGATTGCTCCTGTAACAGCTATCATTACAAGAAAGTCAATTCCTACTACTTTATAGCGAATCCCAGAAATTGCTTTTTTTAACGTTGGTAATCCTGCTACTATTGCTGATAGAATCATCAAGACAATCGTAAATGGTTCATAACCAATTAACTTATTTAAGATAAATGCTGGAACGATTAAAATCGTTGCAATTATTACTCTTAACCCTTTTTTTATTTTAAACATCTCAATCACCTTTTCTCTTATTTTATACTTCTATTATATCCAGAGTATAAAGATAATTCCTTGATGCAAATCAAAAAAACAAACATTGTTTAATTAAATTGTGATTGAAGCATTATATAGGTTAGCGTAATATCCACCATTTTTAATTAACTCTTCATGTGATCCACGTTCTTTTATTCCTTCACTTCCAAGGACAATAATCTCATCCGCGTTTTTTACTGTTGATAAGCGGTGAGCAATCGTAATTGTTGTTTTATTTTTTGATAACTCTTCCAGTGATTCTTGGATCAAGGTTTCTGTAATATTATCTAATGAAGATGTTGCTTCATCTAAAATTAAGATTCTAGGATTTTTTAGAAATAGTCTTGCAATAGCAATTCTTTGTTTTTGCCCACCAGAGAGTTTAATTCCTCTTTCTCCAACTAAAGTATTATATCCTTCATCTTGTTCCATAATAAAATCATGGATTCTAGCTTTCTTACTTGCTTCAATAATTTCTTCATCAGTTGCATCAATTTTTCCATATGAGATATTTTCTCTAATTGTTCCATAGAAAATGAAAACATCTTGTTGGACATGACCTATTGCATTACGGAGATTATCTAAATTATATGCTTTGACGTTAATATCATCAACGAGGATTTCTCCACTATTGACATCATAGAATCTTGGAATCAATTTAGAGATTGTTGATTTACCAACACCTGTTTCTCCAACTAATGCGACTTTCTTACCTTCATCAATAACTAGATTAAAGTTATGAAGTATATGAGTAGCTTCGCTTTGTTCATATTGGAATTCCACATTCTTGAATTCAATTTTACCAGCATAATCATCTTTTATGATTGCGCCATCTTCACTCTTAATTGTTGGTTCAATTTCCATAACTGTATAGAACTTTTCAATTCCAGAGAATCCTTGTTGGATTTGTTCCATGGAATTAGTTAATCTCGAGATTGGTCTAATCAAGAAGTTGACATATAAGAAGAAAGTTGTTAGATCTATATAATCAAAATTATCAGAGTATACAACAAACATACCTCCAAATACAAGTACGGCAAGATTTGTTAGATTAATAAAGAAGTCATTACCGGAAGAGAATAATCCCAACTCACGAAATGTTTTAGTTCTTGCTTTATAATACATTTTATTAATTTTTCCGAATTTCTTAATTTCTGCTTCTTCATTATTAAAGGCTTTAGTTAATCTAATTCCACCCAAACTACTCTCCGCAATACTATTTAATTCACCTTGGGCAGTTCTTGAAGCTCTAAATCCATCCATCATTTTCTTTCTTCTTGTTAGTGAATATATAACTAACATTGTTAGAAAAACAAAAACAATGATTGTTAGTAATGGTTCAATTGATAATAATAAAATAAAACTACCAATTAACATAATTGATGAAATAAATAAATCCTCAGGAGCATGATGACTCATTTCTGATACATCATGTAAATGAGTTGTTAGATTAGTCATTAATTCTCCTGTCTTCTTATCATCAAAATATTGATAATCAAGTGTTTGGAATTTTTGATATAAATCTCTTCTCATATCTGTTTCAATTCTAATTCCCATCATATGACCATAATAGCCAACTACATATCCGAGGGCAAACTTAATTCCATATAGAACTAATAATCCAATACCAATAATATATAATGTATTAATATATTCATTATTGTCACGTAAATTATTCAACGCTTTATTTGTTAGCATTGGAAATATTAAATCGACAGCTGCAATTATTAATGCACATATCATATCGATTGTAAACAACTTCCAATGGGGGCGATAATATCTTATAAACTTTTTAAACATCTTCTACCTCTTCTTTAATAAATTTAATCATTTCTGTAATTATTTTTTCTACATTAGTTTGGGATAATAGCATCAAATGGGAAACATCATCAAATATCACAACTTTTACTTCATTTGTACATAAACTTTGTACATAATCTATTGATGATTTTGGTACTAATTGATCTAGTTCTCCCCAAATTAATAAACAAGGAGAATCAATTTCTGTTACCGCATTATTTATCTTTTTTATAATTCGTCTGAATGAAAGATAATAGCGTGGTAATAACTTTATTTGTGATAATCTATCTTTTAGGATTTTTATACTAACTTTATTGTCAATATTAATTCTTTCCATTTTTTCAACAATTTTAGGGTCACCATCAGTTACTTTAATTTGGTGCTTTAGATCAAAATATGTTCTTGCGATTTGAACAGGATATTTATAATTAATATATTTCATTGATGGCGCAAGTAGTATGAGTTTTCTTATTTTTCGAACAGTTGATAAATATATAGCTAATGCTCCACCCATCGAATATCCAACGCAATCAATTATATCATAATTACTTACTATATCATCATATGCTTTAATTATAAGCGAAAATGTTTTTTCAGCATCAAATCCGTGAACAGCCATATCATCCCCATGACCAGGTATCTCCACTGTTTCAACATAATCATATAGTTGAGCCGCACTATCCATAAAAGGTGCAAAATCATCCCTATCACTTAAGAATCCATGAATTAATATAATAGCCTTCATTTAAAACTTCTCCACAACATTGTATTGAACTACAGAATTTTTTATACACTTCTACTATACCACGAAAATTTAGAAAAGTCATTTCAAATAATTGTTCACAATTTAGAAAATTCAATAAATACTCTATCATTTGTCAGGATTTTATTGGTTTTGCTTTTATATTATGCTATAATAAAGCGAAATATAAATTTGACGATAATTCAAATTAGTTTTACGAAAGGAAAATAATTATGATTACCTTAAAGAATGTTAACAAAATTTATGGGAAGGGCGAAGGTGCTGTCCACGCTCTTAAAAATGTAAGTCTTTCCATTGAGGATGGAAAATTTACAGCTATTATCGGTAAATCCGGAAGTGGTAAGTCGACATTAATGAATATCATTGGTGCCCTTGATTCACCAACAGATGGCGTAGTTTCAGCGAATGATTTAGTCTTGAATAACCTATCAGCTGATGAATTAGCTCAATATCGCAATAAAAATACGGGTTTTATTTTTCAATCATTTTACCTTGAACCAACTTTTACGGTTTTAGAAAATGTGGCTATGCCCCTTACTATTGCAGGTGTTGATAAAAAGCTTCGTGAAGAAAAAGCAATGGAAATATTAAGAAGACTTGATATTGATGAAAAAGCAAATAAGAATGCTAATGAATTATCTGGAGGGCAAAAGCAAAGAGTTTCAATTGCTAGAGCTTTAGTACATGATCCAAGCATCGTCCTTGCTGATGAACCTACTGGGAACTTAGACTCACAAAATGGCGCAGAAATTATGAAGATTCTTCGTGAGATTTGTAATATGGGTAAATCAGTAGTTCTTGTTACTCATAATATGGAAGATGCATATAACGCTGATAATATCATTGTAATTAAGGATGGCGAAGTTTTTACAGATCAAGAATCAATTGAGCAATATCAGCCATTTATGAAACATCGAGGATGATATGAAATTAAGAGATAAATTAAAAATTGCGGTTAAGTCTATTCTTAACAACAAGAGTAGATCAATCTTAACTATTATTATCGTTATTATTGTTAGTCTCATGATTTTATCAATTATGATGATCGCCTTAAATTTCACAAGTAATACAAATGATATTACTGAGGCATCTGCTAGAAAAAGCCCATCTTCTATTTATATTAATCGCTTTTATGAAACAAAAGATTGGGAGCCCTCTAAACAAGCATATTTTAATGATGAAGAAGTAAATACTCTTAATGAAATTTTTTCTAAATACAATAATATAATAACGGATATTACATATGAAGGATATTCAAATATTACTAATTACTTCTTACCAGGAAACATTGATTTATCTTCAAATGATTTTTACGGTCAAGAGTATTTTAAATATAGATATTCTTCAAAAAACACAAATTTTTCTTTTCCTCTAGGAATAGATGGAGCAATCATTGACGGAAGAATCTGGACTAAGGATGATGTGGGAACAAACCACATATGGGTTAAGGATTCATTTATTAATAATGCCTTTGTTAATGGTGTCGCTTTAGAAGTAGGATCAAAGATCTGGGTTCAAACGGAACTCTATGATTATCGAAGCGAGTACGGTAAAGTCAACTATGTTTCTCAAGAATATGAAATTATGGGAATTATATCTTCCGGGAAGGTTGAAGAACACCAAAAAAATATTAAAACAATATATCCTAACTATTATTACTATGAAAGTTTTGACTTGTATTTTGATATTAGTTATATTCAAGAAACCTTTCCAGCAAATTTAAATATTAGAAGCATATATATTGGTTACTTCCCACCACAATCTTCATATGATTTTAATCAATTATATAACCTTGTAGATAAGTTGGTAAAAGAAATTAAATTAACTTTCCCTACTAATAATGAAATTAAATTAAATGTGAGTTCTACATTAATAGATGAGTTTTTAATTTCTAAAATTTTAACTGCAGTAATAATCGGCTTTGCATCCGCCCTTGGTTTAATTATTCTCTTACTATCTATTGGTAGTGTAGCAAATACAATAATAATTTCTGTTGATAAAAACAAAAAATTTATTGGTTTAATGAAGGCTCTTGGACTAAAACAAAGACAGGTTGAAGATATTGTAAGAATTGAAGCAATTATAACAATTACTATTGGTATTATTTTCTCAACAATTGTTCTATATGCTACTTTACCTTTATTTAGAACAATTAATGAAGCAATCATTAAATTACTATTTGCATATCAATTAAATTATATAGAATACACAATCAGGACTTCTATTCCACTCTATTTGCCAGTTGCAGTTGCTATTGTATTTATTTTGATGACTCTTATTTTCTCTCGTAGTAGTTTAAGAACAATCGCTAAGATGGATGTTATTACAATCATAAGTGAGGTGAGCTAAATGCGATATAATGATTATAAACGTTTAGGTTTAATTAGCATTAAATCTCGTAAGAAATCGACCCGAAATACTGTTAGGGGAATTTCCTTTGGTTTAATTTTACTTATCCCCATTATTTTCTTTGGCTTAGCTTTCTATGTTGACTTAACAGCAACTGTTAATTCTATTCAAACAATCTCATCATTCAATATTACAACAAATCATTTTAATAATGATTCGGATAATATTATTATCGAAGATGAAACTGACTATTATTCTTCACCATTACTTGCCTATTATAATCTGGATATGATGCTTGATTTTGAAGGAATTGAAGATTATATCGTAAGTGAATCATATAATTTACCTAACTTATTTTATTACGGTTTTAATCCAAACAAATCAAGTCAGTTATTATATAAGGATAAAACTATTAACTTAAATTTCGAAGATAACAATTATTATGATGGTCCGAGCTATAAGTATGATGAACTTGATAAAAAATATATAAGGCCAACAATAAAATTCATCCATCAAAACTTAAGCAGTCAAAGTTATATAACCCAAGCTGAAGCAAGTGATTTAAAGAAGCATCAAAACGTTGAAGAATTATTTATCGCTGGAGAAGGCTTTACAGGGGATGGGAAAGGCCAAGTGATCTTATCAGAGGTTTTTCTAAAACAATTTAAAATTGAAGCAAGTGATATTATTAATGAGAATATTGAAATCAAACTTTTAGCAAATCCCGATTATAGTTTATTTTTAGATAATGATAATATCGCCGATAATGATTTTGTGGAAGGTAGTTTTAATGATATATATGATACACTAGTTACCATATTAAAAGATTATCAAGTTGTTGGAATTATTAATGAAAAACTATACAATTTACAATCCCGTTCATACGATTCCCATATATGGTTTCATGAGAATTCATTAGATAGTGGAGGGGATTATTCTCCTATAATCACGAAACAGCGTAGAGAATTCGAAACATGGCATGAAGATTTAAATATAATAACATATCCCAAAGGAATAGAAACCACCAAAGATGCTATAATTCAAAATGGAAATGTTTTTCTTCCTTTTGGAATTGGAGCTTCATATGGTGATGGTAGCGGGAATCCTTATCCATTTTCAACTCTTAATACAATCGTGCAATGCAAGGACTATTACTCTGCATTAGCAGTTGAACAGCATCTTAATACCTTTTATAACAATGTCTATGGTGATAGATACTTTTCCATAACCAATGAAACTTATTCTATTTTTTCGATGATTTATCAGACTGGATTATATTTAATTGTTATTCTCTTCTTATTCGGTGGAACAATTTTCTTTACTACATTACTTAACTTATATAATTCGATTAACTATTCTGTACAATCACGAAAAAATTATATTGGCGTTATGCGGGCAATTGGTGCAAAACAATCAATAATTCCAAAATTGTATTTTGTTGAAATAATGTTAATATTTATGCGAGCACTTATTTGGATCTTAATCTTTTCTGGTTTATTTTCATATGGAATAAAATCATTAATTGATTTAGGTTTTGATTATCTCGCAAAAGCATTGAATATTTCTCTATCATTGAATTTTATATATTATCCAATTACAATTGTTATTATGGTTATATTTGAATTCTTAATTGCTCTTATTTATTCGCAAGTGGCTTGCCGTTATGTAAGCAAAAAACCAATTCTTGAGATATTAAAGGATGAAAAGTAGGTGTCATATGAAAAAAATAATATTTATCTTTCTCTTGCTTCTTCTTGTTGGTTGTACACCTACAGGAACAAAACTAGATGGAAAAGGTACAATAATATTAAATATTACTAGTGAGGTAGATCCAACAATTGTTTCTAGCTCTGGAGAAGGCGTCTATGATGAATCTACTAAAACATATACTTTAAATGTAACTTCCTCAAACCCTGTTGATATCAGTTTAACTCATCCTGATTATGAAACAGTTAGTATAAGTATTACACAGACTGAATTATTGGAAGGAACGGTTATAAGAAATATTGACTTTGGGAAAGTTCCAACTGCTACATTTGTTTTTAAACTTTATACAAAAGCAGATTTAGATAGTGTATCAATCACAGATTATGAATTCACCCGTGAAAACTCTACTTTTACAATTAAATTACCGTCAAGGGATATTAATAAAACCATTATAATTTCAGCGGATAACTGTCAGCCAATTGAGGTCGATATCACTCCTGAGAAACTTATTGTTGGTTATTATTATGACGATTATTTCTTAATTGGCGAAGATCAAGCATTACTTACATTCATATTGCCAGAAAATTATATTCCCCTTACTTTATATGATTCAGTCACTAAAAAACCATATAGCCCATACTTTAATAACAGAAAACTAAATTATATTCTCGATAGAGGTACTAATGTGTTTTTTGATAATCCTATTAC
>ENA-UOOR01002324-UOOR01002324.1-fermentation-metagenome-genome-assembly--contig:-NODE-2324-length-19470-cov-5.137523_pt1 | contig 19470 bp, 12 predicted proteins | sample MGYA00245780_ERZ724029 | MGnify/ENA primary metagenome ERZ724029 (study PRJEB28704, sample SAMN03018315) | fermentation metagenome | biome: anthropogenic terrestrial biome; feature: soil; material... | reverse complement strand
AGAAAGGATGTTGTCAGAAGCTATAAGGAAATAGAAACCGCCAATTTCGGACTTCTTAAAATCATGGGTGTTACTAACAGCCGCGAAAGCCAGCTGGATATTTTGCTGCAGGCTATTGACGCAGGGGTTATAGGAGTTGATGCATCCGGCGATATTTTCCTGTACAACGAAATTGCCAGAGATATTGTTAAAAAAGACAATGAGCATGTAATTAATAAAAACGTACTGAAACTGCTGCCGGAAATACCCTTTGGATACACCCTTGAAAACTGGAAACCTGTTGAAGAAAAAATTATAAAGATTAACGGATGTGATGTGGTGGTATCTGTTAACCCCCTTCTTCATTCGAAAAAAATGTACGGAGCAGTGGCAATAATAAGGAAATATTCTGATTTAGAAAAAAAAGAATATTTATTGCGGAAAAAACTCATTGGGAAAGGATATGTAGCAAAATATGATTTTAAAGACATTTTCGGGAAAAGCAATGCAATTACAGAGTGCAAAAACATCGCAAAACGTATGTCAAAATCAAATTCTTCGGTACTTATAACGGGAGAGACAGGTACGGGGAAAGAATTGTTTGCTCAGGCAATACACAACAATTCCCTTAGAAAAGAATATCAGTTTGTAGCGGTTAATTGCGGGGCATTTCCTGAAAGCCTGTTGGAAAGCGAGCTTTTTGGCTATGAAGAAGGTGCTTTCACAGGAGCCAGAAAGGGAGGAAAGCCGGGATTATTTGAACTTGCTCACAAGGGAACTCTCTTTCTTGATGAAATTACGGAAATGCCAATGAGTCTACAGGTTAAGCTGCTTAGAGTTTTGCAGGAACGGGAAGTCGTCAGGCTTGGCGGTGACAGAATAATTGATGTTGATATAAGAATTATAGCAGCAACAAATAAAGGAATAAAAGAAATGGTAGAAATGGGTGAATTCAGACAGGATCTTTTTTACCGGCTCAATGTGCTTCCTCTTAAAATACCGCCTCTCAGGGACAGGAGAGAAGATATAATCGGTCTTGTGGAGTATATGAAGACGACATTTGACAGTGAGTTTACATTAACAGAAAGGGCAAAGGAGTTTCTGAGTGAATACAGCTGGAACGGAAACGTAAGAGAGCTTAGAAATTGTGTGGAGTACCTGGTCAATTTGGGATTGAATGAAATAGATGACAAGGATATACCCATCGATTACGAAGACAGAGCAATAGGTACAAAACTGTTTTTACCGGAACAGGATGCAATGACTGAATTCCTTGAGAATACAGGAGGGAATCTTAGAAAATATATATTTGTACTTGAAGAATTAAAAAATGCCTATATCAACAATAAACGCATCGGAAGGAGAAGCATAAGTGAAATAGCCAGGAAAAAGAACATTTTTATAAGTGAACAGGAAGTAAGAACAGTTTTATTAAATCTGGAAAGATATAAAATGGCTGAGATAAATACGGGCAGAGGCGGAACAGTAATAACAGATTTCGGAATTAAAGCCTTAAACTATTTATCAAAGGGTTAAACTGTACGCATTCCCGTCCCTTTTAACCCGCTAATATAAACTGACTGTGCAAAAATTAAAGACAGTATTATAATAACTATGAAAATTGAGGACTTAATTTTTTTAAAAAGCGACCCATAAATGGCACGGTTTATGCATATAATTTATTAAGTATTTATGTTTTTTTTTGCTGTTAGGAAATTACTGCTTATAGTCAAAAATTTTTTCCTTAATAAGTTTCCGACTGTGAATAGTATCGGCTGCATAATTACAATATTCTTGGTTATATATTATTTATTGTGTACATGTATAAATTAAAGGAGGGCACAAATTGAAAAAATTAATGACAGGTAATGAAGCTGTTGCGCAGGGAGCCTATGAAGCAGGTGTTCATTATGCGGCAGCTTATCCGGGTACGCCAAGCACGGAAATATTAGAAAATATTGCTCCCCACAAGGAAATTATTGCCGAGTGGGCACCAAATGAAAAGGTGGCGGTGGAATCTGCCGCAGGAGCTTCTATTGCGGGAGCAAGGACGCTTTCGGCAATGAAGCATGTGGGGCTTAATGTTGCTGCCGACCCGTTTTTTACCATGGGCTATATAGGAATAAACGGCGGTATGGTGGTTGTAAGTGCTGATGATCCGGGACTTCACTCTTCACAAAATGAACAGGATAACAGATACTATGCCAAGATGGCAAAGGTTGCAATGATAGAACCCAGCGACAGCCAGGAATGTAAGGATATGGTTAAGGACGCCCTGGAAATAAGCGAAAAATTTGATACAATGGTGTTGTTCAGAATGACCACAAGGCTGTGTCACAGCAAATCAATAGTAGAAACGGGAGAACGTACAGAAGTTCCCATTAAGCCATATGTTAAAAATACAAATAAAAACCTGATTGCACCTGCAGTTGCAAAACAGCTGCACCTGGTGGTAGAACAAAGACTGAAGGAACTTGAGAAGTTTTCAAATGAAACAGATTTAAACTATATTGAATGGAATGACAAAAAAGTAGGAGTAATTTCCGCAGGAGTTGCATACCAATACGCCAGAGAAATATTCGGTGACAGCGCCTCTTATTTGAAAATAGGTTTTACCTACCCTCTTCCAATGGAAAAAATAAAGAAATTTGCAGAACAGGTTGGAACGCTTTATGTGGTTGAAGAACTTGAACCCTTTATGGAGGAACAAATAAAAGCAGCAGGTATAGATTGTATAGGAAAAGACAAAATTCCAAACACCTGGGAGCTTAATCCGGATATAGTCGAAAAGTCATTGTTTGGAACTGAAAAAGCAACTATCGATTATGATAAAACAACTGCTGTCGGAAGGCCTCCAACACTTTGTGCAGGATGTCCTCACAGAGCATTTTACTATGAACTGTCAAAGAAAAAGAATATTATGATTACAGGAGACATAGGCTGCTATACACTTGGAGGAACAGCTCCGCTAAATGCCATGGATACCTGTATCTGCATGGGAGCAAGCGTAAGCGCCGCTCATGGAGCTAAAAAGGTATTTGAAAAAAACAACGACAACAAGAGAGTAGTTGCTACAATCGGGGACTCTACATTCTTCCATTCGGGTATGACAAGCCTTTTGGATGTTGTCTATAATAAAAGCAATACTATAACATGCATACTGGATAACAGAATAACTGCCATGACAGGTCATCAGGAAAACCCTGGTACCGGCTATACCCTTCAGGGAGAAGAAGCTTATATCACTGATATTCCGGAAGTTGTAAAAGCTTTGGGAATAAAACATATAAGGACCGTTAACCCACTAAATAGTGCCGAAACGAAAGAAGCTATCGACTGGGCACTGGCACTGGAGGAACCTTCTGTAATAATATCAAGGTATCCATGTGCGCTTAAGAGCTATTCTGAACATGATCTGAATGAATTCGGACCTATAAAGGGAGTATGTGAGGTAAATCAGGAAGTGTGTATCGGATGTAAGAAGTGTGTGGGAACAGGATGTCCGGCAATACACTTTAAAAAAGAAATTAAAAAATCTTCAATTAATAAAGTTCAATGTGTAGGCTGTAAATTATGTGCGCAGGTATGTCCTGTAAAAGCTATAAGTAAGGTGGGTGAATGATTATGAATAAAAATATTTTATTAGTAGGAGTCGGAGGACAAGGAACTATCCTTGTAAGCAAAATATTATCCACAGGTCTTTTGGAAGCAGGGTATGATGTGAAAATGTCTGAAATACACGGCATGGCTCAAAGAGGAGGCAGTGTCTCAACTCAGGTGAGATATGGAGAAAAGGTGTATTCACCGATTATAGGCATAGGTACGGCAGACATTCTTGTGTCCTTTGAAAAAATGGAAGCTTTGAGGTGGCTTGAATACCTGAAGCCTGAAGGTGTGGTTGTAATAAATGATTATGAGATTCCATCAGCACCGATACTTTCAGGTAAAGAAAATTATCCTCAGGGTATAATTGAATTGATTGAAAGCAAGGCTGATACACGAGTTATCAATGCCGCCGAAACAGCAGAAAAGCTTGGGAGTGACAAGGTAATGAACGTGGTGCTTTTGGGTGCATTGGTTAAATTGATGAACCTGACTGATATTGATTGGGACAAGGCAATAAAAGATACGGTTAAGGAAAAATTTGCAGATGTAAACATTAAGGCACTGCATGCCGGAATGGATAGTGTTGTATGCTCAAAGACGGGCTGCTGAACATTTTAATAATTGACGAGAGAGGAAATATATGGGCTATAAAATATTGGCAATAAATCCGGGATCAACTTCCACAAAAATATCCCTGTATGAAGATGAAAAAGAAATATTTACGGAAAAATTAGAACATCCGCTGGATGTAATTGAAAAGTTTGAAAATGTAGAAGATCAGCTTCATATGAGAAAAGAATTGGTTATGGAGGTTTTAAAAGAAAAGAAATTTGATATTAAAGAATTATCTGCAGTAGTAGCAAGAGGAGGAATGCTTCCTCCTGTTAATCCCGGAGCATATATGATTAACGAATTAATGGTTGACAGGGTTGAGAACCGTCCGGTTATGGAACATGCATCAAACCTTGCCGCGCCTATTGCCTTTGAAATTGCCAGACAGGTTGGTGTTCCTTCATATATATATGATTCTGTCATGTCTGATGAACTGCCTGACATTGCTCATATATCCGGAATGCCTGATCTTCCCAGAACAAGCTCAAGCCATGTGCTCAACACCAGAGCAATGGCAATAAAGGCTTCTGAGGAGCGAGGTAAAAAATATGAGGACATGAATATAATTGTTGCACATTTGGGCGGCGGAATTTCCATTAATATTCATGAAAAAGGAAGAATAGTGGATTTGGTTTCGGATGACGAAGGTCCATTCTCTCCTGAAAGGGCAGGCAGAGTTCCCTGCAGGGAATTAATCAATCTTTGCTATTCAGGTAAATATGACAAGAAAACCATGCAGAGGAAACTCAGGGGAAATGGCGGATTAAGGGCATATCTCAACACAATAGATGTAAGAGATGTAGAAAAAATGATTGCCGAAGGCAATGAATACGCAAAATTAATATTTGATGCAATGGCTTATCAGATTGCAAAAGGCATAGGAGAGCTTGCAACGGTAACAGAGGGCAATGTGGATGTCATAATACTCACCGGCGGTATTGCCCACTCTAAAATGCTTACCGACAAAGTAACAAAAAGGGTAAGCTTCATAGCTCCGGTAGAAATTTTAGCAGGAGAAAATGAAATGGAAGCCCTCGCCCTGGGCGCCCTTCGTGTTCTACGAGGACAAGAACAGGCAAGAGAATACACAGCAGAAGTAGATTCAAGAAAATAAATATCATAAAAAAACTCCCAAAGCTCCTATATATGGGAGTTTTTTTATTTTTATATTTTGACATATGGATTTGGACGTGGTATAATCATTCAAAAAAAATAGTAATAAAACAGAAAATAAAATTCAATTTTAAGGGTGACGAGATGGAGAATCAATTAAAGGAAAAGTATGGTTTGCTTACAGCCATTTCCATGGTTGTGGGCATAGTTATCGGAAGCGGTGTTTTTTTTAAAGCGGAAGCTGTATTAAAGGCTACGGGCGGCAACATGCCATTAGGTATTGCTGCCTGGGTTATTGTCGGACTTATTATGATTATTTGTTCATATTCATTTGCCACACTGGCAACTAAGTATGAAAGAGTCAATGGGGTGGTTGATTATGCGGAGATGACCGTGGGCAGCAAGTATGGTTACTATGTGGGATGGTTTATGGCAATAATTTATAACCCTACAATAACCTCAGTATTAGCGTGGGTTTCTGCCAGATATACCTGTGTTCTTCTCGGATGGGATATTACCGGAGGAGCGTGTATGACCATCGCCTGTTTTTACCTGGTGGCAAGCTACGCTATGAATGCACTTTCTCCAATAATTGCGGGAAAATTTCAAGTTGGAACTACTGTAATAAAGCTCATTCCTCTAATGCTTATGGCAGTTGTGGGTACTATAGTCGGTTTGTCAAATGGCATGACTGTAAGAAATTTTACAAATGTGCCTGTCACTGATACCGGCAATGGAGGCGGACTTTTTGCATCCGTAGTGGCTGTAGCTTTTGCATATGAAGGCTGGATTTTAACAACATCAATTAATGCCGAATTAAAGGATTCAAAGAAAAACCTACCAAAGGCTCTTATTCTCGGTTCACTCATAGTAGTCTTTGTATATATTTTTTATTATATTGGCCTTGCCGGTGCGGTTACTACCGAGACACTCATGGAGAGCGGTCAGGAGGGAGCAAAGCTTGCCTTTCAAAACATATTTGGCACAGTTGGAGGATCATTAATTTTTGTGTTTGTAATCATATCATGTTTAGGCACGTTAAATGGTCTTATGTTAGCCTGCACCAGGGGAATGTATGCACTTGCTGCACGTGGCAGAGGCTTTATGCCCAAGACTTTCAGGCAAGTTGACAGCATAACCAATATGCCCACGAACTCTTCGACATTCGGGCTGCTGCTTTGTGCTTTCTGGTTATTATATTTTTATGGTGCTAATCTTACTGATCCATGGTTTGGTGTTTTTTGTTTTGATACATCGGAGCTTCCTATTGTGACACTTTATGCAGCTTATATTCCGATTTTTTTTATGGTAATCAAGAAAGAAAAAGATTTCAGCATATTTAAACGCTTCATTATGCCGTTTTTATCCATATTAGGCTGTGTGTTTATGGTAGTTGCCGCATGCCTTGCACACGGCAAGGCTGTTATCTACTACCTGATAGTATTTGCAGTAATCATGCTGATTGGGGTTAGGTTCAGCAATGCTAAAAATGAAAGCGGAGATGAAAACTTATAAGAATTCGCAGCGAAGATAAATAATAAGTGTGATGATTGATACGGATGTTCTTATAGCCGTCCTAAATGTAAATGGTGAGATCAAAGGGTGTCAAGGGGATGGGGTTGTTGACACCCTTTTCCCCTGACACTTTAATTATTTAAGTTTGTATTACCTGCGATACGAATCCTTTTTGGTTTGTTGTTTAGTTATCTAAATAAGATTCCGTCCACGAATGGATCGTATGATCCGGATGGTAAGCAGCAATAGTATCAGGACAGCTGCAACAACTACAATTGGTGTAAAATATCCGAAGTTCCTGTTTAAATATCCTTGAACACTGTCTGATAATGATACTTTCTTTTTAGAGTAAAGAGTGAAGAAAAAATCTTCTTCTGGCAATTTTTCTAAATATGCTGTATAAATATTATTATCATCTTTCTTTAGTTCAATGCTGCTGTTTATTATATAGGGCGCTTCCTCAGGAGCAATAATTTTAATGTTCAAGTTTTTAAAATCTTTCCAATTTCTTGCCGGATTTAAAATATAATCGTATGTATATTGGGGTTCCGGGGTTTTTCTTCTATCCATTGTGCCTTTAGAATTATAGCGGACACTTACATTTTTTTTAGAGTTTTCAGGAAAATCAACTGTATAAATTAGCACCATTATTCGAGCAGATCTAATTTGAGACATAATATCATCTTCTGAACAAATTCCTGAATTTTTATCTAAATTTTCATCTAAGCTTTGTGCATAAATGTTATAAAGAGAAATATTTGATATATTACTAATATCGTTTTTTAAATTAGAATCAGTATAATCCATTAAATAAGCTTCAACGTTTTTCTCTTCTGCGAACGTTTCATATTTAATAAGGTCTGTTTCTTCTTCAAGTCTTCCATCAGCATAACCTTTAAAATCAAAATCAATATCTTCGCCTATAACATATATTTCCATAGGCCTTTTTTCACCGATACTTGAACCTATTCTAATATGGCTGCCATCTCGTTCAAAATAATTATACCCATTAAAAATGATTTTAGTTTTCTCAGGGTTGAAATTAAAGGTTACAGCAAAATAAGCCTTATCATCATTAGATGTTACATTAAATTTATAGAGTTTCCCTGTTTCATCGCCTTTGAAATTATTGGCAGCATATTTCTTATCTGTAATTGATTTTAATATAGTATCAATATTAAAATCTGTGTTTTCAGGCTCCCTAAAAGGATATCCTGATTCCTGCACAATATCTCCCATGTATAGTTTATATGGAATATTTTCATCATCGGCAGTTATAAAAATATCATCAGCTATATTGTCGTTATTTCTACTTATGAAAGGGAATGCCATTTGTACGGAAATACTTTCATTTGATGGATTTTCCATTTCATACTCAGCTGTTACATTAGCACTTGGAGAATATGAATCATCATAATCTTTTGTAAAATCAAACAACAAATTTTCATTTAATATCTTAACCGGAGTATTTTTATCTACTGCAATAATGCCTGCTGAAGGATAATCTGTCCAATATGTTGGTGCTGAATTAGCATATGTAATTGTGTTAATCAATAAAATAAAAATCACTATTAATACAACTTTACTTTGTTTCTTCAATATATCACCACCTATACTATAGACGTAAATAAATTAATAAAGTTTCTACTATATATTATTATATAACAAATTAATCATAATGTCATTATGTAGTGTTAGTGCAGGTGAGTAAGTGAATGGGTTATATTTTAGTAGGGAATTCTCTATAAATGAATAAGGAGGTGCCTAAGAAATGTCAGTAAATACATTTATTGATAATGCAAAGGTTATGGCGAAGGGGCAGAATTAAGATATATTTTTATATTACCTATCCGATAAAAAAATAAAATCATAAATTATCCTTATTTCAACCAGAGAGTTGAGCGTTTGCTCAACTCTCTGGTTTTTTTATTTCCCACCTAATGGTAGGACGCACCGATTTTGAATTGAAATGTAACGAACAATAAGAAATTACAATCGGTAATGTACGTATTATAACGAACATTATATTAATTTTTAAAATAAATTGTCACATTTTTGTTGACTTTGATTTTTGTTTTTGTTATCATGTATTTGAAAATATAATAAAGAAACCAAGGGGAAGGTACTATGAGTTTTGAAGTCAGAAGAGTTTATGTGGAAAAAAAACAGGGTTTTGAGGCGGAAGCATTAAAATTAAAAGCTGATTTTACAGAAAACCTGCAGTTGAATAACCTGAAGAATGTTCGTGTATTGAACAGATATGATGTTTCTAATTTGAATGATGATGATTTTCAAAAGGCGGTAAAAACTGTTTTTTCAGAAAGCAATCAGGATTGTGTTTATGAAGAAATAGATTTTGGTGAAAATGTTGTTGCGGTTGAATACCTGCCTGGGCAGTATGACCAGCGGGCGGATTCTGCGGCTCAGTGTATACAGATAATTACGGGAAAAGAAAAGCCTGTCGTTAAGTATGCAAAGGTAATTGTGCTTGAAGGAAGCATGACAAAAGAAGAAATAGAAAAAATTAAAGAATACTATATTAATCCTGTTGATTCAAGAGAGGCTGATTTAAAAAAGCCGGATACTTTAGAGGAAAAATATCCTGAAGCAGCAGAGGTTGAAGTTGTGGAAAATTTTATAAATGAATCCGAGGAAGGATTGGAAAAATTCCGTGTTTCAAGGGGTCTTGCCATGAGTTTTGAGGATTTGCTTTTTTGTAGAGAATATTTTAGGAATATTGAAAAAAGAAATCCGTCTATTACCGAAATAAAGGTTATTGACACCTATTGGTCAGACCATTGCAGACACACTACCTTTTCCACAGTAATTGAAAATATTGAATTCGAAAAGGGAAAAACAACTGAAAATATTAAACAGACATATGAAGAATATATTAATGCAAGAAAATTTGTGTACGGAGACAGGGATAAGGATATTTCGCTGATGGATCTGGCGACCATAGGGGCAAAGGAGCTGAGAAAACAAGGATTGCTTGAAGACCTGGAGGTTTCTGACGAAATAAATGCATGCAGCATTGTCATAAATGTAGATGTTAACGGAAAAGATGAAGAATGGCTTTTGATGTTTAAGAATGAAACTCACAATCATCCCACAGAAATTGAACCCTTCGGAGGTGCAGCTACATGTCTGGGAGGAGCCATAAGAGACCCGCTGTCAGGGCGTTCCTACGTATATCAGGCAATGAGAATATCCGGAAGTGACGATCCCAGAGAAAGTATTGCAAATACACTTGCCGGCAAGCTTCCCCAGAGGAAAATATCTACAGAAGCAGCGGCAGGCTATAGCTCCTACGGAAATCAAATAGGACTTGCAACGGGATTTGTGAATGAAGTATATCATCCTGCTTATGTTGCTAAAAGAATGGAAGTTGGAGCGGTTATTGCGGCAGCTCCCAGAATCAATGTGAAAAGAGAAACTCCGGGAATGGGCGATGTTATAATTCTGTTAGGAGGAAGGACAGGCAGGGATGGTCTTGGGGGAGCAACAGGCTCTTCCAAGGAGCATACCGAAGAATCCATATTGTTGTGTGGTTCTGAGGTTCAAAAGGGTAATGCCCCCACCGAAAGAAAAATTCAAAGGCTTTTCAGGAATCCTGAAGTCAGCAGAATGATAAAAAGATGCAATGATTTCGGAGCAGGGGGAGTATCTGTTGCCATTGGTGAATTGGCTGATGGGCTTGATATAAATCTTGACCTAATTCCGAAAAAATATGAGGGGCTGGACGGAACGGAACTGGCTATTTCAGAGTCACAGGAAAGAATGGCAGTTGTAGTGAAAAAAGAAGATGCAGAGAAATTTAACGAGTATGCTCACGAGGAAAATCTTGAATCAACTGTTGTGGCTGTAGTTACTGATGACAGAAGATTGAAAATGGACTGGAGAGGTAAGACAATATTAAACATCAGCAGGGATTTTCTTGACACAAATGGTGTTAAACAAAGAGTGAGTGCAGTTGTAAAAGAGCCTGATGAGGTATTTCAGGAAGAGTACGTAAGAAATGAAGATTTTAGATACAGATGGATTAGTAATCTTATGGACTTGAACGTTGCATCTCAAAAAGGCTTAATTGAAAAATTTGATTCAACGGTGGGTGCAGGAACTGTGTTAATGCCATTTGGAGGGAGAAACCAGCTGACTCCCGCCGAAGGAATGGCAGCTAAAATACCTGTTTTAAATGGAGAAACCAACACGTGCTCTCTGATGTCTTATGGATTTGATCCTTATTTATCTTCCATGAGCCCCTATCACGGAGCAATGTATGCGGTTATACATTCAGCGGCAAAAATAGTTGCCATGGGTGGAGACTATAAGAATATAAGGTTAACTTTCCAGGAATATTTTGAAAAGTTAAATAATGATCCGGAAAAATGGGGAAGACCTCTAAGCGCCCTGCTGGGTGCGTACAAGGCTCAGCACGAGCTGGGGATTCCTGCCATAGGCGGCAAGGACAGCATGTCCGGAACATTTGAGGATATAAGTGTTCCGCCAACCCTTATAAGTTTTGCTGTAGCTACAGAAAACGTCAGAAATGTAATATCCCCGGAATTTAAAAAACCCGGAAGTAAGGTTTTGCTTGTAAGAATTAAAAGAGATTCCAATAACATGCCGGATTTTGAGGATATTAAAATAAAATATTCTGCAATATATGAGGCTGTAAAATCAGGCGCTGTGCTCAGTGCTCACACTGTAGGCAAGGGGGGCATGGCGGCCGCTGTAAGCAAGATGGCTCTGGGAAATGAAATAGGATTTGAAATTGGCAGCAAGAGTTTGTTTGTACCAAGAATATGGTTTGAAGAATATTATGGAGATATTCTGCTTGAGGTAAAAAGAAGGTCAAAAATATTTAATGAGGATGTAAATGGAATATATGAAATAGGGTACACTGTTCCTGAAAAACATATAGTTGTAAATAATATTGATATATCGCTGGAAAAAATCAGAAATGTATGGCTGAAGCCCTTGAATGATATTTATCCTGTGAAGTCAGACGAGAGCGGGCAAATAGAAAGCTTTTCAACTCCTGAAAAAATCAGGCATAAAAGGAAATCAAAGACAAAGGCAGCAAGTCCAAGAGTATTTATTCCTGTATTTCCCGGAACTAACTGTGAATATGATACTATGAGAGCTTTTGAAAGAGCAGGAGCCGAGACAGAACTATTTGTATTTAATAATTTAAGTCCATTAAATGTTAAGGAGTCCATCGAAGAAATGAACAGGCGTATACGCCAGTCGCAGATAATTGCATTTCCGGGAGGGTTTTCCGCAGGAGATGAGCCTGAAGGTTCCGGGAAGTTTATAGCTGCAGTTTTCCGCAATCCGCTTTTAAGTACAGCGGTAATGGATTTGCTTAATAACAGGGATGGACTGATACTTGGTATATGCAACGGATTCCAGGCTTTAATCAAGCTGGGTCTTGTTCCCTTCGGTGAAATTGTGGATATAAAGGAGTATTATCCTACTCTTACCTACAATAAAATTTCACGTCACGTATCCACATTTACAAATACTAAAGTGGTGAGCAGTTTGTCACCATGGCTGAGCCTGTGCAGGGAAGGGGATGTTCACTGCCTTCCGGTTTCTCACGGTGAGGGAAGATTTGTGGCAAATGATGAATGGATTAAGGAATTAAAACAAAAAGGTCAGATAGCAACTCAGTATGTGGATGAATTAAATAACCCAACTTATGACGGATTTTTCAACATAAATGGTTCTGTTCATGCAATAGAGGGAATTACCAGTCCTGACGGAAGAGTTTTTGGTAAGATGGCTCATTCCGAGCGCCTGGACAGTGATTTATATAAAAATATTCCGGGTAAAAAAGATCAGCGTATTTTTGAATCCGGTGTAAAATATTTCAAATAACAGGAGGTAATATGAAGGCAGCAATTGTAATGGGAAGTGATTCAGACTTCCCGATAGTTGAAAAAGGGTACAAACTATTAAAAGACTTTGGAGTTGATGTAACTGTGAGGGTTATTTCTGCACACAGAACTCCTGACGAAGCCATAAGCTTTGCCAAAAATGCGGAAAAAAACGGATATGAGCTAATAATAGGAGCCGCAGGTAAGGCAGCACATCTGCCCGGTATACTGGCCGGATGTACACCTCTTCCTGTAATAGGACTTCCTATAAAATCTTCGGAACTGGATGGGATGGATGCGCTTTTGTCCATAGTACAGATGCCTCCGGGAGTGCCGGTTGCAACAGTTGCAATAAATGGATCGGATAATGCTGCTCTTCTTGGTATTCAGATTCTTTCGGTAAAGTACCCGGAGCTTAGAGAAAAATTCAAGGAATATAAACAACAAATGGCCGATAAGGTATTTGAAAAAAATAAAAAACTAAATGATAAACTGATGGAGGGTTAAGATGAAAAAGCTGGAAATGTTATACGAAGGAAAAGCAAAAAAAGTTTTTAAAACAGAAGATGAAAAAAAATATATTGTAGAATACAAGGATGATGCAACTGCATTCAACGGCGAGAAAAAAGGAACTATTGTGGGAAAAGGCGTTGTAAATAACAAGATGTCCGCTGCACTGTTTGCCTTGTTAGAGAAGGAAGGCATTCCAACTCACCAGCTTGAGCTTTTAAATGACAGGGAATCACTGGTCAAAGCCGTAAAAATTCTTCCTCTTGAGGTTATCGTAAGAAATGTGGCGGCAGGGTCTCTTTCTCAGCGCTTAGGAATTGAAGAGGGTGTTCCCATGAAAGAAACGGTGCTTGAATTTTCATATAAAAATGATGAATTGGGTGATCCCATGATTAATGACTACCACATTAAGGCAATGGGTTTTGCAACTGATGAGCAGCTTGAAGCAATTAAGAAGTATGCGTTAAAGATAAATGAAATATTAAAGAAATTCTTCCTGGAAATTAACATTAAATTAATAGATTTCAAACTTGAATTCGGTCTTTACGATGGTCAGGTAATTCTTGCGGATGAAATCTCTCCCGATACATGCAGGCTGTGGGATGCGGATACCAACAAAAAACTGGATAAGGACAGATTCAGACGAGACATGGGCGGAGTTGAAGAGGTGTATCAGGAGGTTCTGTCAAGAATCAGCACTAAACAAGAATAAGACTTGCAAAGGAGACAATATGTGCTTTGAATTAATAGATGATGACAAGCTTCATGAGGAATGTGGAGTTGTGGGATTGTATACAGATGATCATAAGGCGGCATCCCAGCTTATATATTACGGCTTATTTGCACTTCAGCACCGTGGACAGGAAAGTGCGGGTATTGCAATTCATACAGGGAATAAAATCGAATATCACAAGGATATGGGGCTTGTTCAGGATGTGCTCACACATGAAGTTATTAACAGACTTTCGGGTGATATAGCCATAGGTCATGTACGTTATTCCACAACCGGGGAAAGTGAAAAACAAAATGCACAGCCCCTGGTAGTAAGGTACAAGGAAGGCTCAATTGGGCTGGCACACAATGGTAACCTGGTAAATGCTGACTCCATGAGAAGCATACTTGAAGATACAGGTGTAATATTTCAGACATCAACGGATTCTGAGGTTGTTGCAAATATGGTTGCGAGGCATCACAAGGGAGACATAGTTAAATCCATAAAAAATGTTACCGAAATGGTTAAGGGAGCCTATGCCTTCGTGTTTATGACTGAAAAAGAATTAATAGGTGTGAGAGATAACTTTGGGTTAAGACCTCTGTGTCTCGGAAAAAGGCCTGACGGGTATATTTTAGCTTCTGAAAGCTGTGCCATCAGCGCTATGGGAGGAGAATTCATAAGAGATATAGAGCCGGGAGAAATAGTTGTTATAAATGAAAATGGTGTGGAAAGCATTAAAAGCACAAAATATGCACAAAAGAAGCTGTGTATATTTGAGCATGTGTACTTTGCCAGACCGGACACCAATCTTGACGGAGTGAATGTTTATCAGACCAGGTACAATTCCGGGAGACTCTTGGCTCAGGAATCACCTGTAAAAGCAGACCTGATATTTTCTGTTCCCGATTCGGGAACTCCTGCTGCCATAGGCTATGCTGCGGAGCTTGGCATACCCTTCGGTCTTGGTCTGATTAAAAACAGATATGCCAAGCGTACCTTTATTGAACCAATACAGGAGCTAAGAGAGCAGGGGGTTAAGACCAAGCTCAGCGTACTGAAAGAGCTTGTAAAGGATAAAATTGTTGTAATGGTTGATGACAGCATTGTAAGGGGAACAACAACAAAACAGATTGTCAGCATGGTTAAGGAAGCAGGAGCAAAAGAGGTTCATGTGAGAATTGCCTCACCTCCTGTAACGCATTCATGCTTCTTCGGTATCAACACACCTGATCGTAATAAATTAATAGGTGCAAATAAAACTATCGAAGAAATAAAGGAATTTATCAATGCTGACAGTATATATTATTTGAGCCTGGAAGGACTGGTTAAATCAACAGATTCAGAAAACAGCTACTGTCTTGCATGCTTAAACGGAGATTATCCAATGGAAGTTCCAAACCAAAATCAAGAATGTTAAACTATAAGGAGAAAATATGCTAACATATAAGGATTCCGGTGTGGACAAACATGCCGGTTACGAAACTGTAAGGTTAATCAAGGATTATGTAAAAAAAACATATACTAAGGGCGTTATGTCAGATATCGGCGGTTTTGGAGGTATGTTTGCCATTGATAAAAATGAATATGAGGAGCCTGTTCTTGTATCCGGTACAGATGGTGTAGGTACAAAGCTCATGATTGCCTTTAAAACTGATATTCATGATACAATAGGAGAAGACGCGGTTGCCATGTGTGTTAATGATGTAATATGTCAGGGAGCTAAACCGTTATTTTTTCTGGATTACATTGCAACGGGAAAATTAGAACCGAAAAAAGCATCTGATATAGTGAAGGGTGTGGCAAGCGGGTGCATCAAGGCCGGAGCTGCTCTTATAGGAGGAGAAACAGCGGAAATGCCCGGGCTTTATTCAGAGGGTGAATATGATATAGCCGGGTTTTGTGTCGGAATAGTTGACAGGAAAAAAATAATTGACGGTTCCAAAATTGCTGAAGGGGATATACTGATAGGCATACCTTCAAGCGGTATTCATTCTAACGGATATTCTCTTGTTAGAAAGGTGTTTTTTGACCATAAAAAATATGATGTAAATGAATATATTCAGGAACTTGGCTGTACACTTGGGGAAGCTTTAATGATTCCCACAAGAATTTATCCAAAGCTGATAATGGATTTAATCTCAAAATTTGAAATTAAAGGAATGTCTAATATTACCGGGGGTGGTTTTTATGAAAATATCCCCAGAATGTTCCCCGAAGGAATAACTGCCGATATTGAAACTAAGAATATCTGTGTTCCTCCGATATTTAACCTTATACAAAAGGAAGGAAGCATTGATATTGAAGAAATGTATTCCACCTTTAACATGGGAATAGGTATGGTGCTTACTGTGGCTCCGGAAATATCGGATAAAATTATTGACTATTTAAAGAATGCGGGAGAGAACCCTGTCATAATTGGGAGGACTGTAAAAAGGGAAGGCGGTCTTAAAATATGCTACAGCTAAAAATCGGCGTGCTAATTTCAGGCTCGGGTACAAATCTGCAGTCCCTTATTGACAATACAGAAAAGGGATTTATAAATGCGGAAATATCCGTAGTTATTTCCGACAGGGAAAATGCCTATGGACTGGAAAGGGCAAGACAGCACGACATAGATGCGGTCTGTTTAAACCGGAAAAAATATAACAGCCTTGAAAATTATAACGATGCAATAATTGAGGAGCTGAGATCTCACGGCGTGGATTTGGTGGTGCTGGCAGGATATCTGAAAATACTGTCGCCTGAATTTATAAAAAGCTATCGAAATAAGATTATAAACATTCATCCTTCACTTATACCTTCTTTTTCCGGAAAGGGATACTACGGGCTGAAGGTGCATGAAGCTGTTATAAGCTATGGAGTTAAAGTGAGCGGTGCAACTGTGCATTTCGTTGACGAAGATGCTGATACCGGACCTGTTATACTTCAAAAAACCGTTGAAGTGGAGTATAATGATACTCCGGAATCATTACAGCAAAGGGTATTAAAAATAGAACATGAAATACTGCCCCTGGCGGTGAAGTATTTCTGTGAGGGAAGACTGGAGATAACGGGAAGAAAAGTTAAAATAAAAGGACTATAAACAAAGGAGTTGGAGTATGAGAGCCTTAATAAGTGTATCAGATAAAACAGGTGTTGTAGAGTTTGCAAAAGAACTTCAGAAGCTGGGAATTGAGATAATATCAACAGGAGGAACACATAAAGCCCTTGAAGCAGCAGGGATTAGTGTAACAGGAGTTTCAGAGATAACCGGGTTTCCTGAATGTCTGGACGGAAGAGTGAAGACACTTCACCCTAAAATTCACGGAGGACTTCTGGCAATGCGTTCAAACCCTCATCATATGAAGCAGCTTGCCGATTTAGGTATTGAACCCATAGATATTGTGGCGGTTAATTTATATCCTTTCAAACAAACAATACTAAAAGATACAGTAACAAGAGAAGAAGCAATTGAAAACATAGACATAGGAGGTCCAACTATGCTTCGTTCGGCGGCAAAGAACTATCAGGACGTGGCAGTTGTCGTGGACCCGACAGACTATGATAAGGTAATTGAAGAATTAAGAGCAGCCAATGAGGTGTCTTTGGATACTAAATTCTATTTATGTTCAAAGGTATTTGAACATACTGCACATTATGATGCATTAATATCTTCATATATGAAAAAGGAAAGAAAAGACGAGAGCATGTCTGAAACAATTACTTTAACCTATGAGAAGGTTCAGGACATGCGTTATGGCGAAAATCCCCATCAAAAAGCAGCATTTTACAAGGAAGTTGCTGCAAACAGGGGACTTTTATCCTCTGCATTGCAGCTTCACGGTAAAGAGCTTTCCTTCAACAATATTAATGACACTAACGGCGCCCTTGAACTGCTGAAGGAATTTCAGGAGCCTGCCGCTGTTGCCTGCAAGCACTCAAATCCATGCGGAGTAGGAACAGCTGAAAATATTTATGATGCATATATGAAGGCATTTAATGCAGATCCAACATCAATTTTTGGTGGAATTGTGGTATTCAACAGGGAAGTGGACGAAAAAACCGCAGAAGAAATAAACAAAATATTTGTTGAAATAATTGTCGCTCCTTCATATTCTGAGGAAGCTTTGAAAATTCTTGAGAAGAAGAAAAATATAAGACTGCTGGTTCTGGAAAATATACTGCAGAGACAAGCTGAAAATTCCTATGACTTAAAAAAGGTTGCAGGAGGACTACTTGTCCAGACAATTGACTCAAAGCTTTTTCCGGATGATGAGAAAATAGAAGAAATAAAGACGGTTACTAAGAAGCAGCCTTCAGAACAGGAAAAGAAAGATATGCTCATGGCGTGGAAAATAGTGAAGCATACAAAATCAAATGCCATTGTAATTGTTAAAGGCGGTCAGTCCGTAGGAATAGGTCCCGGACAAGTAAATCGAATATGGGCATGCAGGCAGGCTATAGAGCATGGAATTGAATTTTTAGGAAAGGAAAGCTTGAAAGGAGCTTCACTTGCATCAGATGCCTTCTTCCCGTTCCCAGACTGTGTGGAAGAGGCTGCTAAAGCCGGTATAACCGCAATAATTCAGCCAGGCGGCTCATTGAAGGATGATGAATCAATTAAAGAATGTGATAAAAACAATATGTCGATGCTGTTTACGGGCATGAGACATTTTAAACATTAGGAGGCACTATGAAAATTCTGGTGGTTGGAAGCGGTGCAAGGGAACATGCTATTTGCTGGAAGTTAAATCAGAGCAGCAGGGTTTCGGAAATATTCTGTGCTCCGGGAAATGCAGGTATATCTCAGATCGCTAAGTGTATAAGCATCAGCGCTGACAGTCTGAATGAGCTTGTTGATTTTTCGGTTTCAAATAGTGTTGACTTGGTTGTAATTGGACCGGAAGGTCCTTTGGTTGGCGGACTTGCAGATATGCTTACGGAAAAAAATATCAAGGTTTTCGGTCCCTGCAAAAAAGGGGCAAAATTAGAAGGAAGTAAGTCCTTTTCAAAGGACTTCATGAAGAAGTATAATATTCCCACGGCAAAATATGAATCTTACACAGATTTTAATGAAGCTCTAAAAGGATTGGAAAAATTCAATTTACCTCTTGTGGTAAAAGCAGATGGGCTTGCCGCAGGAAAAGGAGTTTTAATTTGCCAAACGAAGCAGGAAGCAGAGGATGCAATAAACAGCATCATGACAGAAAAACAGTTCGGTGATGCAGGCAGTAAAATTGTAGTGGAAGAATTCCTTGAAGGAACGGAGGCCTCTCTTCTTTGCTTCGTGGATGGTAAATCCATAATACCCATGGAAAGTGCAAGAGATTACAAAAAGGCATATGACTGTGATATGGGGCTTAACACCGGAGGCATGGGCTGCTTTTCACCTAACAACATATATACAGAAGAACTGAAAAAGTATATTTCTGAAAACATACTTGAAAAAACATTGCATGGATTAAAAAATGAAAATATAGACTTTAAGGGTGTATTGTTCATAGGTCTGATGGTAAATAATAATGAAGCAAAGGTGCTGGAATACAATACACGCTTTGG
>ENA-UOOR01002320-UOOR01002320.1-fermentation-metagenome-genome-assembly--contig:-NODE-2320-length-19491-cov-8.999949_pt1 | contig 19491 bp, 13 predicted proteins | sample MGYA00245780_ERZ724029 | MGnify/ENA primary metagenome ERZ724029 (study PRJEB28704, sample SAMN03018315) | fermentation metagenome | biome: anthropogenic terrestrial biome; feature: soil; material... | reverse complement strand
TCCATTTAATTGCCCGAACAAAAGGCCAAATGGATTTACAGTAACACTCTGATCTCCCGCCGCCATTGAAAGGTTAGCACATAGAAGAGTTAGGATTAAAGCTAATAAAATAATAGATACTTTTTTCATGATTTTACCTCCTTAAAACTATATAGATATATTGATTATATTACATTACATATTTTTGTCAACATTATTTAAATAATAATTTTATATATTGTTAATACGTTTGAAGATGGTTATTGTAGAATTCCCTCCTCCCTATTTTGTTATAAAGGTAAGATTTAATGGTAATCTTGTTCACCTTCTACTAAGCTTTAATAATAGCCCGTCTTACCGCTGAAGAGCATCTTCCATCGAATTAGTATGGTGAAGTGGTACTTGGCTATAACTGTATTATAATTCCGCATTCTAAACAAATTCTAAACAATTGCCATGGTTTTTATTATAGAAATCGCCTTTTTGAGACTAACGATCCATCTCTAAAATTCTTTACTCTAGGATTTTCAGATGCTTGCTGCGACTCGGTTAGCAATAGGAAACTTTATCTATCTTTACAGTTCAATGAAACAAGGGGCGCGAAAAACGCGCCCCTTATCTATAATAATTCTAATAGCCTTTACAAACTAGTTCCGAAGATCAGTCCTTACCGTTCTAATTCCACCACCGTAACACCCATACCACCTTCTCCGCTCTCTCCCCAGCGGTGCTTTTTCACTCGCGGATGCTTTTTCACAAAATCAGTAATCGCGGCTCGCAAAGCCCCTGTTCCCTTCCCGTGGATTAGCCGCACCCATGGTAACCCCACCAGTAAAGCCTCATCCAAATATTTATCGGTTAACTGCAAAGCTTCTTCCACCGTTAAACCTCTTAAGTCCAACTCGACCGAAATACTCTTGGCCTTTTCTTTGCCCAGTTCGGCAATGTTGATTTCACCCGGCTTTGGTCCCTTGTTCTCCTGAGTTGCCAGGGGTAATACTTTGGTCCGTTCCACCCAGATCCGAAGGGGACCCGCTTGCACGAGGGCAGACTCCTGATTAAGATCAAGGATTAAGCCTTCTTGTCCTAAGGTCGTAAGTTTAACTCTCATTCCAACTTCCAGTTCTCCATGAAAATCTACCCCCGATTGATCGGAAGGTTCCTCTAACTCCACCAGTCTTTCCTCCAGTTCTGCGCGGGCCATGTTTACCAGCTTGCTCCGCTCGTCCGGTGAAGAGGTTTCCTGTAAACTTCTAAGCAAATTCTCCATCTCCCGCCTGGTTTCCCGGACTAGAGAACGGGCTTCTTGGCGAGCTTCTTTCAGCAGCTGATCCCGCCGGGCCTTTATTTTCGAGAGTTCCGTATTCAACTCCTGCTCTTCTTTTTGCGCGCGAAGACGAAGCGAAGAAGCATCTCTGCGCTCTTGCTCAAGGAGGCTTCGTTCCTTAACAATTTCGCCAATCAGATCTTCCACTCTGCGTTCCCCGGGAGAAAGCAACTTCCTAGCCTTCTCGATGATGGCCTCGTTTAAACCCAAACGGGAAGCGATGGCAAAGGCGTTGCTTCGTCCGGGTAAACCGACTAATAAACGAAAAGTTGGCGCTAAAGTTTGCGGATCAAATTCCACCGAAGCATTTTGGACTCCCGGTGTATTATAAGCGAACACCTTTAAGTCTCCATAGTGGGTAGTAGCAATCGTCCTTACTCCCCGCCGGTGAAACTCCTCCAAAAGCGCAATCGCCAGGGTAGCTCCTTCCGCCGGGTCGGTGCCCGCTCCTAGTTCGTCAAGGAGAACCAGACTGGTCTCTGTTTGCGCCTGTTTTAAAATCGAAACGATATTAGTCATATGGGAGGAGAAAGTACTAAGGCTCTGTTCAATACTTTGCTCATCACCAATATCGCAATAAATCCCGGTAAAAATTCCCGTCTCCGACCCAGAACCAGCCGGCAGATGCAGACCCGACTGGGCCATCAAACTCAGCAAACCGACGGTCTTGAGACTAACGGTTTTCCCGCCGGTATTCGGTCCGGTAATCACCAAGGTATGAAAATCTTTGCCCAGTTCCAGATCAATGGGGACAACCTCCCCTGCAAGCAAAGGATGACGAGCAGCCAACAGACGAATGAAGCCTTGATTATTAATTAACGGCTCGGTCCCCCCCAGCGCCTGACTATAGCGGGCCTTAGCAAAAGCCAGATCAAGCCGGGCCAGGATCTGTAAATTAGCCAGGGCGGGAGTAGCCACTCCTCCCACTAAAGCGCTTAACGCGGCTAAGATCCTGGCTACTTCTTGTTCCTCTTCTGCCTCCACCTGCCGTAATTGATTATTAAGCTCAACGACCGCCATTGGTTCGACAAATAAGGTCGCGCCGCTAGCCGACTGATCATGCACAATCCCGGGGAGCGCCTGCTTATATTCTTGCTTGACCGGAATCACATAACGACCATTTCTCAGCGTAACCAATGCTTCCTGCAGATATTTTTGCGTCTCAGACCCACGAACTAAAGCATCCAGTTTATCTCGAACTCGATTCTGTAAGCTTCTGATCTGAGTTCTAAGCTTAGCTAATTTAGGGCTGGCATTATCTTTTACTTTGCCCTCCGGTTCAATCGCCCGGTCAATGGCCTGTTCTACGTGGGGAAAAGCCTCCAGTCCCGCCGCCAAACCGGCAAGTGTCGGAGAACTTTGTTTTTTCTCTTCTGAAAAAAAATCCTTCATCAAGCGTCCCGCGCGAAAAGTTTCTCCGATTGCCGCCAGTTCTTCCGGAGATAAGATACTGCCAATCCCAGCCTTTTTTAAAGGTTGTCGAAGATCGGCGATCCCCCCTAGGGGAATACGTTGGACACTTTGCCATAATTCTCGGGCTTCTGTCGTCTCTGCCTGCCACTTGTTAATCTCTTCCCGAACAATAGAAGGCTTCAGCGCAAGCGAGAGCTCTTTCCCTAATTCACTGCTCGCATAAGTAGACAATCGGGCAAGGATCTTATCAAACTCCAAGACCCGAAAAGTCTTATCATTCAACAGGATCGCCTCCTTGATCCCTGTTTATCTTTTTTAACCCACATCTTCTTTGGAGACAGGGTACACTAACGCTTCCTTTAATACCACATCCATCTCCTCGGCTAGTATAAACTGGAGTTTCCGAGCGACATTAGCCGGAATCTCCTCCAGATCTTTCTGGTTTTCCTTCGGAATTATTATTTTTTTGATCCCCGCCCGGTGGGCAGCTAACACCTTTTCTTTCAAACCACCGATCGGTAGCACTCTCCCTCTTAAGGTGATCTCACCGGTCATCGCCAGCTCACTACGTACCGGAACACCGGAAAGAGCCGAGACGACCGCCGTCGCCATGGTGATTCCGGCCGAAGGACCATCTTTCGGGATCGCTCCCTCAGGGACGTGAATATGGAGATCAGTATTCTCATGAAAATCCTCAAAAACCCCTAAAGACGAAGCCCGAGAACGGATATAACTCACCGCCGCCTGTGCCGACTCCCGCATCACTTCCCCTAATTTTCCAGTTAATAGCAATTGCCCTTTACCTTTAACTGCTGACACTTCAATGGTCAAGATCTCTCCACCCACTTCGGTCCAAGCCAGACCGGTAGCTACTCCTATCCGGTCATCCTCTTCCTTCAATCCGTAGCGGAATTTTGGAATCCCCAAGAATTTGTGGAGATTCTGTTTCGTAACACGCACCGGTTGTAGTTGGTTACTTACTAACTGGCGAGCAGTTTTCCGACAAATAGCAGCCAGTTCCCGTTCGAGATTTCTCACTCCCGACTCTCGGGTATATGACCTAATGACTTCAGAGAGAACCGTTTCTGTTAAGATAAGATTTTCTTCACCTATGCCATGCTGTTTGATCTGTTTAGGCAACAGGTGCTTCTTGGCAATCTCCACTTTCTCATCTTCTGTATAGCCGGCAATCTGGATGATCTCCATCCGATCAAGTAACGGACGGGGAATATTGTACATAGTATTGGCCGTTGTAATAAAAAATACTTTAGAAAGATCAAAACTAACTTCTAGATAATGATCGCCAAAGGCATTGTTCTGTTCCGGATCAAGAACTTCCAGTAATGCAGAAGAAGGATCCCCTCGGAAATCCGTCGTCATCTTATCAATCTCATCCAGGAGAAAAACAGGGTTTTTTGAGCCCACCTGCCGCATCGATTGAATAATCTTCCCGGGCATCGCCCCCACATAGGTGCGACGGTGACCTCTAATCTCCGCCTCATCTCTTACCCCTCCAAGGGAAAAGCGGACAAATTTTCGGTTCATCGCGCGCGCAATAGAACGAGCGAGCGAGGTCTTGCCCACCCCGGGAGGTCCCACTAAGCAAAGGATCGGACCTTTTAGTTCCGCAGTTAACTTACGAACGGCGAGAAAATCTAAAATTCGTTCTTTAACTTTATCTAACCCATAATGATCTTCATTCAGAATCTTCTCGGCCGCATCCAAGTCAAGATGATCATCAGTAAAAACACCCCATGGCAAAGAGAGTAGCCAGTCAAGATAATTACGCACGACGACGGCCTCAGCGACCAGCGGCGGCATCTTCTCTAAACGGTCGATCTCTTTAAGCGCTCTTTGTCGCACTTCATCTGGGAGTTCCAGTTCTTTAAGGCGTCCTCGCAACTCATCGGCCTCAGCCGTCCGTTCATCCTTCTCTCCCAGTTCTCTCTGGATAGCTTTCATCTGCTCTCGTAGATAATATTCCTTCTGAGTTTTCTCCATCTGCTTTCTGACCCGCAGGTGAATTCTCCGTTCCATCTCAATAATCTCCAACTCTTTCATCAGAATTGAGCAGAGTTTCTCTAAACGTTCGTCGGGAGCAATGGCCTCAAGCAGCGCTTGTTTATCTTCAATTTTTAAGTTAAGATGAGATGCAATAATATCGGCCAGTCTTCCTGGCTCCTCCACACTGGAAACTGAAGCTAACACCTCCGGCTGGACCCTTTTACTATTCTTAATATACTGTTCAAACTGGAAGAGCGTCGTTCTCATCAGCGCCTCTATCTCCGAACTTTTTTCTCGGATCTCATCAACTTTTTCTATCTTGACCCGATAATGCGGGTCGGTCTGGATAAACTCCTTGACCTGCACTCGGTAGAGCCCTTCCACCAACACACGGATAGTGCCATCAGGTAGCTTTAACAACTGTTTAACTTCGGCTAAAGTCCCTAACACGTAAATATCCTCAGGGTCCGGCTCACTGGTTTTTGCCTGATGCTGGGCGGCGAGAACAATCATTCTGTTATTCACCATGGCTTCTTCCAAAGCGCTAACGGATTTTTCTCTTCCTACATCTAAATGAATAATGACATAAGGAAAAACAATAACTCCCCTCAAGGGAAGCAGGGGAAGTTCCATCAAGTTCTCATTTCTCATATTTTTTTTCCAATTAATTGCAGCAGCCGCCACGGCTACACACCTCCATTATCTCCCTTTTGCATCAAAAAGAAACAAAACATAGTATTAGTTATAAAGTGGTTCATTCTGTAACCTACCGCTGTTTTCCTTCCGTTGTTTTATGGCGCCACTAACTAAAGCTGGAGTATCTACAATATTTCACCACAAAAAACCATTCCTGTTCTTGTTGTTTGACATCTCAACATAAAAACCTCCTTCAAATCAGGTTAAATCTTCTTTCCTGCAGGATTATTAATCCTGTAAGAAGAATTATTTGCCGTATAACTAATTGGAGGTGATACTATGAACAAGAAATTTTTGGCCGTACTCATCCTTTTACTTCTGGCTGGAATCACTCTTCTGGGGTTTTTCTTAGACCAAGTTCTGGCTTGGTTGTGGTATAGAAGTCTTGGCGCTCTCAGCTTATTCTGGGTTCCGCTGCTGACCAACGTTCTCTCCCGCTTTGGTTTAGGGCTATTCTTTTTTGCTTTTCTATATATCAATCTCCGGCAAACCAGAAAAGCCTTTTTAGAACTTAATACCGAGGTTAAATTTACTCCTCGGAAACATTTGCTGATCTCGCTCTTAGCTTCTCTCGTCCTCACCCTCTTCTTGGCGCCCGGTTTTTCGTTGGACTGGACTTTAATTCAACAGTTTTTACACCAGAGCAGTTATGGAGTATCTGATCCCATCTTCCACAAGGATCTAGGGTTTTATCTGTTTTCATATCCGCTTTATCAGAAATTAATTATTACTTTCCTGGGATTAATGATCCTTTCACTGTTAAGCACTGCGCTGTTTTATCTTCTTGCTCAAGCTTATTGGTATCAGGATAAGAAATTTCAATTCTGGCCCCGAGCCCGGACCCATCTAACCATCCTCGGCGCTTTATTTTTCCTGATTAAAGCCGGTGACCATTATATTAGTAGATACGGCATGCTTTATGAAGAGAAGATTTTGTTAACAGGCGTAGACTTTACAGCCCATCATCTTCGAATCTTTGGTAATAACATCTTAACCATAATCGCGATCGCCTCGGCCTGTCTATTGATCTGCTCTCTCTTTAGAAAACGCCCTCATCGCCTGATCTTTACCGGTCTTGGCTTATGGCTGGGTTCTCTAATTCTTTTCACCCTTGTTATTCCCCCGCTGGTCGAAGCCTTAATGGTTAAACCCAACCAGTTTATTGTGGAAGAAGAATACCTCGACCACCACATCCAATATACGCGGTTGGGGTTTGGCCTGGACCGAATCAAAGAGCAAGCTTATGAATTGAATCTAAACGCTGATCTTTCCACCATCGATGAAAGTCACCCTTCTTTAACCAATTTACGGATTTGGGATTGGCGACCACTACTCCCAGCTTATAATCAACTACAATCATTCCGTTCTTACTATACCTTTTATGATCTTGATATCGACCGCTACCCCACTCCTAGCGGACAAAAACAAGTAATGATCGCCGCCCGTGAACTGGAAGCAGGGAAAGCCGAAAACAGCTGGCTAAACCTTCATCTCACTTATACCCATGGGTATGGTTTGGCCATGAATGAAGTCAGCCAAGCCAACAGCGTCGGTCAACCCCTCTTTTTAGTGAAAGATCTTCCTCCGGTAGTCAGCCCGGCCCTTCCCGAACTTAAACTGGTTCGTCCAGAAATCTATTTCGGTGAAAGGCAAAACACTTATAGTATCGTTCGCACCAAAGAAAAGGAGTTCGACTACCCGGCAGGCGCGGGGAAAACGATGACTACTACTTATCAAGGTAGAGACGGGATTTCCCTACGACGTTTTCTTACGAGAATACTTTTTGCCGCCAAGCTTCAAGAAAGTAACTTAATCCTCTCCGGTTATATTAAAGACGAGAGCAGAATCCTTTTACATTGTAATATTAAAAAGCGGGTTTCCAAACTGGCTCCCTTCCTCGGCCTCGATTCGGATCCTTATTTGGTAGTGGCCGACGGGAGATTGTTCTGGATGATCGATGCGTATACTACTTCGCGCTATTTCCCCTACGCCAAAAGGCATCAACAGGGATTCAACTATATCCGAAACTCTGTTAAAGCGGTGGTCGATGCCTACCATGGAACCGTCGATTTTTATGTCATTGACCCTACTGATCCCCTGATTGCTACCTGGCAAAAAATCTTTCCCAAATTGTTCAAGCCTTTTAGCGCTATGCCAACAACCTTACAACAACACATCAGGTATCCGGAGTTCCTCTTCACCATTCAACAGGATATGCTCTTAACCTATCATCTTACAGAACCGAAATCTTTTTATGAAAAAGAGGATTATTGGAATATCCCCACCCAGATTTATGATAATAACCAAGAAACGCTGGAACCATATTATGTTACTTTGCTCCTGCCGGGAGAGGAAGAAGAGGAATTCTTACTGATGCGACCCTTCACTCCTCAGGGAAAACAGAATATGATCTCGTGGCTGGTAGCCCGCTGCGACCAACCCCATTATGGAGATTTAATCCTCTACCAACTCCCAAAAGGAACTAATACCTACGGGCCGATGCAGATCGAAGCTCGAATCGGTCAGCAACCTGAGATTACCGAGTTGATTACCCTTTGGAATCAAAACCAGTCACGACTAATCCGTGGTAACCTACTGATTATCCCTCTCGAGAAAACCATCCTTTATGCCGAACCATTTTATATCGTCTCCGCACAGGGACAAAGCCCGGAATTTAAAAAAATAGTATTTGTCTGCCAAGATCAAGTAGTGATCGGAGATAGCATCGGAGAGGCTCTGCAACGACTGCAAAAGCTTAAAGACCAACCATTCTTCGTGGACGAACCAAAGGTAGAAACGACAACTAATCTTGAGTCTAGAGAAGTTAAAAGTATTGACCCGGAAATTCTGGAAAAACTTGAGATTAAACTGAGGGAAACGCTGGAATTGATCGAAGAAGCAAAAAAAACGAGCAATCCACAGAAGAAATAATAAGTTATCTGGGTTTATATTCTCGCAAGAAAAAAAGAACGCTCAACCTTTCAAGGAGAGCGTTCTTTAAATAGTAGTTTTAGCTTATGATAAGCAGATTTTTTTAACCTCTTCAATTACTTCTTCTGGTTTAGAAACAAAAATCATAATCCCGGCTTTTTGATATTCTACAAATAAATCCCCAAGAGAGAAGTTAAGTAAGATTACATTTTTCCCGTTTTTCAAAGCTAGCGCAATCTCGGAGATAGTCCCTGAACGGCCCGGTAATGCCACGACCACATCACTAGTGAGGATATTGATGAAATTTCGTCCATCTCCCATTCCGGTAAGAATCGGAATGTCGATAAACGGAGAGACTAAATTAGTATGACGATCCGGCAAAATACCAACTGTAAGTCCGTTTTGTTCTTTTGCGCCCCGAGCGGAAGCTTCCATAACGCCTACACCCCAGCCACCATTTAACAGCACCCAACCCTCTTTGGCAATCAGACCTCCAAGTTTATACGCCATCTCACAGACTTCAGGAGAAGCGCCTTCCCCTCCACCCATCACTCCTACGATCAACTTTTTCATCTTTAGACCTCCAAATATACGCACTCACTTGTTATTATTAACCACCTGGTATGAGAAACCTTTCTATAGAATATTAAATCTAGATTAAAAAGGAGGTTACTAAAACATTAAAAAACCGGAGCAGTCGCCCCGGCCTTAGAACACTACTTACTTTTCTTGTCATTCCTGTGTGAATTGGGCCTCATCCCTTTCTTCCTCTAACCTGAAGACCATTAGATTATTAGGATGACCGACCACAAGCGCCTCATTAATTCCGTCACCATCAAGATCACCGGTTGTTACCGTAACCAGCCCATTGGGAAAAGAGAGTTCTTTTCTAACGGCGCTAAATTTATTTTTCTCTAAGGCAAAAAAATTTAACCTTCCCCAACCATCGGCAGTATAAAGGACCACCCGCTCCCCATCAGTAGCAATTTGCATGCCAAAAACTAGAGAGGACAGGAGTTTTTCCCCCTTGGTCTCTAGGGTTAGCTCTTCCTGCTCTTGATCCCAGCGCAGCAGGGTAAAGAGCCCCGGTCGGCTGCTTAAACCAGATTCGGTGACCAGCTCAGCGAAACCATCACCATCAAGATCACCCCCGGTTAAACAGCGTATATTTCCTAAGAGCGGACTAGTTCCAACCTTTAATAGTTCTTCACCTTCCAGGCGGTAAACATCCACAACCTTCTCGTCGTACTTAGCCAAGCGTTTCCCTAACCGAACCACCAATAATTCATCGATTCCATCTCCATTAAGATCCGCGGCGGATAATTCATAAGGAGAAAGGGTATGATAAATCTGGGACCTAAGGATTATTCTCTCATTTTGGTATGTATAAAGATAGAGATGATTTTGGGTGAGAATGATAATAAACTGTTCCCCGGTAGGTAGCGGTCTTCCGGTCGTCATCATTACGGGCCCTTCATTGATCAAGTTAGGACTCTCCCAGTGGCTAACTAAGTCCCCTTCAGACCAAGATAGAAGTTGTACCGAGATTCGACGTTCAGTATAGTCTCGCCCTAAAACCACCACTTGGCTATAGTCCAGGTCCATCAAGTCTGTTGCTTCTACTTTAAAAAAAGTATCATACAAGTAATCCTTTTTGGTTAAGAGGTAAGAAGGGGGCGCCGCCCGAGAGAGGGAGATAATGGTAAGTAATAGCAAAAGAGTGAGCACAAATTTTTTTAAAAGATGCATCTCTTTCCTCCCCTTAAATTGTCATCATCTTATTCTTGATGTTAATGCTTTTTCCTGCCCATTAATTTGTTCTTTAAATAAGTTTTGTATATTCCTGAAACTGATGAGCCATATTATAAGAAGTAATTTTTAAACGGAGACCTTTTTTTATAGTATTCAACGGAAGGGGGATTGGAATGACTCAAAAAGATTTGGTAAAGATGACCAAAGAGGAACTTCTCTCTTTAGCCAGGGAAAACCAGATTAAAAATCGATCGAAGATGACAAAAGCGGAGTTAATCGCAAGCTTAAGAGCCATCACAATCCAGGCAACTAAACCAATAATCGTAACAGAGACTGATAAACCGCCCGAACCGATCTATACAACAGGAATAATCGAGGAAGAAAATTTATGCGAGGAACGGGTCGAGGAAGAAGAGTATACCCTTCCTCTTTCTTACAATCAGACTAAAATTATTCTCCTCGTCCGTGATCCCTACTGGCTTTATACTTACTGGGATCTTTGCAACGAAGTAAAAGAAAAACTTAAAACTGAGTATGGCGACTGGGAACGCGCACCTCTTGGTTTAAAGGTGTGTGGAGAGAAAGAATCCGGTGGCGGCCAACCGGAATTTTTTAATATTTCTGTCTCACCTCATACCAATAATTGGTATATAAATGTCAAACCTAACCAAAGATACTCGGTTCATCTTGGCTATTTTTCTCCATCCGGGGAATTTATTACCTTAGCCCGTTCCAATACGGTTGTTACCCCCCGAGATTGTATGTCAGAAGTGATCGATGAGGAATGGATGATCATCGAAGAAGACTTTCGCCGCCTCTACCGATTGGCTGGTGGCGCTCCAGCCGCCGGATCGGTAGAGATTGTTGAGTCTCTCCTTAAACGGTTAGAACGAGAGATGGGATCTGCCGCCATTAGTAGCATCAGCAGTCCCGCAGGTTTACCTCCGCGGGAACGTCGTTTTTGGTTGGTTCTAAACACCGAACTCATTATCTATGGAGCTACCGAACCCGATGCCAGTTTAATCTTTAATGATCAACCAATAACTTTACGACCCGATGGCTCATTTACCATCCGTATGGCACTCCCCGATGGAGTGAAAACAATGCCGGTAACTTCCAGATCTCATGACGGTCAAGATGAAATTACCATTACTCCCGTTGTCTCAAAGGAAACTCATTAAAGTTTATTTTCTTTTCTTCTCGAGACAAAGGGAAATTGGAGGTTGTTTGATGGAAAAAGGTTATCTATCATTAGTACTACATGCTCACCTTCCGTATATTCGCCACCCAGAACATGAGCATTTTTTAGAGGAAAACTGGTTTTTCGAAGCAATTACTGAAACCTATATTCCTTTATTGAAAGTTTTTGAGAAATTAGCCGAAGATGGAGTTAAATACCGTCTGACGATAAGTCTAACCCCTCCCCTCTTGTCGATGTTCGCTGATCCTTTACTTCAAAACCGTTATCTACGACATGTGGAAAAACTAATAGAACTTTCAGAAAAAGAGATCGAACGCACACGGTGGCTTCCGGAATTTAACCGGATGGCTTATTTCTACAACGATTTATTTTCTTACGCCAGGTGGTACTTTAGCGAGAAATGTCATAAAAACATACTTACTTCTTTCCGGCGCTTACAGGACGATGGATATCTTGAGATCATCACATGCGGAGCTACTCATGGTTATCTTCCGTTGATGATCCAAAAGGAAGCCGTTCGGGCTCAGGTTCATTATGCCGTCGAGTATCATACCCGCTCTTTTGGGCGTCCGCCCAGGGGAATCTGGTTACCGGAATGTGGTTATAACCCAGGAGATGACGAGATTCTACGTGACTATGGGATTAGGTATTTTTTTACCGATGCTCACGGGCTGCTCCACGCCTCTCCCCGTCCCAAGTATGGGAACTTTGCCCCGGTTTATTGCCCTTCTGGGGTAGCGGCTTTTGGACGTGATTTGGAATCATCCAAACAAGTATGGAGCGCCAACGAAGGTTATCCGGGAGACTACGATTATCGAGAATTCTACCGCGATATTGGTTTTGACTTGGAATATGAGTACATTAAACCTTATATTCATCCCAGTGGGCTCCGCACCAACACCGGGATTAAATATTATCGGATCACGGGGAGAACCCATGACAAGCAACCCTATGACCCTTATTGGGCCCAAGAAAAGGCAGCGACCCACGCTGGAAATTTTATGTTCAATCGGGAAAAACAGATCGAATACCTCTCGACAATCCTGGACCGGAAACCGATTATCGTTTCTCCCTACGATGCGGAACTTTTTGGTCACTGGTGGTTTGAAGGACCACAGTGGATTGACTATTTGCTTAGAAAAATCTATTATGACCAAAAAACCATTAAACTGATTACCCCCAGCGATTACTTGGCTCTCTACCCGAGAAACCAGATTAGTACTCCTTCCCTTTCGAGCTGGGGATATAAAGGCTATAATGAGGTCTGGTTAGAAGATCGTAATGACTGGATCTACCGCCATCTACACCATGCCACTAAGTTAATGGTAGAGCTGGCTAATACTTACCCCGAAGCCTCTGGGGTTTTAAAGAGGGCTCTAAACCAAGCCGCCAGAGAAGTTTTGCTTGCTCAAAGCAGTGATTGGGCTTTTGTGATGAAAACTGGCACCGTAGTGCCTTATGCTTTAAAAAGAACTAAAAGTCATATCGGTCGCTTCCTCGGTCTGCATGAACAAATCACCAACCAACGAATTAATGAAGGATGGCTGCAAGATCTAGAGTATAAAGATAATATTTTTCCCGATCTTGATTTTCGAATTTATTCTTCTTCAGAAAGCACAAAAAGAAGAGTAGAGAACCTAGCTATGGCGTTATAGCAAGGAGCCTACAGATGAAAAACTGGTTTTTGAAAAAATTAGCCGTGCTTAACCTTACACTTTGGGGGAAAAAACGCCTGGACTATCATCGTTTGTCTCGGAAAAATCTAAAACTAACCCCAGAGTATAATAAAGAAAGACCGCCCGACAAATAGGGCGTTTTCTTTTTTAAGATAGGTGAGAATATAATGTATGTGACAAAGAATCAAGAAGTGGGAAAAGAAGGTTGTGCCAAAGTGAAAATAAACTGGCGACGGCTTTTTCAGAAAACACTGCTCGGAATCGCTGTCGTATTACTAATCATTCTCTGCCTGCCACTTGCTCCCCCTGAACAACCATTCACTACCCAAATTTTTAGCGAAGAGGGGGAGGTGGTTAGTCTCTTATACCGTGAAAATCGGCAACCGGTAACTCTCTCTGAGATCCCCGAGTTTTTGCAGCAAGCCTTTCTGGCGGTAGAGGACCATCGTTTTTACCAGCATAACGGGTTTAGTCCGGTTAGTTTTTGTCGCGCCGTTTATCATAATCTCTTTGTTCGCCAGGGAGTACAGGGTTTCAGCACTATAACCCAACAGGTGGTGAAGAACGGTTATTTATCAGCTGAGAAAACGATCATCCGTAAAGTCAAAGAGCTGTTCCTGGCCTTAAGGATGGAACTTCATTACAGCAAAGAGGAAATCCTGGAAATGTATTTAAACCAGATCTATTTTGGGCACGGCGCCTTTGGCGTAAAAACTGCTGCCCTTACTTATTTTGGAAGGCCTCTACCTGAGTTAAATAGGATTGAATGGGCCTTACTGGCCGGGATCCCTAAAGGTCCTGCCCTTTACTCGCCCTACCTTAATCGGGAAGCCGCTCAGTATCGGATTGTTACTGTCCTCCAACGGATGGTCACCGTCGGTTATCTCTCCGAGCAAAAAAAGGAAGAAATTTTAAAAGAAGAGATCCGTCTTCCCGGCTTAAAAACTACACCAAAACAAGCTCTTTATTTTCTTGATTATGTAATGGAGGAAACGGGAAAAATTTTACAGCTTTCCAAAGAGCAGATCCAGAGCATTGGTTTAAAGATTGAGACTACTATCTCTTTGCCGATGCAAAAGGCGGCCGAAGAAGCTTTGAACAATGGGCTCAGTCCCATTCAGCGCAATCTTCAGCCCCAAGGCGCCCTGATCGCCGCTAACAATGAAACCGGTGAAATCAAAGCCTTAGTTGGGGGAACAGATTACTACAAAACCCCTTTTAACCGGGGCTTAAAAGCTTTCCGCCAACCCGGTTCCGCTTTTAAACCTTTTGTTTATCTGGCGGCGTTAGAAAGTGGGTATAATTTATCTTCTACCATCCCCTGTCGCTCACTCTCGCTGCCGACTGCCACCGGAGAATACCAACCACGGGATTATGGCAGGGAAGCTTACCATGAAAGAGATTTGACCTTACGGGAGGCTTTGGCGATCTCCTGTAATATCGTGGCCGTCACTCTCCATCAACGTTTAGGGATCTCTCCTACTATTAATATGGCGCGCCGTTTGGGGATCACTTCTCCCCTGAAAGAGAATCTTTCTCTGGCTTTGGGTACTTCAGAAGTTACCCCTTATGAACTCCTCCGGGCTTACCTACCGATCGCCAACGGTGGAAAATCAGCCCCCCTGTGGGCAGTGAAACGTATTTACAATGCTCAGGGACGACTGATCTGGGAGAAAAAACCCCGAACACGCCAGGTCCTCGATCCCCGCTTAGCTTTTTTAATTACTTCGGTGTTAAAAGATACACTGCGCCCCGGAGGAACAGCTGCTACCATCGGTAATAAACTCCGGTACCCAGCTGCCGGAAAAACCGGCACCACTCAAGAAAACAGGGATGCCTGGTTTGTAGGTTTCACTCCCCAACTGTCAGCAGTAGTTTACATCGGTGATGATCAAAATAAACCTTTACCTGCTGGCGGCGGTGGGCTTGCTGCCCCCATTTGGGCTAATTTTATGAGCAAAGCCCTAGCGAATACCCCACCCCGAGACTTTCTGGTTCCCGAGGGGATTATTACCCGAAAAATTTGTCAGCAGACTGGTTTACTCGCCGCGCCGGATTGTCCCAGTCGGAATGAGTATTTTCTTTTCGGACATGAACCCACGATTTATTGCGCTCGACACCGGAAGATTAAATTAAGGGTCTGTCAGCAAAGCGGTCTCTTACCCAACCCTTATTGCCGGAATGTGGAAGAACGAGACTTCGCTTGGGGAGAACACCCAACGACCGCTTGCGGAGAGTGCCATGCCCCACGGGACCTATGGGAATTTTTCTTTGGTGAGCCCTTCCCTTTGTTTAAAGCCAAACCAAAAAACAATAATTAGTGTTCGACCATTAAATCCTCGATTAACCAGTGTAAACTTTCTACGCGGAAGGGTTTGTTGATTGCGCCCGCAAAGCCGTACTTTTTATAATTTAACATTAAAGGGTGATAGTGGTAGCCGCTGCAGAGAATAACCTTTACCTCCGGCGCAATCCAAAGTAGCTTCTCTATGGTCTCCTTTCCTCCCATCCCTCCTTGCACAATAAGATTAACAATTACCACATCAAATGGGTTCCCAAGATCCCGAGCCTTTTTAAAACACTCAATGGTTTCCCTGCCATCGACCGTAGTCTCAACCTCATAGCCGATCTCTTCTAAAATCTCTTTAAGCATCTCCCGTAGGGAATAATCATCATCCATTAACAACAACTTACCGCTACCCCGCAATAAAGTTGGAGGTTTTTCTACTTTTTTACTCCAGACCGTCTTCGAAATTGGCAAATAGATGCTAACCTTTGTTCCGACTTGAGGTTGAGAATCGAGGTTAATATAACCCTCATGTTTTTTTATAATCGAGAAGCAAGTAGTAAGACCTAAGCCTGATCCTTTAGCTTTAGTAGTAAAAAACGGGTCAAAGACCCGAGAAAGATCCTTCCTTGAGATTCCTACCCCTTGATCCTGGATCATAATTTTAACATAACGTCCCGCGGGTAGCGGCAATTCCATGGCAGAAGAAATAGTCACATTTTCTCCACTAATAGTAAGCTCTCCGCCTTTAGGAGAAGCTTGTACCGCATTAAGCACCAAATTACTGATTACTTGACTAAACTGTCCCCGATCCACTTCCACCGGCCAGAGATCTTCAGGAAACAAATAGACTGCTTTAAGGTTTGTTCCTTTTAAAGTAAATTCTACAATCTCACGAAGTAATACTGGAACAAATGATAATTCTCGAGTGGGAACTCCACCTCGAGAAAAGGTAAGTAACTGTTTAGAAAGAGAGGAAGCTTTTTCTATCGATTTCAATAACAAGCCAAAATAGTTAACAACATCTTTCCCTTCTTTATATAAGATCTGTATTAGTTGAACATTGGAGAGGAGTAAAGCCAAGAAGTTATTAAAATCGTGGCCAATCCCCCCGCTGAGTGCTTTTAGAATCTCTGCCTTTTGAATGGTAACCGCATTATATTGCATTAATTTTTGTTCTGAGATATCCCAGATTGTTCCCTGAAGAGTCCCATCTCCTCTTGTATTTAAAAAAATTTCCGTTAAGATCTCCCTGCCATCTTTTGTTCGAAAAGTAACCTCGCTAATAAAACCACCATTTCCTTTTATTCTCCAGGTTTTCTCAAAGTCGGTTCCTGGTAAAACCAGATCCGCAATTCCCATCCCCATAATTTCCCTACGACTATAACCCAACATTTGACAAGTAGCATTATTAAAATCAACAACCCGGCCCTCGGAAGAAAACACCAATACTGCCTCTTGTAAGCCTTCCAAGAGAGAACGGTAACACTCTCGAGATTCTAATAATTCTTTTTCTATTTTTTTTTGCCACAGAGTACCCTCAATATGCCTAGCAATGATCTGAAGTAACTTGCCGTTTTTAAGATCCTGTCCCCGAGAGAAGAAAAAAACTAGATTTCCAAAAATGTTTCCTCCTTGTTGTAGATCCAGCTTGTAGATTGGACCAAGATCCATAGTTTTCTCCAATTGTTGGCAAACTTCTTTTGGGATCTGTCGGTACGTTAATTGATAAACACCTTCAATCGGTCTAATGCTATAAGGCTTTTTAAATAAAAAACCCGGTCCCGTCAACCATTTTCTCCCTACTGGGTTAAAACCAATAATTCCTAATCCTACTTCTACTTTCTCCTGTGCCTTACTTGTTACCGCTATGACTTCTGTTTTAAACCGATTGGTAATTTCATTATAGGATTGAACAGAAACAACTTCTGCTTTGCTTACTTTTAATATTTGTTCCGCAAGATAATGATAGTCAGGGTAAATTAGAGGAAAATCGTGAAAACTAGCAATAATCTCTTCCAAAAGAATAAGACTTTTATTCTCTGCGATCTTCATCCCCTACCTTCCTTTAGGCATTACCTATAAGTTCTAAAAAATCTGTTTATAGATAATTCGTCAACTTTATGGTAAAACCTTCATATTTTTACGCAAAGACACTCTTTAAAAGAATATCCTATCAACGACCACTTTTTATGTTTTTTGCCTCAAAAGCTGGAGAGAATATATTAGACCAAATATTCTAGGAACAGGAGAGGTTGATAGTGGCAAAACAAACCTTTAACGCTACCATGGCTTGGTCTGGTCAAGGGGTATACTGTGAAGGAGGAACACGAGGATTTACGGTAGCAACCGATGAGCCCCCGGAGTTAGGCGGAGATGATCGGGCTATGAACCCTGTAGAATTACTTCTTTGTGCTCTTGGCGGTTGCATGTGCATTTGCGCGGCAGCTTTTGCCCAAAAATGTAAAGTGGAACTAAAAGGAGTCTCTGTAGAGCTGGAAGGAGATCTCGATCCCGACGGGTTTTTGGGAAAAAACCCTGAAACCCGCAAAGGATACCAGGAAATAAGATATAAAATCACGATCGATTCTCCCTCTGCTCAAGAGAATATCGATCAACTATTAGCCATCATTGAAGAACGTTGTCCGGTCTCAGACACCCTTTGTGGAGTTAATGTGGTAAGAAACACTCGTTCTTGATGGGGCTGATTGCGTTGTTCCCAGATTCTACTATCCCATCGATAGAGATGCCTTCAATCCTTGTCGAGGCGCCTGGCCCTATTTTCTGGGCAGCTTTATCAGCATGGACATCCACGGGGAAGACTTGTCGATCAACGTTAACTTTTATCTTATATTGTCTTATTTTTTTGCACTTAGTTTCGGTCCAAAAATTCTAAACTTAAGCTTTTTTAGGAAGTTAAGGAAATTAACGGCAGGAAAACTTCCTTCTTAGTGGAATTAAATGATTATCATTTTATCTCTAAGGAGGGAAATAACTATGCGGAAAAACAAGTCTGATCGGAGTGGCTTGCATCTCCTTTTTTTTCTGTCTTTAACCTTTGTTTTAGCGCTCTTTCCACCCAAGGTCAGAGGTGACTTGTTGTCCCGGCCCAGCCCCGCAATCTGGCAGATTACCTCTGAAAATAGTACCGCCTATTTACTTGGTTCAATCAGTATCGGAAATGATGATTTTTACCCCCTCTGTCCAAAGATTGAAACTCTATTTGCGGAAACCACTAAACTTGTGGTCGAAGTCGACTTAACGACTGTAAATCCAGAAGAAGTCAATTTATCCATCTTAGAACAAGCTTTATATCCAGGAGAAGATACAATCGACCAACATCTTTCTGGAGAAGAATTTGCCCTGTTAGAAGAGACCTTAGCGCGGTTCGGAATACCGGTTAACAATTTAATTAAATTCCGACCTTGGTTTTTAAAGATAATGGTTGAAACCCTTAACTATCAAATCAGTGGCTATCTTCCCGAACAAGGGGTAGATTTATATTTCCTGAATAAAGCGGGAGACAAGGAGATAGTAGGCTTAGAAACCGCTGCGTTTCAAGCTACCCTCTGGGCGCAATTCTCCGCCAATACTGAGCAAACTGCTTTTGTAGATACATTAACTTCAGATCTGGAGAGCAAAGCAAGGAACTTAGTCGCTGCTTGGTGGTCCGGGGATTTAAAAAACCTCGAAAAAATGATATTTCAAGATCTACAAAAAGACCCCATTTACCGTGAGATCTATGAAAAAGTCTATTTTGAAAGAAATAGAAAGATGGCAGAACAAATTTCAGAGTTATTAGCTACCAGTGATACTTATTTCATACTAATACATGCTGGTCATTTAGTTGGCGATCAAAGTATCATCAGTATTTTGCAACAACAAGGCTTTAATGTTAAGCTACTTTAAAAAGTCCTAATCATAGCTTGACTTTTTCCTGTTTGCTCCCGGCATTAAAGAGCACGACAATGTTCTTCCATTGATCGCCGTTGGCATTATTATTTAAAGTATAACCGATCATCTGGGCAGGCAGAGCCATAAAGCATAGATTCCTTTGTAGATCTTCGGTCTTCCTCATTCTACGCTGTTAACACCTTCAAAGATGAAGGTGTTAACAGTAAATCTTCAGGCGTTAATCTAAATCCACGCCGCAAAAAACTTAAGCGCTTACCTGATTAGCTGTTTTTTTCCGCGCTTTAATTAAGGGTGAAATGAAAGTAAAGAT